>Ga0172379_10010950_pt1 | contig 10887 bp, 15 predicted proteins | sample GrowelOW334metaG_FD_119756 | JGI IMG/M metagenome (GOLD analysis project Ga0172379, IMG submission 119756) | Groundwater microbial communities from an aquifer near a municipal landfill in Southern Ontario, Canada - Groundwater well OW334 metaG | ecosystem: Environmental > Aquatic > Deep... | reverse complement strand
GCGGCAAGGATATTGCCGATTTAATCATTCAATTTATTGAAAAACGTTTTGAGACGCTGGAAATTTCCAAAGATAAATCGCCTACCAGCAACAACACTAGAACCCGTACTCGCGGCAAAGGTTAACCGTGCGACCAGCTTTAAACACGCGTAGACTACCCCTTCAATTAGCTTAAAAAGGCACAACATGTCGGATTTTAAAAAATACCAGTGTCGGGAATGTGAACATATTTATGATGAAGCCAAAGGCGACCCTGACAGCGGCATTGCACCGGGAACCCGCTGGGCGGATATTCCCGATAGCTGGGATTGCCCGATATGCGGCGCTCCGAAAAGTTTTTTCAAGTTGATGGAATGATCGAACTCCTGGATCTGGGGACACCAAAATGAAACATAACCGTCTTGTAGCCTTTAACAAAGCCGTCCAACGATTCATTCTGGCGCTACTGATTTCATGTCCCTTATCCGTATCCGCCGACAACGCCTGGAGCTATCACCAGGAAAGCGACCGTTTAACCAATCGAAGCTATAGCTTTGCGCTGTCGCCGCTCCCGCCTCGCGGTCGTTATGACAACATCCGACTGGAAGTCGTCTGCAAGGATAATACCCTGCAAGTAGTCATCGACGCCGACAGCTTGATCGCCTCGCAAGGCAGCGACTTTGATTTTGAATATCAAATCGACAAGAAGCCCCCCGTCACGCTGCAAATGAAAACCTTTAGGGACACCAAGCGCAGAGGCTATACCGAAGAACAAGCCAAACGCATCGCCGATGACCTGTTGACAGGGCAATCGGTTTTTATTCGCGTCAATACCATGATACGCACGGTTCTGTCCGCCGCAATGCCGCTAGAAAATGCCGCCGAACCGATCAAACATGTCGTTAGCGATTGCGGTCTTAGCTTGTCCGGTAACGCAGTCGGTGAGCCCGCCTATAGCTTGAGCGAATTTGAACAGGAATTTGGCAAACTGCCGCCAGAGCAGCAACAGCAAATGCTGGGCAAAATAAAACAAATCCTCAGGGAAATGCAGATTAGCAGCCCAAAATAGAACGCAGATGACGCTGATAATTATGATTAAATAAGATTTAATCTGTGTTCACCATATATTCATCAGCGTCATCTGCGTTCCATTGTGTTTGATGGCGCTGAGTAGTTACGAAATGAGTATAATTACCGACATTCCCGTACGCCAATCCGCCTGGAAGACATCGCAATGAAATCACACCCCATTTTTGACTACCCTCTTTTTGCCCTGGGCTTTAGAGCCTTTTTTGCGTTGGCGGGACTCGCGGCGCTGATCCTGATCCTGTTTTGGAACGCCCTGTTCAACGGCAGCTTAACGACGGAACATTACTTTCCCAATAGCTACTGGCATGCGCACGAAATGCTCTTGGGTTATGCCGTCGCCGTCATTGCGGGATTTTTATTAACAGCAGTCAAGAACTGGACGGGCAAGCAAACCATCACAGGCGACCCGCTGGCAAGCTTGTGCCTGCTATGGCTCTATGGCCGCATCCTGCCGTTTTATGCAGGCGAGCTGCCCGACGCCTTAATCGCACTGGTGGATTTTTCCTTTCTGCCTGCCCTAGCCTATCAAGTCAGCAAGCCGATCATTGAAGCCAAACAGTACCGGAATCTGTTTTTTATCGGACTGTTACTGCTGTTGGCCATGGGCAACGGCTTGATCCATGCCCAAATGCTGGGATTGTCGACAAACACCGCAGCGACGGGAATACAGCTGGTCGTCGCGACGATCATCGTTCTGATTTTGATCATCGCCGGACGCGTGTTTCCTTTCTTTACCGAACGCGGCATACCGGGAACGCTGATCATAAGAAATCCGCTGCTGGATAATGTATCGGTCGCTTCTGCCGTTATCGTATTTGCGCTGCAACTCTTCGGCATTTCAGGAACCTTGCTGGCCTTGGCGGCGATTATTGCCGCTGCCGCCAACATCGCCAGACTATTTGGCTGGTACGTAAAACGCGTCATCTACGTACCGTTGTTATGGGTGCTTTATGCCGGTTACGGCTGGGTGATTCTGGGCTTTATGCTGACCGTATTATCGGCCTATTCGGTGGTGGCACCGTCACTGGCTCTGCATGCTTTTACGCTGGGAGGCATCGGCGTGTTAACGCTGGGCATGATGGCAAGGGTATCGCTGGGACACACAGGCCGTGCGATGAAAGCTTCCAACACAATAGCTATCGCGTTTGTGTTGATTAATGTCGCAGCCCTGTTCCGGGTTTTATTGCCGATAGCGATGCCGGGCTGGTACGAAAACTTAATCTATGTTTCGGTACTATTCTGGCTGGCGGCATTCTCGTTATTCGTATTTGTTTATGCGCCGATATTAGCCAGCGCCAGAATCGACGGACAGGAGGGTTGATGCTGTCCAAACTAGACGGCATCGTTGAACTGATAACCGGCTCATTGGTGTTGTTTTCCAGTATCGGCATTTTCGTGCTGACCTTGAATGCCCGTTATACCCATGCTATCGGCCGGGTCAGAGACATTTACAACGAACTAAAATCCAGTAAAGAAGCTGAAAAACTGGAAATAGAACTCAACACCATGGTGTACCGATGCCACGTGCTCAAGTGGAGTTTCGGCCTGCTGTTATGCAGCGCGATCAGCAGCGGCGTGTTTATGCTGGGTTCAATAGCATTGCGGTTTAGCGATCAAATCAACGCAGAAGTTTTGATCTTGTTTGTTGTGTGCAGCGTGTTGTTTATTTTCAGCTCAATGGTTTGCTTGTTTATCGACGTGCTGGCTTCTTTACGGGCGACGATGGTTCATATTGAGCGGGTGAAATAAAACGGTAGGAAGGTGGTTTGCAGGTTGGTAGCGTAACCCAACATTTTGCGCGATTGTGTTGGGTTACGGCTAGCGCCTAACCCAACGGCACTGTGGACAATGAAAAAAGTCTTTTGTCGTTCAATATTTATCACTTCCAGCATCGTTTTTCCGGTCTACGGTCACTGTCCGAGGCTCTTATTTACCTATCTCCAAACTGAACCGAATCACCACGAAATAATAAATCAACTATTAGATGTACCTTAGAGTATACTCAGGATGAATCCTCTGATTAAGTTCATCTTTGATCACGTTGTTTTCTCGACATATCACCAGTTCCAGCAGTTCAGTGCCGCGATGGCCGATTGCTTAGTCGCCAACGGCTAAGCTTGGTTCCGTAAGTAGCGGGCCAACAGCAGTTGCCTGTTTACCCTTGCAAAAAACTGAGTTGCACTGAACCAGCGAGCAGGAATGGTGTGTAAACTTGACCCAAAATCGAATATCTGCTTCAGGAAACACAGTGATTTCATTCCCTATGCTTGAGTGCTGGAATACCATAACCAAAGTGGCGACCGTTGCAGCGGTGGTCAACAAAAAACGTGTGCTCTGCCGGATATCACTGGGGAGCTTAAGAGATAAATTCGGCTCCTCAGAAGAGGAGCCCATGCGTTTTGTAGCTCGGCATAGATCGACTATACAAGAGGCAGCGAGAAGGCTCATAGAAAACGAAATCTATGAAGAGGATGGCTCGGTTCTCATCCGCGCACGCGATCTCTAGTAGAAAGTCGAGGGTTGTTACGATTCGAAACCGACTTGGATGCATGTGTTCATCTTTGCATTCTTCCATTCTAAGGCGGTTGTTTCAATTCATTGGTGATGCACTGGCATACCGGTGTATTTTGTATGAATTCTCAGAAAAACCCATTAATTATTTGGAGCGAATACCATGAGTAAGGAACAAAAAAGTAATAAAGAAGACAAGAAAAAGCCGGCTCTGAGTCCGAAAGAAAAAAAGGCGGCAAAGAAATCCAAGAAAGATTCTAAGAGTTAATAAAGAAAATATCGCATTCCTGCAGCCGTTTATTTCCAACGAAACCTGTTCAATCAGATCATCCACCGTCAGCGGTAAGTGACCTCCGATCACTGGCGGTCACTGAATGACCGATTTCAAAGGATGATCAGCCGTCCACAAACCTGTGTCTGCCTCCTAATGGCCGACCTGAGGCACTCAGCTCCGTCAATTCCAGAACGATTCTCTGAATTAGCATAGAACAGCCATAAGTTTCTGTTCAACTGCCCCCGCTAGTCCTGTTACGGGCACTCAATGATCACCACGATTGATATTGTGTTGATGCTCAATACCTTCGGTTAAATTATAACCTTCGTAATTGAATAGATCATTGGTAAAAAACAAACGCATATCTATAATCCAAGCAATTTTTCTTTGCTGATTGTTTTCTATAATAATGCTTGAAAGTTTCTGATTGTCATCAATAATCTGAACCACAATTGTTTTTGGGTTCATAGGGTCTTCTTTTAGCGCGCCTGACACAATACGCTGAGCAGCTTCCATTGTCAGCACTTGATGCGTAATAAGTTGCTCGGCGTTTTTATCATCTTTAAGTGACTGCGCGTTAAAATAACCAATATCATAGACGACCTTAAATAACAGACCAATAATAATCACGACACCATAAACAGAAAGGCCAATTTTTAATCGCCTTCTAATACGAGGATTTGATAGTTTTTTTATAATAACGTGATATTTCATATTCATTGGTTTATTGCGGTTCGTAGGTTGGGTTAGCGGGTAGCGTAACCCAACATTTTGCTAAAAACCGCAGGTAGAATGGATAGTTCGTAGGCTGAGTTAGCGGTAGCCGTAACCTACGGCACACCAAACTCAACCACCTTGATTATAATTTCGGATGGAAAAGGGCCGTCTTTTTCATATACAAGAATTATTTCATTATCCTCATAAGCAAATATTACTCCCTCTGGAACGACGTCATTAACAGAGTGTTCAGTAACACCAAACCTCTTAAGACTTTCTCGATCAATAAGAGCAATAACTCCTAAATTTTTCCCATACTTATTAAATGCAATTTCTTTTAAAGGAGTAGTTGATACACCTCTTGTTTTAAATTCACCATCCCACTGGTGACGCCTGGCCGCATGCTCTGGAGTATCACCAAATATAATCGGAAAAACCTGAGGAAACATATTAGGCGCAACGAATGGCTCATTACTCTTTGGCAATAAAATATTACCCTGATCTATTTCTTCTTGTCGCAATGCACGATATAAGATGTTCATTTTTATTGGCATTGTAGGGTACGCTACAGACTGAATTTATAAGGTAGCATCTGCTGACAGGTTTGGTTTTTCTTGTAACAGCGCCAATAATCGCTCAGAAAAACCCGTTTCAGGAACGGCTTTTACCGGGATGTACCAATGTTGGTCGCCTGCAAAACTCATGCATTTGACCGCGTCCTTCTCGGTCATCAATACCGGTTCGGAGTCTGGGAACGAGATGTCGTCAGGCTGGAATTTATAATGATCGGGAAAGCTGTGGGTTTTACAACTCAAACCGGCTGACTCCAGCAATTTAAAAAACCGGTCGGGGTTGCCTATGCCCGCCAAGGCATGACAACCGGTTGCATTGAATTCCTGCAACGGTTTTTGCTGTCCGGTGGCTAGGTTGACGGCGGTATCGCCGGTGATTTGCATAGAAAACTCGTTGTCTTCCGCCTTTTCCCCGTTCACGACGATAAAATCGACGCTCTGCAAGCGCTCTATCGGTTCGCGGAGCGGCCCTGCCGGCAGGCAATAGCCGTTACCGAAGCGCCTTTCCCCGTCGATCACGGCAATTTCAATGTTCCGATTCAGTGCGTAATGTTGCAGGCCGTCGTCGGATAAAATGACATTGCAGTCTGATTTATCAAGCAGCAGTCTGGCGGCATCTGCCCGTATCGGACTTACGGCCATGGGGCAATCGGTTTGCTTGGCGATCAACAGGGCTTCATCGCCGACCAGTTCCGCAGTGCTGTTTGCATCCACCCATTGCGGCCAGGCTTCGGCTTGCCCGCCGTAACCTCGGCTGATGATGCCGGGCTTGAAACCTTCATCTTTAAGCAATTGGGCCAACCAAATAATCAACGGCGTTTTGCCGGTGCCGCCCACGGTAATATTGCCTATCACGATGACCGGAACCGGCAGTGACTGTCTTTTTAACACGCCGAACCGGTACAAAAACTTCCTGAATTTAACAAAGTCGCTGAATAAAAAACCCAGCGGCATCAGGAACACTCCGATAAACGGGTCTTTGTACCAGATGTCCACCAGCCATCGGGATAAGGTTTTTTTCATGGCTATTCGGTCGGATGCAGCGTTGCAAAGGTGATGTGGCTGAATCCCACTTGGCCTGCAATATCCAGCGCGGTCATAACCGCTTTGTTCGGCGTTTTGTCATCGGCATTGATGATAAAAGGGAGATCCCTGGACTGTGCTGCAAGCCTGCTTAATTCCTGTTTTAAGCCCGCCCTGTTTTGATCGATTAATTGATGGGGTAAGCCGTCCTCGCCGATCAGGGAATAGATGCCGTCCGCATCAATCACCAGGGAGACTGTTTTGGGATGTTCCGCAGCCTCTGTTCCTTCCGCCTCGGGAAGCTTGATATTGACTTCCGTATTTTGATTAAAGGTTGTGGAAACCATGAAGAAAAGCAGCAACACAAAAAGCACGTCAATCATCGAGATCAACGTAATATCGACATTTTCCCTTTTTTTACGATAGAACTTCATCAGGACGCTTTCCCGTCTTCGTGCAAAATATCGATCAGTTTTAACGCTTCCTCTTCCATGATAACCACATATTCGTCGACCAGCCTTTCAAAGTAACGATGGAAAATCAGGCTGGGGATAGCCACCGTCAAACCCGCTGCCGTCGTAATCAGGGCCACCGAAATACCGCCGGCCAAAACAGCGGGGTTGCCGGAGCCGTGCTGCAACAGCGACGCAAAAATATCAATCATGCCGAATACGGTGCCCAATAAACCCAGCAATGGGCTGACTGCCGCGATAGTACCCAAGGTATTGAGAAAGCGCTCCAGGTCATGCACGACCCTGCGACCGGCTTCTTCAATACATTCCTTCATGAATTTTCTGCCATGATGGCTATTGGCAATGCCTGCGGCCAAAATACAGCCGAGCGGCGAGCTGTTTCTCAAGTGGCGCAAAGTGGCATCATCCAGCTTTTTGTCTCGAGATAAACGCCATACTTGCGCGACTAGCGCGGGCGGCAAAATCTTTTTTCTACGTAAAGACCAAAAACGTTCCGCGATAATGCCCATGGCACCAATGGAGCTCAGTATGATTGGCAGCATCATCCAGCCGCCGCTTTTTATAATTTCAAACACATTATTTCCCAAAAAATTGCTGGTCGGGTTAGCGCAACCCGACACTATTTTAACCTAATACAGTTCCATCTTGAGAACTTTCCCGCCCAACCCAAATATAGGCAATAACAAACGCAATACTACAAAAAACTGCCGCCATTGAATAGACAAACTCTGCGCCCAACGACTCCCAATAATAGCCGCTAAAGTAACTGCCCAGCATTCCGCCCAAGCCGAAAGTTAAGCTGGTGTATAACGCCTGACCTTTACCCTGATGCCGGTCGCCAAAATACAAATGAACCAAATGAATCGCGGCAACATGAGCGCCGCCAAACGTTGCCGCATGCAATAGCTGGGCAAAAAGCAGCAGCCAAAAATAATCGACACACCAGGCAATGATCGACCAGCGCAGCACCGACAGCAAAATGCTGGTCAATAAAACCGCCCGCAGGGAAAAACGCTTCAGCACGCGACTCATGTATACGAATAAAACAATCTCGGCAAAAACAGCCAGCGCCCACAAAAATCCGGTCAGGCTGGCCGTGTATTGGTAATGCTTTAAATAGATAGAATAAAAAACGTAATAAGGCGCGTGCGCAAGCTGCAACAACATATAAACGACCAGGAAAGCCCACAGTTCTGGTCTTTTCATGATTTGCATGATACCGACGGAGGCGGCTTCATGGTGAGGAGCTTGGATTGTCGGCGTCATTAAGCTGACCAGCCAGATGAGAGTCATTAATGCGGTAATCGATAGTGGGATTATGACCGGGGGCTGATAATCCAATAACCAACCGACTCCCAGCACCGCAACAATAAAACCGATAGAACCCCACAGTCTTATCCGGCTGTAGCGATGCGCTTCACTTTTTAGATGGTATAAGGTGACCGCTTCGAATTGCGGCAAGGCGGCGTTCCAAAAAAAGCTAAAGCCGATCGTTATCCAGGCAAACCAGAAATAGCCATGGACAAATAAAAATCCGGCAAAGAATGCAGCCGTTAAAAATGTGGCAATACGGATAATGCGCAGGTTTTTCCCGGTATGGTCGGCGATCCAGCCCCATAAAATCGGCGCAATAATTCTTGTGCCGCTAAGCATCGCAGAGAGTTCGCCGATTTCAACGGGATTAAAACCGCTTCCTTTTAAATAAAGGCCCCAATAAGGAAGAAAAACTCCAACTGTGGCGAAATAAAAGAAATAAAAGCCTGACAGTCGCCAGTATGGAACGGACATGGTTTATCTTAAGATCGGCAATCCTGATTGCACGTTGATGTTCTGCGCCCGATGCCGCAACAAATGATCCATAATCACTATCGCCATCATCGCCTCGGCAATCGGTGTTGCGCGTATGCCCACGCAGGGATCGTGGCGCCCTTCGGTGACCACTTCAATTGCTTCGCCTTGCAGGTTGATGCTTCTGCCCGGCAGTCGCAGGCTGGAAGTCGGTTTCAAGGCGATACTGGCAGTAACATTCTGACCGCTGGAGATACCGCCCAAAATGCCGCCGGCATGATTGCTTAAAAATCCGTCCGGGGTGATTTCGTCGCGAAACTGTGTGCCTTTGCTGGCGATGCAAGCGAAACCATCGCCGATTTCCACGCCTTTGACCGCATTAATGCTCATCAAGGCATGGGCCAGATCGGCATCAAGACGGTCAAAGATAGGCTCGCCCAAACCAGGTGGAACGTTGGTTGCGACTACTTCGATTCTCGCGCCGATGGACTCGCCCTCTTTGCGCAACGCATCCATATAAGCTTCCATTTCCTCGACTTTATCTGCATCGGGACAGAAAAAAGGATTGCTGTCGATAACAGCCCAATCGACTTTTTCGATTTTTATCGGCCCCAGCTGCGACAGATAACCGCGTATTTCTATGCCGGCCTGTTCCTTCAGGTATTTCTTGGCGATACCGCCCGCCGCAACACGCATGGCCGTTTCACGAGCCGATGAGCGCCCTCCTCCCCGATAATCCCGGATGCCGTATTTGTGCTGGTAGGTATAGTCCGCATGACCGGGCCTAAAAGTATCGGCAATCTTGGAATAATCCTTGGAACGCTGGTCGGTGTTTTCGATTTGCAGGGCTATCGGCGTACCGGTGGTTTTGCCTTCAAACACGCCGGACAGGATTTTGACTTCGTCGGCTTCGCGCCGTTGCGTGGTGTGCCGCGAGGTGCCGGGCTTACGGCGGTCCAGGTCTTCCTGCAAGTCGGCTTCGGTCAAGGCCATGCCCGGAGGGCAGCCATCAACGATACAGCCTATCGCAGGGCCGTGACTTTCGCCAAACGAGGTGACGGTAAATAATTTTCCTATTGAGTTTCCAGACATAGTTATAAAGCCGCTAAAAATAATTCGTTATATTGCCTAACCTGTTCGGCCGTCAGCAAAAACACGCCATCGCCGCCGCGCTCAAAAGCCAGCCAGTAAAAAGGCACGTCGGGGAAAGCGTTCTGCAACGTTTCCGCGCTGCTGCCCACTTCCACAATCAAAATCCCCTCCTCCGCCAGATAACGGTCGGCATCGACCAGGATGCGCAACACAATGTCCAATCCTGTGTGTCCGCCTTTAAAGCCCATATCGGGTTCGGCGCGAAATTCTGCGGGCAACTGCTCCCATTCTTCAAGGCACACATAAGGCGGATTGCTGACGATCACATCATAGCGAAACTCGGGCAGCTCATTGAACAAGTCCGACCGGTAAAGAGTTACCGCATCTTCCATCTGATGCTTGACGACATTCAGCTCGGCGACGGCCAGCGCATCGGTCGACAAATCCACCGCATCGACGTCAGCATCGGGGAATGCATAGGCGCAGGCTATGGCGATGCAGGCGCTGCCGGTACACAAATCCAGGATGCGGAAGACCCGCTCTTCATTGACCCAAGGAGCAAAACGCTGTTCGATTAATTCGGCGATAGGCGATCTCGGCACCAATACCCGCTGATCAACATAGAACGACAGGCCTGCAAAAATGGCTTCATGGGTTAAATAAGCAGCCGGTATGCGTTCGTTGATGCGTCTGTCGATCATGTCGATGACTGCCTGGCGCTCTGTCAGCGTTAAAACGCTTTGCAGATACGCATCGGCCAGGTTGTAAGGCTGGCGAACGGTATGCAAAACCAGCGCCGCCGCTTCATCCAGCGCTGTTTCAGTGCCATGGCCGAAGCTCAGTTCGGCCTCGGTAAAACGGCTGGCAGCCCAGCGGATATAATCGCGGATAGTGGCTAAAGTGGTTAAAACTTCGGATGGCGTTGTTTTCATTGCAGGGCAAAGTAAGATGGATACAATACGGTTCGACGTAGGGGTAGATTTTAAACTAAACTTTGCCAGCTTGTTTGAATATTAAATAAACATAATATGAGTCCAACCGACAACAACCTTAGCAATACCGCCTCCAATTTGGCTAAAAGCAAACTTTTAATGGACTGCTATCGGCATATGCAATCCGAAGATTTGGTGTTGCCTACTATTCCGGATGTCGCTTTCAAAATTCGCCGCGCCATTAATGATGATTGCGCCAGCGTCGCATTAATAGCTCGCATAGTCCAAGTCGATCCATCAATTACTGCCAAACTGATACAAATCTCCAACAGCGCCTTATACTTGGGCCGGAAGAAAATTGAAAGCTGTCCCGAAGCGCTGACCAGACTGGGATTAACAACTTCTCAAGACATTATTACCACGTTTGCGATGAAGTC
>Ga0172379_10010949_pt1 | contig 10887 bp, 10 predicted proteins | sample GrowelOW334metaG_FD_119756 | JGI IMG/M metagenome (GOLD analysis project Ga0172379, IMG submission 119756) | Groundwater microbial communities from an aquifer near a municipal landfill in Southern Ontario, Canada - Groundwater well OW334 metaG | ecosystem: Environmental > Aquatic > Deep... | reverse complement strand
TTAAATTGATTTTTGCAATGTAAAAGAAAAGCCGTCCCTTGTGGTAATTCCAGACGGCTTTCGGACTATCATATGATAGTTTTCAAGTTAAATCAAGCCAAAATTGCTCGCCTCCGTGTGGGTGGAAATAGCACGGCAAGGGATTTGGTGGACTTCTAGTGGCGAGTTTCTAAAACACTCAAAGCCACTGGAAGACCTGTTTTACTACATTCAAGGGATTTGTATTATTCGGGGTTTTTCAAAAAAACAAGAATAGTAGAAAAATCCGACAAAAAAATTAAAACAAAAAATATGTCAAATAAAAATAAGCCGAGAATTTATTGGGACGAGAACAGACAATGCTATTACATCACATTTTTTGAGGATACAGAATGCGATGAAATAACAGATGCCCTTGAAAAGTTTAAAGGTTGTGCGAAAAAACATCCAAAAGAACATGATAAAAATACCAATAACAAACAAAGAAGACAAAATGAAATTATTTAGTCTATTTCAGAAAAAAGAAAAACAGGGATTGGAAAAAGCCAAAGCTGATGGGCTGATTACAGAGGAGGAGTTTTTAAGAATTTCGGCACAGAGAGCAACCGAAACATTAGATAAATTTTTAGAGAAAAAAGGTCGACCAAAACACGGTTTTGTAAAAAAATAACGGGTTCTCCTTGACTTATGAAAAGCTTTCGCGCATTCTTTGACAGACGATTGAAAAATGGCGAGCGTGGGTTCAAAATGGGGCAGTTGGATGAAAGAAAGTACCTAGTAGACTACCGCAAAGGGAAATACACAATAATTGACCTCTCATTAAAAAAACGAGGACACTCTCAAAAATTCAAATGACATACGAATTTTTTGTTGGTTTCATAGACGGCGTAGCCGCCGCAATAATATTATTCATATTCTTAACTTCAATACACAATGAATTGTAATTTTTCACAGCCGGTAGACTATACGGGTATGCCACCTGCAGAGAGTGAGCCTTTCGCTTTCACGCAAATGACCTGCACGAGCGACACAAAAGAAAACATAACGGGGGTAGGGGATTTTTGGATAGCGAAACAAATGGATTACGGACAGGTTTTAATTTTAACTTTTTTATTAATTTTTTTTGTCGGGTTTGTTGCTAAATTCCTTTGGAATTTCAACAAACAGGACTCAGACCAAAAACTATGACTTTTTTAGATTCTAGCGTTAGCGAGTTTTTAGGAATGATATTTTTTTACCCTTTTCTTTTTTACACACTCTTCTTATTATTCACCGGTATTGAGGATGCATTAATTTTCTGGTTCCGCAGAAAAGACTATCCCTCAAGGCCTTCTGATTTATGATCACAACAGACGAAATTTTAACAAACGCTTTCTTTGCTTTTTTCTATTGCCTGGGCAGTGTAGTTGATTACATTTGGGCGGGGGCTTTTGCCGGAGCAATAGTTTTAACAATAACGAGGTTATTAGCAAAAAAAGATTAAATTATGAAAATATCAAAAAAACTAATTTGGCATACGGAAAAAAGAAGAGTAAAAGATCTTGTGCCATTTGAAGACAATCCGAGAATAATGACAGACAAGCAATTAGAGGATTTGAAAAAGAGTGTTTCAAAGTTTGATTTAGTTGAGATTCCGGCAATAGACACAGACAACAAGATCATTGCCGGTCACCAGCGATTAAAAATTATGCAATTGCTCGGGCGAGGCGAAGAAACAATTGATGTTAGGGTGCCGAATAGAAGACTAACTGAGGCAGAGTTCAAGGAATACAATCTTCGGAGTAATAAAAATACCGGCGAATGGAATTTTGACGAGCTGGCCAATTTCGACGAGGATTTATTAAAAGAATTTGGCTTCAATGAAAATGAGTTAGACAACATTTTCGGATTAGAAAAAGTAGATGACTTTGACTTAGCAAAAGAAACAGAAAAAGCGATACAAAAACCACACGGCGTAAAGCCTGGAGATTTATGGCAGTTAGGCGAGCATAAGCTAATCGTAGGCAATGCAACAGATTTAAAAGCATGGAAAAGATTATTGGGATCGGAACGATTTGATTTTATGTTTACAGATCCGCCATATCGTTTGGCTTATTGTAAAAAGCGAGTAAGGAAAGTGAAAACAAAGGACGGCTGGAAAATTAAGGCGGAAAGGGAATACGAAAGCGTTGGCCAAACAGATTCAAAAGGAAAAGGATTCGGCTACAAAGGCAACAGAATATACGAAGGAGTTGTGCAAGCCGGCGGCGTTCCGGAATTTAATGAATGGCTTTCAATAGCCAATCAATTTAAAAACGAAAAAGGTTCAAACGTTATGGTGTTTGAAAATTGGAGAAACACCCCCGACCTTTGGGGTGCAATAGAAAAATATTGGGCCATACAAAACATGGTCATCTGGCATACGCCAAACAGAACACAGGGATTTTCAGCAAAGTATAAATTTTTTAACAGATTTGACGTGGCTCCGGTTGCCGGCGATGGAGTCAACAACGAAATCGACGAGGAAGGATTTAATGAATATTTGGAAAACAAAGGACAAAAACTATTAGACACTTACGAAATATCACTTTACGCGAAACAAGGAAAGCCGGATTGGAATAAAGACAAGGGCACAAAGTTTTGGGTGATGGGCGATCACGTAACCCACGCAACAGATTCAGCTTCCCAGTCCGGCCAGAATTTAATTTTCGGCACGAAACCAATTCCGGTGCTCGTGCCGTATGTAAAAATATTGAGCCCGAGAAACGGAATTGTGATGGAGCCATTCGGCGGATCGGGATCAACAATTATTGCGTCTGAAATTATGAAAAGGAAGTGCCGGGCGATTGAATTGTCGCCGTTATACGCGGAAGTGATAATTGCGAGGTTTGAGAGGTTTACTGGCAAAAGGGCAATAAAAGCTACAAAGTAGGGGATTTTGAGCAACCACAAGGGCCACAGACAAGAGATCCGAGGCTGAGTGGGAATAAACTATGGAACAGCAAACAATGATAAAATTACCTGAAAATACAGGTGATATCAGGGATGAGAGGGGTAGATTTAGGCCAGGAACGAGCGGAAACCCAATCGGGAAGCCGGCTGGTGCACTTTCGATTACGGCTGAAATTAAAAAGAGGCTCCAAGAAGTGCCGGAAGGCCAGCAGAAGTCGTATTTGGAACTCTTGGTCAACAGAATTTTGAAGCAAGCAGTAGTAGACGGTAATGAGCAGATGATAAAACAAATTTGGAGTTATGTTGACGGAACGCCCGTTGAACAAAGGTAAAATAAAAGTTCATGAACGGACCTGTCGGCCTGTTTTTAATTACAGTTGAATATTTGTCAAAAAAGGGTAGATTTTTTTATTATTTAAAAGTATAATACATAAATATCATTATCATGATAAAAAAAGATAAATACGAAAACTATACAAAGGAGGAATTAGTCAACGAGTTGGAAATGTTGAAGAAGAAAAAATATGGCCTTGTTTGGGACAAAAAAAACTCGCAAGAAACACTTGACGCGTTTGTTAATTGGGAAAACGTGCCGGAAAAATTTGTGCCAAAACAATTCCCGGTTTTAAAAGAGATCAAAAATAAAGAGATTGAAACAGATAAAGCCAAGCCGGCAAATATTTTAATTGAGGGTGATAATTATCACTCTCTCGCCGTTTTAAATTTTACACATCAAAACGAAGTAGATGTTATTTATATTGATCCGCCGTACAATACCGGAAACAAAGATTTTATTTATAATGATAAATTTGTTGATAGGGAGGACCCTTTCAGACATTCCAAGTGGCTCTCTTTCATGGAGAAGCGCTTACAGTTAGCTTTTCGTCTTTTGAAGGACACTGGAGTAATCTTTATTTCTATTGATGATAATGAGCAGTCGCAATTAAAGCTATTGTGCGATGAGATATTTGGGGAGAATAATTTTATTACTACGATTCATGTACAGATGTCCACAGTGCAGGGACAAAAGGTGCGTTCTGCAAAATCCGGAAATATAGTGAAAAATGCCGAGTATATCCTCGTGTATTCAAAAAACGGCAATAAAACAATCGGAAAAAATATATTGCATGATCCCACTGAATACGATGGCCATTACTCCATCTTTTTAGAGAAACATAAAGATGATTTATATAAAGAGTTGCCACTCACTGGTGTCTTGTGTAAAGACGAATTGATTTTTTCTAAATTAAAATTATTAGGACTTGCTAAGGAAGTTAAAGGAGAAAGAGAAATGTCGAATAATGCTATCGCTGGTGCTTATTCTAAGCTTCAAGAAGTTAAAGATTTTATCCATAAAAATTCAGAGAATATCGTAAGAACTCACGACTTCGTAGAGTTAAAGGATAAAAAAATATTGGCCAAATTGAAAAAGGGATATGTTGCGGAATATAAATCGGGTAGTCGAAGTTATCTTGTTGGTTTAGATAATAAGGGAGATTTTAAACAAAGAATCCCGTTAGCGGAAAAAATCAAAAAAGCAGATGATTTTTATCAAACCTATGGGATAACAACCATTAGGGGTGATTGGTGGGCTGGATTTTATTTAGACATGGGCAATATTAGCAAAGAGGGCGGTGTAGAGTTTTTAAATGGTAAAAAACCAGTTCGGCTTATCAAACAGTTAATTAATTATTGTCTTGATGAGAGTGGCACTATATTAGATTTTTTTGCCGGAAGCGGAACTACGGCACAGGCAGTTTTAGAGCTTAATGAAGAAAATGGATATAAACATAAGTTTATTTTGTGCACAAATAATGAAAGTAATATTTGTGAGGAGAGGACATTGCCAAGAATAAAAAATGTTATTAAGGGTTATGCCGGTAGAGCTGGCGTGGGCGGAAATTTAAAGTATTTTAAAACTGATTTTGTTGGCTCTGATTCAACGGACAAAAATAAGAGAGATTTAGTAAATAAATCTTCTGAAATGATTTGTATTAAAGAAGATGTTTTTGACTTGGTTGTTGACGGCGGACTCGATTACAGGATTTATCAGAAGGATAAAAAGTTTTTAGGAATAATCTACGACCTTGACGCAATAAATGATTTCAAGAAAGAAGCAGAGAAATATAAGGGTAATTTTGTAGTTTATTGTTTTTCTTATACCGAAGCCACGCCGGAGAAAGAATTTAAGGGGCTAAAAAATAAATACGTTTTGAAGCCAATACCGGCAGTTATTCTGCGTATTTATTCTGAAATTTTCAAAAAATAGTCATGTTAATGAATTTACAACTAAAAGAATATCAAGACGAAAAAGTTGAGGAGTTGAAAAATAAAGTCAACGAGCTTTTAGAGTTGGATGGTAATAAACTTTGTATTTTTGAAGCACCTACGGGTTCGGGAAAAACAATAATGGTTGGCGAGTTTTTAAAACGACTCGTTAATCCGCTTGATCGAGAAGATAGCAAACAGTTTTCCTTTATTTGGATTTCTGTTAGAGATTTACATGATCAAAGTAAAAAGTCATTGGAAAAGAATTTTGAGAATGTTTTTACTTATTCATATTTTGATGATTTACGGAATAATATTATTGATAAAAATGAAATTTTGTTTTTGAACTGGGAAAAAGTTTTTAACAAGGATAGAATTTATATACGCGAAAACGAGAAAGGAAAAAATCTTTCCAGTATAGTTGAAAATACTAAACAGGCCGGCCGAGAAATTATTTTAATTGTTGACGAAAGCCATCATACAAATTTGGGTGCAAATGCTACAAAGGTGCGAGCCGATATATCTGCAAAAATTATACTGGAAGTTTCAGCCACGCCAATTTTTCATGATCCCGATGCTCACGTCAAGGTGCATTTTGAGAAAGTTGTTGCAGAAGGAATGATTAAAAAAGAAGTTTCTATTAATCCGGAGTTTCAAAAATTTAAAGTGGATGGTAAGAGCAGTCGAGAAATGGTGCTTGAAGCGGCGGTTGAAAAAAGAAAAGAACTCCTGGCAGCCTATAAGGCGGAGGGAAGTGATATAAACCCTCTTTTACTTATTCAGTTGCCAAATTTACAAAAAGGCATAAATGATTTAGATAAAGATGTTTTGACCGATGTCCAAAAAATTCTTAAAAGGAAATATGATATAACAGAAGATAATGATCGCCTCGCTATTTGGCTTGCAGACAACAAAACTCCAAACTTAGTAAATATTGAAAAGCCAACGAATGAAGTTGAAGTTTTAATTTTTAAGCAGGCCATTGCGCTTGGTTGGGATTGTCCGCGCGCTCAAATCCTCGTAATTTTTAGGGAAACTGAAAGCAAGGTTTTTTTACTACAAACAGTTGGTCGTATAATGCGTATGCCGGAATTTCATCACTATGAAAACCATACAGAATTAAATAAAGCCTATGTTTTCACAAACATTGGTGTTAGCGAAATAAAACTTGGCGATGAAATCACAAAAGAATATTTTACTTTTCATGAGGCAAAAAGAAACGATGGTTTATACAAAGATTTAAACTTTCCCTCAATTCACTTTAAAAGGCAGAGAGAAAAGACAAGATTATCTGGCGAGTTCTCAAAGATTTTTATGGATATCGCCGATAAAAATAATTTGAAAAAAAAGTTGGATACGAAGAAAACAGAAGTTCCAAAAGAAATAATGGTTGACGGTAAAATAATCAACATTGATAAAGCGAGGGAAATTGAGCACTCTATAATGAATTACAATTCACCGGATATGGAAATACAGACATACTATGATTTGTTTTGTAAGGCCAGCACCGGAGAGTTCGCGCCCTTCGATTCAATGGATCGTATAAAAAGCGCGCTCAATAAATTTTTTACACGAGTAATGGGATTTGAAAATGACGATCCTGATTTTTATAAAATTATTTTAAATTCGGCTAATACTGATAAGATAAGCATGGCATTGGCAATGGCGAGGGACGAATATAAAAAAACAGTTGTTGCGAAAGAAGAAGAAAGAGAGGTTGAAAATCTTGTCTGGAATGTCCCAAAAATGATCAGTTATAACAGCAAATTTAAGCCGCAAGACTTTAAAAAATCCATAATGTTGCCTTTCTACGCCAAACAAGACAACCAGCTTGCCTTGTTTGATAGCGAGGTTGAAGGAGATTTTATTGCATATATTGATAAAGCCAAACAGGTTGAATGGTGGTTTAAAAATGGACAAAGCGAGGTTAATTATTTTGCCGTTCCTTATGTAGATAAGCATGGAAAAAAGTCTGCTTTTTACGTTGATTTTATCATTCGACTAAAAGGCGGTGGTGTTTGGCTCTTAGACACTAAAAAAGGCCAAACAGCAGAAGACGCAAAAGAACGGGCGGAGGGCTTGGCAAAATACATCAAGAATCAAAAAAAGAAAGGCAAGAATTTATTTGGTGGCATTGTTATACCGGACGGCGACCTGTGGCGATATAATGATAATGAAAAGTACGAATATAATCCAAAAGATTTAAATGGTTGGAAATTTTTGGATTTAAATTAGAAACTAATTGAGAAACAAATTTTGTAGGTGTTGGTTTTTTATAAGAAATGTGCTATATTAGAGTCATAATTTGGGGCGAATAGTCCCGACTCGAATACTCTCAAAGCATCCAAGCCGGGTAATCCTCGGTTTGTTTTATTATGCAGCTTAAACAATCGTTCACAGCATAAATTTATGTTAAAAGAAGTAAAGTTATTAAAAAATAAATCAATAAATTCATTGATATTGAGCATCCAACATTTTAATGATCCGTTCGATGTGGGCCGAGTAGAGGCTACGTTGATATTGATGGATCATGCTTTTGAGATGTTATTGAAATCAGCAATATTACATAAAGGCGGATATATAAGAGAAAAAAGAGCTGCACAGACAATCGGATTTGATGCCTGTCTTAGAAAGGCGTTAAGCGATGCAAAAACGAAATTTTTAGACGAAGAGGACGTTATTGCCATCCAAACTATCAATACATTAAGAGATGCAGCACAGCATCATTTGTTGGATATTTCGGAACAACATTTATACATTCAAGCTCAGTTGGGACTTTCTATGTTTAAAAAGATTTATAAAATTGTTTTCGCGGAAGAATTATTTAACGTTCTACCTAAGAGGGTTTTACCATTATCAACATTACCGCCAATAGACATCAATTTGCTTTATAAGAATGAGGTCAACGAGATAAAAAGCCTTTTGCAGCCAGGAAAGAGAAAAATTGCTGATGCCATAGTGAAACTTAGATCTCTTGCGATAACAGAAGGAGCCATACAGGGGAATAAGGTTCAGCCAACAAACGGACAACTTAGAAAATTGGCAAAGTCTATTAAACAAGATAAAAAATGGGAAGATGTTTTTCCGAATGTTGCTTCGATACAATTAACCTCCAAAGGATACGGCCCGTCAATTGATCTGAGATTTACAAAAAATGCAGGCGTTCCAATAAGTGTTGTGCCAGAGGGAACGCCGGGAGCGACAGTGGTTGGTATCAGAAAAATCAACGAACTTGATTTTTATAATTTATCTCCCAAAAAACTAGCAGAAAAGTTTAATTTTACAGAGCCCAAGGTCCGTGCGATTATTCAATTGAATAATCTTCGGGCTGATAAGGAGTGCTATAAAGAATTTCGGATGGGTAAGACACTTTTTAAAAGGTATTCTCAAAAAGCGGTTGATAAAATAAATGAGATAAAAAATCAAAAAAACTTTTCACTTTCTGAGATATGGAAAGAGGCAAGGTTAAAAAAATTAGTATAAACTCAAACAATAGAAAAGTAAATACATATGAATTCTAAAGAATTTGCCAATCTCTATACAAAGCAGGATTCCGACGAAACAATTACACCATTTCAAGATGAGTCCGGTTTTTCTTTGATTCGGTTATACCCGGAAGGCACGCCTTACAACAAGGATGGCCGGCGAATGTTTATAAAAATTGCCGCACTTGAGCGAGGATTTTTTTATGTGGTAGACATGACCAAACCGGAAAAAAGAGGGGAATCGACTGATTATGTTATTACTGATGGAGAAGAATATAAAAAAAGAGTCACGAATTTTTTTTCAGACGGCGGAGAATTTTCATTTGATAATGATAGTAAAAAAATTATTCATTTACCAACTAAAAAGAATTTTACTCTTAATGAATTTGTTACGATTTTAGTCGCCAATCACTTATCGGATCGACTTTTTCTGAAGCGCTGTCTAAACGGGATTGCTAATGTCATATTAAAGTTACTATTTTGGCTTTCGGACAAACACTACGAAAGGGTGAAGGTTTCGCTTGATAAATACCATTCCAGTCGCGAGGGTAAACCAACATTAGAAGAACAAAAAAATACCGAGCCATTCTTTAAGTATTTTTACATTTCTAAAAACCTTATTTTCAGTATTTTGCTTATGGCTTTTTTCATTACGATTTTAGCGGTAATTTTTCCTTACGCACTCTCCGTCAAAAGCATTTGGCTTTCATTTTTTGGAGAGTTTTCTCTATCAAATCCGATGGTAATTTTATTCTTCTTTTTGGTATTATTCTCTTCTGAGAAGTTGTCGATGTGGCTGAACAGAAAGATCAAAGATTTCTTCATCCCAGAAAAGGGTTACAACGCCGAGCAAAAAGTAAATTTTATTGAAAAACTGCATAATTTCCAGCTACAAAATAAATTTAATTTGAAGTTGAAAAGTGGATTTTCTTTAATTGAGAGAACACTTGGTTTCAAAGGCAAGCTTAACTAAAAAATAATTATGGCGGATGAAGAAACTATACGAATAATGAAGGAGTACGACTTGGATGAGGATGATGCTGAGCGAGTGCAAGAGATTGCGGAGGAATGGGGTATTGATGAGGACGAAGCCGTTGAATTAATGGACGATCTATAACCTAAACGGTTTTTAGGCAATTTTTAGGGGTTTTGTGAGGAGTTTAAAGAAAAGACGAGTATTTGCTGGTCTGTAAGAACAAAAAGAGGAAGTTCGTGAAAAGTTTGACTTATTCGTTGGATAATTGTATAATAAAAATCAATAAGCTGGGAGTGTTTCCCAATTGATCGCCCTTTGAAAAGTGAATCTACCAAAAGAAAGGAGAGGTTATGGCTACTATTCTGCTAACCGGCGTAACCGGTGCGGTGGGATCGTGCTTGGCGCCTCTCCTGAAAGAGAGAGGGCACAAGCTGATCTGTTTAGTCCGGGGCAACAATCCTGTTGTCCGGCTTCAAAAAGCTCTGGGAAATGCTGATGACATTACCGTTTTTAACGGCGATGTCACTCTACCAAATCTCGGAACCTGTGACTGCGAAATGAAACGGTGGCACGGCAAGATTGACAAGGTCTTTCATTGCGCTTCGTCGATTAAGTTCGATGAGGCAATGGCAAGGGAAATAACCTGCGTCAATGTCTGCGGAACGCAAAACGTGCTGGACTTCGCAAGGATTATGGAAATTCCCGAAGTTCACTACGTTAGTACAGCATACGTGGCCGGAGATGCTGAAACTTTCAGTGAGTCCGACACGGACATCGGGCAGAAATGTCGCAATGTCTACGAACGGACGAAGCTGGAGGCTGAGAAGCTGGTGAAAAACTGGAGGCACGGAAAGCATTCCATTTACCGGCTCGGCATTGTAGTTGGTGATACTGTCACCGGCTATACGCCATTCTTTAATGGGTACTACGGTTTTCTGGGAAGCGTCTGGCATTTGAGGCAGAGTTTTGTCTCTATGTCAGAACACCGAGCGGGAGAATATGCGAACAATGGAGTTGCTTTTTCCGCGAACGGAATGCTTAGGCTTCCGATTTACGGAAAATTTTCTCCCACATCTACTCTCAATATTATACCAGGTGACTGGGTTGCGAGAGTGTTAACCGAACTCGTTGAAGTTCCGGCAAATGGTCAAGTGTTTCACGTGGTACATCCTAATCCTCCGAGAATTCGGTGGTTGAACGATGTTTCGCTGAAATACTTGGGCGTATCTGAGTTTCGCTATGGAGATT
>Ga0172379_10010948_pt1 | contig 10887 bp, 10 predicted proteins | sample GrowelOW334metaG_FD_119756 | JGI IMG/M metagenome (GOLD analysis project Ga0172379, IMG submission 119756) | Groundwater microbial communities from an aquifer near a municipal landfill in Southern Ontario, Canada - Groundwater well OW334 metaG | ecosystem: Environmental > Aquatic > Deep... | reverse complement strand
GTGGTGACCCCGGCCAGGCTCTCGGCCAGGGCATCGCTGACCAGCGGACCAGCGGCGATGACCACGGCGTCGAAGCCCTGGAGCAGCGGCGAATCCAGGCTGGGGACCTCGGCGCGCACGAGCTCGATCCTGGGCTCGGCCTCGATGGCGTCCGTCATGAATCGGGCGAAGCGGTCCCGGTCCACGGCCAGGGCCTTGCCCGCCGGGATGCGGGTGGCGTCGGCCGCGCGCATGACCAGGCTGCCCAGTTCGCGCAGCTCGGCCTTGAGCAGGCCGATGGCCGTGGTCAGCTCCTCGGAGCGCAGGGAGTTGGAACAGACCAGCTCGGCCAGCCGTCCGGTCTCGTGCGCGGGCGTGGTTTTGTCCGGGCGCATCTCAAGCAGCGTCACGCTGACCCCGGCCAGGGCCAGGGCCAGGGCGCACTCGCACCCGGCCAGCCCGCCGCCGACGACAGCGACACGGGGCGCAGCGGCCTTGGGGGCAGCGGCGCCGGGCGCTTCCTTGACCTGGGACGCAAGGTCCTGAGACTCGTTGTGATCCGGCATGATTTCAGCTATCCTCGCGGCAGAGTGCAGTGCGCCGACAGACGGGCACGAATAATGACGGGCACGAATAATGATGGGCAAAAAAAAGCTGGGCACGAAAAGCGGCGGGCACATGCGCGACATCCAACCCGACATCCAACCCGACATCCAACCCGACCCCCGCGCCGAGCCCCTCCTTGAAATCAAGGGGCTCTCCACGGCCTTTGCCGCGCACACCAGCGCGGGCGGAGCCGTGGCCAAGGCAGTGGATACAGTGACCTTGAGCGTTCGGCAAGGCGAAACCCTGGCCGTGGTCGGGGAATCCGGCTGCGGCAAGACCGTGCTGGCGCTCTCGGTGCTGGGGCTCATCCCCGATCCGCCGGGCCGGGTCGTCCGGGGCCAGGCCCTGTACCGCGGCCGCGACCTTACGGCCATGAGCGAAGCCGAGCTGGAAGGCGTGCGCGGCAACCACATCGCCATGATCTTCCAGGAGCCCATGACATCGCTGAACCCCGTGTTCCGCGTGGGCGAGCAGATCGCCGAGGGCTTTCGCCTGCACAAGCGCGCCACACGGGCCGAGGCCGCCGAGCGCGCCGTTGAGATGCTGCGGCAGGTGGGCATCCCCAACCCCGGGGAGCGCAGCCAGAGCTACCCCTTCGAGCTGTCCGGCGGCATGCGCCAGCGCGTGATGATCGCCATGGCGCTCGTCTGCGACCCGGACCTGCTCTTCGCCGACGAGCCCACCACGGCGCTGGACGTGACCATCCAGGCCCAGATCCTGGACCTCATGCGCGGGCTGCAACAGCGCCGGGGCTCGGGCATCCTGCTCATCACCCACGACCTGGGCGTGGTGGCCGAAACCGCGCACCGCGTGGCCGTGATGTACGCAGGCCAGGTGGTGGAGCAGGCCCCGGTGGCCGAGCTGTATGCAACCCCGCAGCACCCGTACACGCAGGGCCTGCTGGCAAGCGTGCCGCGCCTGGGCGTGCGGCGCACGCTCTCGCCCATTCCGGGCATGGTGCCGGGCATCTTCAACCTGCCCTTTGGCTGCCGCTTCCGGCCGCGCTGCGCGCAGGCCTTTGGCCGCTGCGAGGCCTGCCCGCCGCTTTACGAGCTGGGGCCGGGGCACACCGCCCGCTGCTGGCTCTTCGACGGCGCGCCCCTGGCCGAGAGCGTACACTGCGAGCCCCAGCACAACAAGGCCAGCGAGGCGCAGGCATGATCCCTCTGCTCGAACTCGACGCCGTGGCCCGGCACTACCACGTCCGGGGCGGGCTGCTGGGCCTGAAGCAGGGCACCGTGCGCGCCGTGGACGGCGTGTCCCTGGCGCTCATGCCCGGCGAGAGCCTGGGCCTGGTGGGCGAGAGCGGCTGCGGCAAGTCCACCCTGGCCCGCTGCATTCTGGGCCTGGAGCCGCTCAGCGCCGGGCGCGTCCGCTTCCAGGGCCGGGACCTGGGCGACTGGCCGCAGACAGAGCTGCGCCGCCAGATGCAGATGGTCTTCCAGGACCCTTACTCCTCGCTCAACCCGCGCATGAGCGTGGGCGCCATCGTGGCCGAGCCCCTGGTGATCCACGGCCTCGGCAACGCCTCCGTGCGCAAGGCCAAGACCCTGGCATTGCTGCGCACCGTGGGCCTGGACGCGGACATGGCCCGGCGCTACCCGCACCAGCTCTCCGGCGGCCAGCGCCAGCGCGTTGCCGTGGCGCGCGCCCTGGCGCTCGGCCCGGCGCTGGTGGTCTGCGACGAGCCCGTGAGCGCGCTGGACGTGTCCATCCAGGCCCAGGTGCTGCTGCTCTTGCAGGACCTGCGCGAACGGCTCGGCCTCACCTACCTGTTCATCTCCCACGACCTGGCCGTAGTGGGCCAGATCTGCGAGCGCATCGCGGTGATGTACCTGGGCCGCCTGGTGGAGCTGGCCCCGGCCGAGGCGCTCATCCGCGAGCCCAGGCACCCGTACACCCGCGCCCTGCTCTCCGCCGTGCCCGTGCCCGACCCCGGCCACGCGCGCACCCGCGAGCATCTGGTGGGCGAGCTGCCGAGCCCGCTGAACCCGCCCGGCGGCTGCCCGTTCAACCCGCGCTGCCCGGAGGTCATGGACATCTGCCGCCGCGAGTTCCCGCCGGCCTTCGACACCAGCGATAGCCACGGCACCGGCGAAACGGGCGACACCGGCGAAACGCGGCTGGCCCACTGCTGGCTGCACAAACCGGCATAGCCCGGCACTGTCACGAGAAGGAGCAAGCCGTGCGCGTTTCCGTCATCCTGGGCCACCCGGACCCCAAGAGCTTCAACCACGCCATCGCCCAGACCGTGGTGGACACCCTGCGTGGCATGGGCGTCGAGGTCAGCTTCCACGACCTCCAGGCCGAGGGCTTCGACCCGGTGCTGCCCGCCGCCGAAGCTGCCCGCGACGCTGCGCTGCCGCCGCTGGTGGCGCTGCACTGCCAGGAGATCCGCCAGGCCGACGGGCTGGTGATCATTCACCCCAACTGGTGGGGCCAGCCGCCTGCGGTGCTCAAGGGCTGGGTGGACCGCGTGCTGCGGCCCGGCGTGGCCTATGAATTCCTGCCCGGAGACGGCGGCGAGGGCGTGCCCGTGGGGCTGCTGAGGCCCATGACCGCCCTGGTGCTGAACACCGCCAACACGCCAGCCGTGCGCGAGCTGGCCGTGTTCGGCGATCCGCTGGAGCGCATCTGGGCGGACTGCATCCTGTCCTTCTGCGGGGTCAAGAAGGTCGTCCGGCGCATGTTCGGGGTCATCTGCACCAGCACGGACGAGCAGCGCAAGGCCTGGCTGGCCGAGGCAGCCGGACTTGTGCGCCGGGAGTTCGCGGCATAGCGGCGCGTGCGGAGAATGCCCGCGAGACATCTTCGCGGTCAGGAGTTCCGCCGTGGCCTTCTGCGCCAGGAGAAACAGGCGGCACCCTTCTTGACCATGATCGCGACGCCTCGCGCCTGATCCGGCTGCGATGGCGCAGAGACAGGCCCTGGCGGCGCCGCCCCGAATTCACACAGCCCAACCAAGGAGATCCGCCCCATGCTCAGCCGTGACGAAGCGTTCACCCTCTTGACCAGGCACGTGCCCGACGCCCAGCTCATCACCCACAGCCTGGAATCCGAGGCCGTGCTCGCCGCCCTGGCGCGCCGCCTGGGCAAGGACGAAACCCTCTGGGGCCTTGTCGGCCTGCTGCACGACCTGGACTACGCCACGACCAAGGACAACCCCGAACGCCACGGCCTTGATTCCGCCGAGCTGCTGGCGGGCCTGCTGCCGGAAGAGGCGCTGACGGCCATCCGCGCCCACAATGGTGAGCGAACAGGTATTGCGCCGACGGCGGACCTGGACTTCGCCCTGCGCTGCGGCGAAACCGTCACCGGGCTCATCCACACCAACGCCCTGGTGCGCCCGGCGCGCATGGAGGGCATGGATGCCAAGAGCCTCAAGAAGAAGATGAAGGACAAGGCCTTTGCCGCCAGCGTCTGCCGCGAGACCATCGGCGAATGCCAGAGGCTCGGCCTGGAGCAGGCGGAGTTCTTCACCCTCGCCGTGGCCGCAGTGGCCGCCATCGCGGACCAGGTCGGCCTGGCCTAGCCTTTATGGCACTTGCATTCGCGCGCGAGTTCACGCAGAATACATAGGCTTGAAACCAACCCTCACCCCAGGGAGCCACACATGAAACGCCACATGAAACCCATGACAACACTCCTCGCCAGCCTGGCCTGCATGGCGCTCTTCGCCCTGCCCGCCCTGGCCCAGGACAGGCTCTACGTGGCCTCCGAAGGGGCCAAGCTCAAGGCCGACAAGAGCGCCTCGTCCGACACCGTGGCCGAGCTGGCCGTTGGCACGGAGCTCAAGGTCGCGGGCCAGGACGAGAGCTGGTACAAGGTCAGCTCCGGCAGCCACTCCGGCTGGATCTATCGCGGCAAGGTGTCCGCAACCGCGCCCGAGCCCTCCAAACAGGGCGGCGACAATCTCTTCGGCGGCGCGGGCTCCAGCACCATCATGGTCAGCGAGGCCGACAGCGCGCGCAGCATGCGCGGCCTGAACGAAAGCGAACAGGCTGCGGCCAAGGCCGCTGGCCGCCCGGCGCGGCCCTTGTCCGACTACAAGAACGCCCTGGACAAGATCCTGGCCGGGAAGGTGGACAAGAAGGAGATCGAGAACTTCCTCAAGGCCGGACACATCGGCGAGTATGCGAAATAGGAGGCCTGACATGAACGCCAAACGCATCCTCACCCTTCTGGCCCTTTGCGCCCTTGTGGCCCTGCCTGTCATGGCTTCCGCCGGATTCCTGGACAACCTCCTGGACCCCGAATCCAAGGAGCGCAAGATGCTCTCCGGCGCGCAGAGCGTGCTCAGCAGCTCCCAGCAGATGGACTACAAGAGCGAACGCACCATCGGCGAGCGCCTGGCCGTGGAAGGCCTGCGCCGCTACGGCATGCCCACCACGAACCAGAAGATGCAGCACTACGTGAACCTGGTCGGCATGTCCGTGGCCATGAACTCCCCCCGGCCCGACATCCCCTACCGCTTCGTGGTGGTGGAATCGCCCGTGCAGAACGCCTTTGCCTGCCCCGGCGGCATCATCTTCGTCACCTCGGCGCTCATGCACACCATCCAGAGCGAGGCCCAGCTTGCGGGCATCCTGGCCCACGAGGTGGGGCACGTGGCCCTGCGCCATGCCTTGAAAAGCATCCAGCGCGCGCAGTTCTTCTCCGGCGTCGGGCAGATCACCGCCGCCACCATGAAGGGCGACAAGGGCGCACAGTTCGAGAGCATGATCGGCGACCTGCAAAATGTCCTCTTCGACAAGGGCCTGGACCAGAACATGGAGTACGAGGCCGACGCCTCGGCCCTGGAGACCGCCTACCGCACGGGCTACAACCCGGCGGGCCTCATGGAGGTCCTGGTGGAGCTCAAGCGCATCGAGGCCAGCTCGCCCGACAAGAAGGGCTCCTGGTTCTCCACGCACCCGCCGCTTTCCTCGCGCATCGCCAAAAACCAGGCCCAGATGAAGAAATATCCGGACGCGGCCAGACTGGCTGTCCTGGCCGACAGATTCAAGTCCCAAGCACGCTAGATCAATCACTTTCATTACGCAGAAGGCGGGGGTCAAAAAGCCTCCGCCTTTTTGCGTGCGCCCTGGACGCCTCCCCAAAAGCCGCCATAGCCCTAAAGATAGCGAATCACCGGGCCGATAAGAGGGTGTCAACGTCTGAAAACGACATATGGAGACTCCCATGTCGAAGAAACTGCTCCACGCTACGGGATTCGGCAGAATCCACCAGCTCATCACCGAGGGCCGTGACGCCGAGGCCAGGGAACTGCTCAAGGCCTTGCAGGACGAGTACATCGGCCTGGTTGAAGAGAACGATGCGCTCAAAAACCAGATCATTGAGGTGGCGCAGGTGCTGGACATGGCCGAGTGCATGGAGTTCGACGGCCAGAAGTACTGGCTCACGGATGATCTGCGCCACAAGGGGCCCTACTGCCAGCTCTGCTACGACCGCGACGGGCTCTTGATGCGCCTGCAAAAGCAGCAGCGCCACTGGAAGTGCCAGTGCTGCAACAACGTCTTCGTGGACACCAAGGCCGTGAAGGAGACCGCCAGCAAGCGCGCCTTCCCCGTGGCCGTGCCCAGGCCGCCCATCCAGCTGTTCATGAAATAGTCCCGGTTCCGCAGGAACTGAGCCACAAAAGAACAGGGGCCGCAGAGTGATCTACGGCCCCTTTGCATTTGCTGTCGCGAGGAAAAATCAGCGCCGCGTGCGCAGCATCTCCCGGTGCCCGGTGCGCAGCACCTCCTAGTGCCGAGTGCGCAGCACGACCTCGCGCCACCAGAACTCCTTGAGCCTGCCGTCCTCGTGGAAGCGGGCGACACCAAAGGCCAGGCCGCCCTGGTCCATGCCCGGCAGCAGCACCTCCACCTGGAGATCCTCGTTCTTGCGGCGCTCGGCCTTCCAGATCTCGCGCACGATCTTGCGCAGGGCCTCGGGCGCTGGCGGCGCGGCGGCGTCGAGGCGCACCCGCAGCACCACCGGGGCCAGCGGCCGCAGATTGTCCGCCTGACGCCCCAGCACGGAATAGGCCACCACGTCGTCGCCCTTCTGCTTCAGCAAGGACTTGGCCTGGCTTTCCCTGGCCGACGGCTCCTTGGACGACGGCTCCTTGGACGACGATTCCTTGGCTGCGGACTCCTTGGGGGCCGCCTCCTTGGGCTCGGGCAGGGGCTGCCCGGCATAGTCCTTTTCCGGCACCAGGAACTTGTCGCGGCCATAGCCCCAGGCTCGCTTGAGGTCGCGCACCTTCTCGTCCGGGGCGAACACGGCAAACCAGCCGTCCTCCTGGAAATCCACGCGCACGCGCTGCCCGGCCTGGAGCAGGCGCATGAACTCGGTGTCCTTGTCGCGCCCGGCGCGGATGGCCATCTTGCGGTCAGCCACGCGGAGCTCGCCGAAGTCCTGCCCCTGCGTGGCCTTCTGGGGAGGCTTCTTCACGCCCTTGTCAGACCTGGTGGAGGTATCGGACTTGTCTGGTTTGGTTGACTTTACGACCCTGCCGGAGACTTCGGCGCGCAGGCCAGGCTCGGCCTTGGCCTCGGGTCTGGCCTCGGAACGCAGCTCCGGCAGGCGCACATAGCCCTGGGCGCGCGTCTCGGCGCGCACCGACTCCGCAGGATCGAAAACCGCAGCCCACCCGGCGTCCTCGAAGTCCACGCGGACCTTCTGCCCACCCTTGAGCACGCGCACCGTGAGCGCGCCCTCCGACGGGTTCTCGCGCACCGTCACCTTGCCGCGAACGGTGTACACGCGGCCCCAGCCAGGGTCCTTGGCCGTCTCCCTGGCCAGTGCGTCGGCAGCCAGGGCCAGGGCCAGCAGGCCCGCAAGGATGCAGGAAAAGAGTGCGCGCATGGCTATTTGCTGCGCCCGTCGAGCTCGCGCGCGACGCGCTCGGTCAGGTCCACCGAGGCCTTGTCCACGTAGCCCACGGCTGCGGGATCGGTGAAGATGATGGCGTAGCCGCCCTTCTTGCCCAATTCCTCAAGCACGGCCTCGGCCCGGCGCATAACGTACTGCAAGAGCTTGGCCTCCTCGGCCTTGATGTCCCGCGCGTTCTCGGAGAGCAGCTGCTCATGCTGGGCGGCCTTGCGCCGCAGCAAATCCTCGCGTCGGCCCCGGTCCTGGGCCGGGAGGCCGTGCGCCTCGGCCTCCTTGCGCAAGGTGGCGACCTGGGCGGCGCTCTCCCTGGCCAGGCGGTCCTTGTCGGCCACGTAGCGCGCCAGATCGGCCTTGGCCGTCTGGCCCAGGCGCGTCTCGTTGACCACGCGCTGCGGGTTCACGAAGCCGATCCTCTGCTCTGCCAGCGCTGGCAACGGTGCGAGAAGAAAGGCAAACATTACAGCCAGGAAGAATGAAAGGCAGAGGGGGTTTGAGCGGCTCATTGGGTTTTGATACATGTGCCGGGCCGTCTTGTCGAGAGGCGTTGAAACGCGGCCAGGCGCCTTGCGCCTCAGAGCATGTTCACCGGGTCCAGGTCCAGCTCCATGCGGAAGGCCTCGGGCTTGACCTCCGGGCGCGAGAGCGCGGCGAAGAGCGAGCGGATGGGCTGCCAGTCGGCGCACTTGAGCAGGCAGTTGAAGCGCTTGCGGCCACGCAGCTGGGCCATGGGCGCGGGCGCCGGGCCGAGCACATCCACGCCCAGCGGCTTGGCGGTCTCGCGCAGGGCCTTGGCAAAGACCTGCATGGCCTGCCCCAAATGTTCCTGGTTGGCCGGGCAGCTTAGGCGCAGCAGGGCCAGCCTGGTGAAGGGCGGGTAGCGGAAACGCTGGCGGCTGGCGATCTCCCGGTTGTAGAAGCCCTGGTAGTCGGCCCGCAGCACGAAGTCCCAGAAGGGATGCGCCGGATTTCTCGTCTGCACCAGCACGCGCCCTGGCCTGTCCCCGCGCCCGGCCCGGCCCGAGACCTGGACCAGGAGCTGGTAGGTGCGCTCGGCCGCGCGGTAGTCCGGCAGGTACAGGCCCATGTCCGCGTTGGCCACCACGACCAGCGTCACGCCCGGAAAATGGTGGCCCTTGCTGAGCATCTGGGTGCCCACCAGCACCTGGGCCTCGCCCTCGCGGAAGCGGCGCAAGATCTCCTCCAGCCGCTCCTGCCGGCGCGCGCTGTCGCGGTCCATGCGCAGCACCTTGACCTCGTGGCCCAGGGTGCGCAGGAAATATTCCTCCAGGCGCTCCGTGCCCTCGCCCATGGGCACGAAGGTCACGCCGCCGCACTTGGCGCAGGGCATGGGGTACGGGTGCGTCAGGCCGCAGTAGTGGCAGACCAGGCGCTCGCGCAGCTTGTGGTAGGTCAGGCCCACCTGGCAGTCCGGGCACTGGACCACCTCCTCGCAGGCCATGCAGTACATCACCGGGGCATAGCCGCGCCGGTTGAGCATGACGATGATCTGGTCTCCCGCGTCGAGCGCGGTCTGGATGGCCTCAAGCGTCTCCGGAGCAAAGGGCTCGTCCGGGTTCTTCAGCCCCGCGATGTCCACCAGCCGGACCTCGGGCATGGCCCGGCTGCCCACGCGGGTGGCCAGCGTCTGCACCGGCAGCAGGCCGCTTTGTCCGGCGTGGAAGGTCTTGACGTCCGGCGTGGCCGAGCCCAGCACGAGCAGGCCGCCGGAGCGCTTGATGCGCGAGTAGGCCAGCTCCTTGGCGTGGTAGGCCACGCGCTCCTCCTGCTTGTAGGATTCGTCGTGCTCTTCGTCCAAAACCACAAGACCCAGGTCGCGGATGGGCAAAAACAGGGCCGAGCGCGTGCCCACCACGAGCACCGGGCCTCTTTTCGTGCTGGCGGACGCGCCGATGCGCGAGCCGATGCGCGAAAACGTCTGCTCGCGGCGGCGCGGGCTCTGGTAGCCATGGGAGAAATAGGCCTCGGCCGCTGGCAGGGCCGCCTTGGCCTGACGCCACAAATGGCAGGCCAGTGCAACTTCCGGGGCCAGCAGCAGCGCCGAGCGCCCCGACTCCAGGCAGCGCCGCGCCAGCTCCAGGTACACATGGGTCTTGCCGCTGCCCGTGACCCCGTGCACGAGGGCCAGGCGCGCCGAACCGGACACAAGGGCGGGCAGAAGGTCGTCCAGGGCGGCCTGCTGTTCCGGGGTGGCGCGCATGGCGTCGATGTCCGCACCCGGCAGCAGCTCGCCCGGCAGGGGCACGCAGGCCGGGATCTCGTCCGGGTTGCCGGAGTCGCCCATCGCATCCAGGGGCTCGCCCAGGCGCACGATGCCAGCCGTTGCCAGGCGCTTCATGGCCAGGATGCCGGCGTCGCCGAACACGGCGCGCACCGCGCCCAGGCTCATGGCCCCGGCGTCGAACAGGCGCTCCAGCAGGCGGATCTGGTTCACGGCGTTGGGGCGCACCGCCCAGGGCGGGTCTGCGGCCAGCATGACGAAGAGCTCCTCGTCGCGTCTGCGCGGGGCCAGGCGCACGCGCATGCGGCCCTCGGCCCAGAGCCCGGCCAGGACGGCCAGGCGTTCCGGCGGCAGGGCCTGCAAGGCCTTGGGGCTCAGGGTGGCGGGAAAGCCTGGGTGCTCCACGGAAAAGGACGCGCTGGACGTGCGCAGGCCGCGCGGCAGGATCAGCTCCAGCACCCGGCCCGGATGGGCCATGTGCCGGGCCGAGAGCTCGCGCACGAGGTCGAGCGTGCCGGGGTCAAGCACAGGCTCGTGCTCCAGGGGCCAGACCAGCGGCTTCAGGTCAACGCCCTGGGGCAGGGCCTTGGCCGGTTCCTGGAGCACGCCCACGCGCAGGCCCCGGCCCAGCGGGGCCAGCACGCGCAGGCCGGGCCGCGGGTCCGGGAACCAGTCCGGGCACAGGTAGGTGAGCGCCGCATAGGGCGGGCTGGCCAGCCAGACTTGCCAAGCCTTGGGCCAAGCGCTACTCACGAGAGCCCCCTGAACGCCCCGAAGGGGCCCTATTTGCCCTTGCAAGGCACGAGTTCGTGGATGCGCTTGACGAGGTCGTCGTGCAGGTCCTCGTCGTGCAGGGCGAAGTAGATGTTGGCCGTCAGGTACTCCACCCAGTCCCCGGCGTCGAAGCGCTGCCCGCGCAGCTTCACGGCCAGCAGGCGGTTCTTGTCGGCCAGGCCTTGCAGGGCGTCGGTGAGCTGCAGCTCGCCGCCCACGCCGGGCTCCAGCTTCTCCAGGTAGTCGAAGATCTCCGGCACCAGGACGTAGCGGCCCACGATGGCCAGGCGCGAGGGGGCCGTGCCCAGGGGCGGCTTCTCCACCAGCTTGCGCACGCGGTACACGCCGGGCATGTACTCCTCGCCCTGGATGATGCCGTAGCGGTCGACCTTGTTCTCCGGCACCTCGAT
>Ga0172379_10010947_pt1 | contig 10888 bp, 11 predicted proteins | sample GrowelOW334metaG_FD_119756 | JGI IMG/M metagenome (GOLD analysis project Ga0172379, IMG submission 119756) | Groundwater microbial communities from an aquifer near a municipal landfill in Southern Ontario, Canada - Groundwater well OW334 metaG | ecosystem: Environmental > Aquatic > Deep... | reverse complement strand
AGTCTAGTACGGATGAGCGTAAGCCTGGGCATCGATCCGAAGACTCCCTGGTTCGGGCCCCTCCGCCCCGAGTCGACGCTTTTTATCGTGCTCGCCCTCCTCCTGATAATGACCGCTCCCGCGTATTTGCTCATGATCAAGGTGGGCTTGGAAAACGCTCTGAAAGCCAAGGCCGAGGAGAACGAATTACTTTTTCGAGAGATGAACCATCGCACCAAAAACAACCTCGCGATCGCGACGAGCTTGATATCGATGCAAAGGGACGCTTCGCCGTCGGAGCTAGCTCCGACGCTCGATTCCCTCGAGGCGAGGATGGGCAGCATCGCCCTCATCCACGAGCTTCTTTATAAGGGCGGCATCGATGCGATGAGGGAATCGAGCGCGCGAAGATATCTCGAAGACCTTCTCGGGATGATCGAAAGGACGACGCCCCAAGGGCGATTCAGTTTTGATCTTCAAGTCGACGATATACTCGTGGACTCGAAACGGATGCTCCTCCTCGGACTCGCGGCTGATGAGGCCATCGTGAATTCGATCAAGCACGCCTACCCGGACGGGCGGCGCGGGCCGATCCGCGTCCGATTCTCCGCCTTGGCTGAAACGCCCAACGTGCTTGAGCTCGTCGTGGAGGACGACGGGATCGGGCGCGTATCGCAGTCGAGCGAAAAGGGGCTCGGAATCACGATATTGGCCACCCTCGCAAGCCAACTCGGCGGCAGCACGCGTTTCGGCGCCGCCTCTTCGGGCGGAGCAAAGTTTACGCTTACCATGCCTCGCTAGAGATCGAAAGCCGTCAGCCAAGGAGAGAAAATGACCGAAGAAAAAAAGCCGACGATGAAGCAGCTCCGCCCTAGGCGCCCGAGGCGACTAGGCATGGGTTTTTTCATTGCACGCGCCGCAAGGCTTTCCTCGCGCGCCGCGATCCTCGTCTCTTGCGCCGCGATCTTCGTCTCTTGCGCCGCGATCCTCGTCTGTTGCGCAGGAGCCAAAAGCGAAACGCCTCTCCTGAAGGACATAGTCATCGGCGATGATGACGACGGCAAGAGTTATGCGATCTATAAAGGGAGCCTCGCCGAGCTGCGGCTTTCGGGCAACGCGACCACCGGCTTTCTCTGGGAGATCGATCCCGCCACCGACAACGATCTCGTGCTCAAGCCCCAGGGGGAAGCCGAGTACCGGGCCGACGCTCCCGGCCGTCCGGGAGCCGGCGGCACCACCGTCTTTTCCTATATGGCCGCCGTGCCCGGTACCGCCGTCCTCGTTTTCCGCTATCGCCGGCCATGGGAAACCGAAGCCGCGGATAAAACCTTCCGCGTCACCGTGCTCGTCAAAGACGTGCATTGAGGAGACAATACGATGGAAGATGAAAAGTTAGCGCCATCGACGATAGACGAATACATCCGTCTTTTCCCGGAGGATGTTCGCGCGATCCTCGAGGAAGTGCGGGTCGCCATACGGGGGGCGGCGCCGACGGCCGAGGAGAAAATCAGCTATAGAATGCCGACTTTTTTCCTCGAGGGGAACCTCGTGCATTTCGCCGCGTACAAAAAGCATATCGGATTCTACCCGGCTCCCCATGGAATCGAGCGCTTCAAGAAAGAATTATCGGCTTACAAAGGGGCCAAGGGATCGGTGCAATTTCCCATAGACAAGCCCCTGCCCATGGAGTTGATCATCGAAATCGTGAAATTCAGGGTAGCCGAGAATTTGGCCGCCGCCGAGGCGAAAAAGCGCAAAAAGAGATGAAAGTCGACGTTGCCTGACATCGCTAGAGAAGGAAAAAAAGAGCCGCGCCCGAAACCGCGATGGCCGCGCCGACAATCTCCTGGAGCCTCACTTTTTGCCTCAGGAACAGGATCGAAGGCGGGATGATGAGCACCGGAGTCAAGGCCATGAGGGTGCTCGCCGTGGCCGCGTTCGTCTTCTGAAGGGCGAAGAGGGAAAAGGCGACGCCCAGGAAGGGGCCGAATATAGCGCCTATCGCGGTGTTTTTCATGCTCGCCTTGTCGCGGCGCGCCTCGACGAATACGCTCCTGGCTCGCCGCAAAAGAAGCGCCTGGATGCCGAAGCCGAGAATGGCGGTCATGACGCGTATCTGGGTTCCCGACACGGCGTCGTAGTCGCCTAAGCCTATTTTGGAAAAAATTAAGCCTATAGCCTGGAAGACCGACGAAAAGAAGGCGAAGACATAGCCCTTGACCGGGAAGGCCGCGGTTCTCGCCACCGGCTCGGCGGAATCGCTCTCGGCCTTCGAGAGCGAGGCGTTTTTCGGCGTTTGTGCGCCTCGATTCCGCGAAAGCACTACCACGAGTATGCCGACGACGACCAAGCCCATGCCGAAAGCGGATTCGGCTCTCATCCTCTCTCCGAGGATGAGAAAGCCGAGGGTCGCGGTGAAAATCGGAGTGAGCGCCTGGAAGATGACGGTTATGCGCGACCCTATCATCACATAGGCGTTGAAGAGGAAGTAGTCCGCGATCACGAAGCCGATCAAGCCGGATATGGGCAGATAGGTCCACGCGCGAAGCGGCGCGTCGAAGGGGAATGGCATGCCGCGCAGGACGAAGCCCGCGATTCCGAGGAAAAAGAAAGCGGCGAAGACTTTGTAGAAATTGACCGCGAGCGCGCCGATGCGTTTGGACGCGTTCTCGAAGAAGATGGCCGAAGCCGTCCAGCAAATCGCGGTGCCGAAGGCGGCGAGTTCCCCGTAGCGTTCCATGGTGAAATGACTATACCGGGAAGCGGCGGCGAGAGTATAGGGCGGGTTCCCTAGGCGCGGGCCTACCTCAGGGCGACCCGGCGCCTAGCTAGCGCGCCTGGCGCGTCTCGAAAAAGGCGCGCATCAGGGAAAAGGCTTCGCGCAGCTCCGCTTCGGGCAGGGTGTATGAGATCCGCAGGTGGCCGGGCGCGCCGAATGCCTCGCCGGGCACGACGGCCACCGAGGCTTCGCCTAAAAGGGCCATGGCGAGGGCATCGCTCGTCTCGCCCGGCTTTAGGTACCGACTAACGTTGGGAAAGAGGTAGAAGGCGCCTTCGGGTCGGGGGCAGTCGAGGAATTCGCTCGCGAGGCTATGCGCCATGTCGCGCAACCTCTGTATGGCGACCCGCCGTCCTTCGACGGCGCTCCCGTCCATCTCGAGAGCGGCCATCGCGCCGTACTGGGCGAAGGTGCAGACGTTGCCGCACAGATGGCTCTGGAGCCGCTCCAGGGCCGAGACGAAGAGCGCGTCCGCCGCGACATAGCCGAGCCTGAAGCCCGTCATGTTGTAGTGCTTCGAGAAGCTCCTGACCGTGATGAGCCGTTCTCGGTCGAGGCAGAGGTCGAAAAGCCTCTCGTGCCGAAAACCGTCGAACACGATCGCGTTGTAGGATTCGTCCACCACGAGGAAGAGGCCCCGCTCCGCAGCGGCCACGGCCACACGTGACAATGCCTCGCGGGAATAGACCGCGCCCGTGGGATTGTTCGGCGTATTGACGAGTATCGCCTTCGTATTCGGCGTGATCGCGCGCTCGATCGCTTCCGTATCGAGCGCGCCGCCGGGGGTCGGGACGTAGACGGGCCGGCCGCCGGAAAGCCGTATCTGCTCGCCGAAGCTGACCCAGGCCGGCGAGGGGACGATCACTTCGTCGCCGGGATCGCAGAGGGCCTGGAATACCGAATAGAGGCCCTGCTTCGCGCCGTTCGTGACTATCACGTTCCTCGGTCCGTAGCCCTTGAACTCGGCGGCCAGGGAGGCGCGCAGGGCGGCTTCCCCAGCCACCGGGCCGTAGCGCGTAGCGCCTTCGTCGAGGGCCCGCTTAGCGGCGGCGATCACTTCCGCCGGGGCGTCGAAGTCGGGTTCGCCTATCGCGAGGCTCAGTATCCGCCTCCCGGAATTCCGTAAATCGCGTATCGCGCCGAAGAGACGCGTCGTGCCCGACTCCGAAACAGAATCTACACGCTTGGAAATGCTCTTGGCTTCAGCGCCCATATCTGCCCTCTCCCTCTTTCCCGACCGCGCCCACCAGCTCGTCGACGATTCTCTCTATGTCGAAATCCTCGGTATCCGTCTCGAAGTCGGCGGCGGCCCCGTACAATGGCCCGCGTTCGAGGAGGGTCTGCGCGACCTCGGAGGCCGCGTCCTTGTCGGTGAGCGGGGGCCTGAAGACCGCGCTTTTTTCGTCGCGGGCCATCGAGCGGAGAATGCCCTCGGCCGAGCGCCTAAGCGCGATCACGAAGCCGGTTTCGCGCATCGTTCGTATGTTGCGCGGGTCCAGCACGACGCCGCCTCCGGTCGCCACGACGGTGTCCTCGAGTCCGCGCAGGCTTTCGAGAAAGCCTCTTTCCTCGGCGCGAAAGCGCTCCCATCCGTAGACGGAAACGGTTTCGGCGATCGACCGCCCCGCGCGAGCCACCAAACCCTCGTCGGCATCGACGAAATCAAATCCAAGTCTTGCCGCGAGGGCGCGGCCTATCGTGCTCTTGCCGGTGCAACGGTAGCCGACGAGATAGACTATCACGCGTACAGCCCGCCGAAGACGCTCCAGAAGTCCGGGAAGGACTTCCCGACGCAGGCCTCCCCATCGATAGTCGTGCCGGGAGCCGCCAGGCCGGCCACGGCGAAACTCATGGCGATGCGATGGTCGCGATAGGTTTCGATCCTCGCGCCGTGGGGCTCGCCGCCGACGACGAAAAGCTCTTCCTCGCCGTCTCGGCTTTCGACCCCCGCTTCGATTCCCATTTTCGCCAACTCGCCGATAATGGCCGCCAAGCGATCGCTTTCCTTGGCCCGAAGATGCGACACGTTGCGCATCCTCGTCGTGCCGTGGGCGAAGGCCGCGACGACCGCGAGCGTCGGGACCATGTCGGGCATGTCGCCCATGTCCTCGTCGACCGCCGCGATGGCCGGCCCTCGCACCGCTATCCCGTCGCTCTCGCGCTCGACGCGACAGCCCATGCGCTCGAATACCCGCGCCAAGCGCGCGTCGCCCTGGAGCGAGGAGGCGAGCACGCCTTCGACCTTCACCCTCGCGCCGGTCACGGCTCCCGCCGCCCAAAAATAACCCGCTTGCGAGGCGTCCGCCTCCACGCGATGCTCGCCCGAACGGTAGCCCTGGCCGCCCGCCACGCGGAAAAAATCGTAACCCTCGCGCTCGTGCGAGATCCCGAAAGCGCCCATGGTCTCAAGGGTCATGTCGATATAGGGCCTCGATACGGGGCCTCGGGATACCTCGAGGCTCAGGCCTTTCTCGAGGCAGGGCGCTATCATGAGAAGCGAGGAGAGGTATTGGCTGCTCGTGCCGCAATCGACCCGAGCCGAGCCTCCGGTGCGCTTGCCGGACCGCAGCTCGAGGGGCGGGCATCCGTCCCCGTTGAGCGCCTTGGCCTCGATACCGATCGCGCACAACGCCTCGAGGAGAGGGCGCATCGGCCGTTCGCGCATGCGCTCGCAGCCGTCCAGGACATAGCGCCCTTCGCCGAGGGCCGCGAGGCTGCCGAGCAAGCGCATCGAAGTGCCGGAGTTCGCGAGAAAAATGGGCTCGGAGCAGGCCGCGAAGCGCCCCGCCCGCCCTTCCAGGAAAATGGAGTCCCCGTCATCATCGACGCCTACGCCTAACTTCTTCAAAGCGTCGAGCGTGGCGAGGGTGTCCTCGCTGCGTAGCGCGCCGCGAATGGCGGATCGGCCCCGCGCGAGGGCGGCCGCGACCAGAAGCCGATGCGTATAGCTCTTCGAGCCCGGCACCCGGACAATAACGTCGCGCCTGAGCGGTCCGCTTCGCACCTCGATCATGCAAGGCCTCCGCCGTGCGCGCGCGTCGGCTCCCGAATCGGGCGGCGTCGGTAAATCATGCCGCGCATCGCGTCAATCGGCGATGTTCGCCCTGAGGCGAGCGAGGAATAGCGACATTTCCTCGTAGTCCCTGGCCTTGATGACGTGCGTGAGGTAGGAGAGCTTCTGGTTGATGCGCTCGATCTGCTCGAGGGTGTAGGGGTTGAACATGATTTCCGAGAGGAGGAAGTCGTCCTCCGCGAGAAGGCCCTTGGCGATCGCGAGGTGCTTCTTGAAATTCGTGCCCGGCGCGTCCTGCTTTTTCATGCAGGCCGCGAAAACGAGGGTGGAAGCGAATGGCGTGGAGAGCGAATAGGCGACCGTACGGTCGTGCTCGTCGAAGCTATAGTCGTAGGTTTTAACGCCGAGCCTTCGGTACAGGCCGCGGAAAAACTCCTTTCCCGCTTGGTCGGATTCCGAGATGAGAATCGCGTTCTCGCCCCCGGGACTGTTCAGATCCGCGTTGGTGGGCCCGAACATCGGGTGCGTGGAGACGAAGCGGCGGCCCGAGCGGGCATAATAGGCGGGTATGTCGCCCTTGACCGACGCGATGTCCGCAAGCAGGCAGGCGGCGGGGAGGAAGGGGATGGCGGCGTTGAAGGCCGCCGCCGTATTCTCCAGGCTGGCGCAGTTCACGAGCATATCGGGCGCGAAATCGCGCATCTCGTCGAGCGTGGCGGCTCTCCGCGCCCCGACCGGGGCTTGCTTGGCGGGATCGGGGTCCCAGGCGAGCACTTCTCCTTCCTTCGCGATTTCCCGGGCGAGGAAGGAACCCATATGCCCGCAGCCCAGAATGAAGAACCTCATCCCACCCTCCTCTCGTCGTAGCAGCCCAGGAACCGAAGCGACGCGTTGAGCGACGCCACATCGCGCAGAACTCGGACAACTCTTTCGTCCGACCGCGAACCTATGAAATCCATGAACATCGCGTATTCTCCCGGCTTCTCGGGGACCGATTCGATCCTCGTCAAGTTGATACTTTCCCGGGCGAATATCTCGAGGATGCGGAATAAGGAACCGGCGGAATGCTCCGCCATGAAGACGATCGAGCATTTTCCGCCGTCCTCCGTTTTTGCCGCCTCGCCGTCGACGCTGTCCTTCGCGAGCACGACGAAGCGGGTGCGGTTGTCGGCCACGTCCTGTATGTCCTCTTTTATGATCTCGAGCCCGTAGAGCTCAGCCGCCAACCTGCTCGCGATCGCCGCCGACGAGGCGAGGCCCGACTCCGCGATCATCCTGGCGGCTCCCGCGGTATCGGGATAGGGGCGCGGCTCGAGCTTGTTGCGCGCGATGAATTCCCTGCATTGCAGCAAGGCCTGGGGGTGCGAGTAGACGATTCGTATGTCGCGATGGTCGATCTCGCGAGGAGCCACGAGGCAATGGGAAATGGACATATCCACCGCGCCGACTATCTTCAGATCCGTGTTGATGAGAAGCGCGTTGACCGGTCCGACGATTCCGCCCGAGCTGTTCTCGACGGGTAGGATGCCGTAATCGACGAGGCCGCCCGATACGAGGGAAAAGACGTCTTCGAACTCGGCGCTGGGCATCGGGGCGCAATCGGGCATCCAGGAAAGCGCCGCGGCTTCGCTGTTCGCGCCATGCACGCCTTGAAAACCGACGGTCGGAGCGCCTAAGCCTTGAACGCGCTTGCTCTCCTCGATGATCGACCGATACAGCGAGACGAGAAAACCGGAATCGAGAAAGCCCCTCGCCGAGGCGCGGACGTTCTCGAGCACTTGCGCCTCTCGGCCGCGATCCTCGACCGCGCTCTTGAGCCGCTTGACGAGGGCGGATATTTCCATCCGCTCCGAAAGCAGGCTCGCTATCCTCGAGTCGATACCGTCTATCCTTTTCCTGAGCTCAGGTAGCGTCATGCGGCACTCCTTGATTCGCGCGCGAGATAAGTATCAAATCGGCCAACGCGAGCGCGATGGCCGCCTCCGCGATGACGGGGACGCGGCGCGCGAAACAGGCATCGTGCCGTCCGGTCGCCGAGAGCCCCTCCAGGCGATCCAGCCCGAAGTTCCAGGTTTCCGCGCTTTTCGCGACGCTCGAGGTAGGCTTCAGCGCCAGGCGGACAACGAGCTCGTTGCCGTTGGTGATTCCTCCGTTGACGCCGCCGGCGCCGTTCCGCGCTGTCCCTCCGTCGCTCGCGACGATGGGATCGTTGTGAGCGCTGCCGCGCATCCGCGCCGCCCGGAAACCGTCTCCGAATTCGACGCCCCGCACACCGGGTATGGCGAAAAGCGCCGAGGCGACGAGCGATTCCACTCCGCCGAAAAATGGCTCACCGAGCCCCGCGGGCAAGCCGCGCACTCGGCATTCGACGATGCCGCCAACCGAATCGCCTTCCGCCTGAGCTAGCGCGATCGCTCGCTCGATGGCTTCGGACCCGGTCTGGGCGCCGGCTTCGAGCAAGACGGATGCGAATGTCGCTTGAGGCAAAAGCTTTTTCGCTATCACGCCCGCGGCTACGATCGGAAGGCTCAGGCGGCCTGAAAAATGCCCGGAACCGCGCATGTCCGCGAAGCCGCGGTATTTGACGCGCGCGACGAAATCCGCGTGCCCAGGTCGCGGGTGGGCCGTAAAGCCTTCGTAGGAGGACGAGTTCGTATCGGCGTTGCGCGAAACGAAGGTTATGGGCGCGCCCGTGGTGAAGCCGCGATGCGTGCCCGAGAGAAGCTCGATCGAGTCCGCCTCGGCCCGCGCGGTGGTGCCCGCCGCGCCCGGCTTCCTCCGCGCGATATCCGCCTCGAAATCGCGCGCCGCGAGGGGAATGCCCGACGGGCAGCCGTCCACAACGCCGCCCACGACGGGGCCGTGGGATTCGCCGAAAATAGAAAACCTGAAAAGGCGCCCCGTCTCGTTCACGCGAAAAGGCCCTCGACCAGGCGAGATACGCGCTCGATCCCGACGCGCTCTACGCGAACCGAGCCGATGCGCTCGGGCAACGCGAACTTTATAGTGTCGCCGTCCCGCTTCTTGTCGCGGCGTATCGCATCGATGACGCGTTGAGCGCTGCCCGTTGGAGCGGCTCCGTCGAGTTCGGTAGGCAGACCGAGGCGTCCGAGAAGCATGGCGACGCGCGCGGCGTCGGCCTCCGACATGACCCCTAAGTCCGCCGAGAAGTCGCAGGCGGCGCGCATGCCGATGGACACCGCCTCGCCATGCCGGAGGCCCAGGATCGCCTCGAGACCATGGCCGACCGTATGTCCGAGATTCAGCTTCGCGCGCGGTCCCGACTCGCGCTCGTCCCCCGCGACGACGGAGGCTTTTATCTCCACGGATTGGCGGACGATATTGGCGAGCGTCGCCCGGTCGCGCGCCAGCGCGGATTCATGCTCCTTCTCGAGATAGGCGAAATAGGATTCTGAGGCGATGACCGCGTGCTTGACCGCTTCCGAGAAGCCCGCGTGAAAATCCCTTTCGCCCAGGCGAGAGAGCGGCGCGGGGTCGCAGAGGACGAAATCGGGCTGACGAAAAACCCCCGCGATATTCTTGTAACCGCCGACGTTCACGCCGTTCTTGCCCCCCACGCTCGCGTCCAGCTGGGCGAGGAGGGTCGTCGGCACGAAACCGCATCCGATGCCCCGCATATAGGTCGCGGCGGCGAATCCCGCGATATCGCAAACTACGCCGCCGCCCGCCCCCACGAGGGTCCAGCCCCGATCGGCCTCCGCCTCGAGCAAAGCGCGATAGACGGCCTCGATCGTCGCGAGGCTCTTGGCGCTCTCGCCCTCGCCTATCTCGAGGACACGATAGCCGGCCAAGCTCGAGCCGAGCGCTTCCCGGGCCTTCGAGTCACTCACGACCAGGCAAGTCGCGGGATCGGCCAATTCCCTCAGCATCGGAAGGCAGTCGCCGACCAGTACGCGGGAGCGACCGGTGGGGCAGCTCAGCTCGATTTCGCGAAGGCTCACGGACCGAGCTCCTCGACGCAGGCCCTGACCTTCGCGATCCTCTTCATGAGGGCGGCGAATTCCTCGGGCGTGAACTGCTGGTCCTTGTCGCTCAACGCGCTCGAGGGATCGAAATGCACCTCGATCTCCAGCCCGTCCGCTCCGGCGGCTATCGCGGCGAGGCTCATCGGCCCGATTATGCTTTTCCGCCCGCAGCCGTGCGAAGGATCCACGAAGGCGGGAAGGTGCGAAAGGCCCCTCACGGCGACGACCGACGAAATGTCGAGGGTGTTGCGCGTATAGGTTTCGAAGCTGCGTATTCCTCGTTCGCAGAGGAACACCTTCGAATTGCCCTCGGCGAGGATGTACTCCGCGCAATTGAGCCATTCTTCGATCGTGGAATGCATGCCGCGCTTGAGGAGGACCGGCCTGTCCGATTTGCCGACTTCGCGCAGCAAGGAAAAATTCTGCATGTTGCGCGCGCCTATCTGGAGCACATCGGCATACTCGCCGACCCAGGACACGTCGCGCGGATCGATCACCTCGGTCACTATGGGAAGGCCCGTCTCGCGCTTGGCGGCGAGAAGGAACTTGAGCCCCTTCAGTCCGAGTCCCTGAAAGGCATAGGGCGAGGTTCGCGGCTTGAAAGCGCCGCCGCGGAGCATTTTCGCCCCGGCTTCCTTGACGGCGACCGCTGTCTTTATTATCTGAATTTCGCTTTCAACGCCGCAAGGACCGGCTATGACCACGAATTCTTCGCCTATCCTGACGCCTTCGACGTCGATTACGGTTCGAGATTGTCCTTCGGAGCTACCCGTGAGCTTGAGATCCTTCACGATACCTTCCAGTTAGCGCTCGGAACCAGAAGCAAATCGTCCGGAACCTCGGCGGTTAATGTTACTACGCGTAGTGTACGATCCGGGCGTTTCGATAGTCAAGACGCGCGACGGGGTTGAAGTTAGTAATTCCCCAGCCTTCAAAAAGAGCGCGGGGCGGGGGGCCGGCACGAAGTATGGGAATCATCAAATCCACGGGGGGACAAAACGGGACTGTGGCAAGGATATGCGGATTTCGGGTTCAAGCGGTCCGGCCTGGACAAGGCCCGGCGCTCAGTTTAAGGCGTCACCGCGCTGATCGGCGTCAGGAAGCGGAGGAACAACCCACGCGCTTTGCTTT
>Ga0172379_10010946_pt1 | contig 10888 bp, 10 predicted proteins | sample GrowelOW334metaG_FD_119756 | JGI IMG/M metagenome (GOLD analysis project Ga0172379, IMG submission 119756) | Groundwater microbial communities from an aquifer near a municipal landfill in Southern Ontario, Canada - Groundwater well OW334 metaG | ecosystem: Environmental > Aquatic > Deep... | reverse complement strand
TCTGCTATTTCTCTAATTAAACCATCTAGACGAGGATATTGTACTTGTAAAGGCGCAGACACCATTAAAATAGGCCCGCAATCAACATCATTAGTAATAATATGTGTAGTAGAACGTATTTCTTTTTCACCAGCCTTTATAGCATCCAAAACAGCATGATCACCTCGATATTTTGGTTTTCCATTCTCCCCCAAAATTCTCAAATCCGCAGGATGCACATTAATCCCTAAAAAAGAATCTACAAAAATAGGAGTGGCTTTCCTCATATAACCTGCAAATGCTGCAACACTACAACTAAATTTATTTAATACATCCATACATTCCCCTTCCCAATCTCTTCTCGCTCGCATATCTTTAATTGAGACATCTTTTTTTGTACAGAAACCTTCCAAATCATAAGTAAAAACTGGTACTCCAAATTTAGCTCCAATCTCATTTGCTTTACTCTTATGAGTATCACTAAAAATAACCGCAACATGATAGGAAGATTTTCCCTTTTCAGTATTTAATTGTTGTTCATGTTCAATTATTTTAACAAGATTAGTTCCACTTCCAGACATGAAACCTGCCACCCTTAATGGAGCACCCCCCAAAGGCTCATATAAATTTTCAATTACCATTTTATTTAAAATAATTCACTCCATTTTCAAATATTTTTATCCCAGGACCTTCATCTGGAATCTTTTGGTGTGCTCTTTTATATTTTTCTTTTAAGAATGTCCAATTCGGAAGTTGTGTAAACTGCATAGCTCTTTCAGGATGCGGCATTAATCCAAAAACTTTTCCCGACTCATCTGTTAAAGCTGCAATATCATCAAGAGAACCATTTGGATTCGGTGTTAAATTCTGATATTCACATGCTTCACCTTTTACATATCTCGCAGCAATTAAATTTTTCTTTTTTAATTTTTCAAGAGTCTCTGCAGGAGCGTATAATTTTCCTTCTCCATGTGCAATAGGTATCATCATTTGTTCAAGTCCGTGAACCCAAGGACTATTTCCGCTAAATTCTAAATCAACCCATCTATCAGTATATCTAGCATTATCATTATGCACAAGTGCAACCTGTTGTTCTCCATATTTTTCATCAATCGCAGGCAATAATCCCAATCTTGTTAAAACCTGAAAACCATTACATATTCCAATTACTAATTTATCTTTTCCAACAAATTCTTTAATCTCCTCAGATAAATGATTCCTTATTCTTCCGGCTAAAGCATTTCCAGAACCAGTATCATCTCCATAAGAAAATCCTCCTGGAAAAGCAAGAATCTGATAACCTCCTAACTTTTTTTTCTTATGAAATAAATCATTCACATGCACTCTTTCAGCTATCGCTCCAGCCTTCTCAAATGCAAATTGTGTTTCTTCATCACAATTTATTCCATATCCAGTTAATACAAGTACTTTTGGTTTTATCATTTTAATAATCTCTAAATGTTGATTTATATGAATTTCGCATTTGTTCAATAGACGTATTAACAATTGTTTTTCCTTCAGATTTAATTGTAAATTTATTATCCTCTCTAACTTTTCCAACTAAAGCAAATTGACTATCTCCCATAGCCTTTTCAAAATCTCCTGCACGTTTGGGATCAACAGTAACAACCAATCTTCCCTGACTTTCTGAAAAAAGTTCAAAATCATTTCTTCCACAATAACCGAAATTGTCATCTAAATTAATATCCATACCTCTCATTCCACCCATCGCTGTTTTTGCTAAAGCAATTGCCAATCCCCCTCTTTCAACACTCTGAGCAGAAGCCACCAGTCCTCTTTTTATAGCTCGAGAAAGATTCATATAAAGTTCTTTATTAATATCAAAGTCAACCTCAGGTACAGAATTTCCAATATATTTTCTATCTCTCTGTTGTTCTCCAACCATTGCAAAATATTCTGAACCTCCCATCTCTTCAAAAGTTTCTCCCAATACATAAACCAAATCCCCAGGCATTTTAGCATCCAGAGAAACTGCTTTTTTAGCATCATCAATAACTCCAAGAGCTGAAACTAAGAGTGTGGGTAAAACAGATATCTTAACTGGTTTATCATCTTTATCAAATCCTTTAAAATCATTAAACATACTATCTTTTCCAGATATTGGAGGTGTACCATATGCCACAGCAGCATCGTGGAATCCACTGCATGCTCTTTTCAACTGGCCTAATCTTTCAGGCTCAGTAGAACTGCACCAACAAAAATTATCCAATAATGCAAGCTCTTCTAAATTTGCACCAACAGATATTGCATTTCTTACAGCACTATCCACCGCACATGTTGCCATATGATAAGTATCAATTTCACTATAACTTGGATTAAGAGCATGAGATAAAACAATTGCTTTTTCAGAATCTAAAACTGGTTTTACAACAGTAGCATTTCCATTAACTAATCCTCTTCCTTGTAAAGGTTTTATAACACTTCCACCCTGAACTTCATGATCAAATTGTTTTGAAATAAATTCAAAACTTGCAATATTTTGTCTTCCCAACATTAAATGTAATTCATATGTTAAATTGCTATCACAATTAAAACTAGGTTCTTCATGTTCTTGTTTTGTAAATGTTGTTTTTATTGGTCTTGGAGGTAATCCATCATGTAAGAAATTCATATCAATATCCACAACCTTTTCTCTATTATAATGAACAACACATTTTCCTGAATCAGTAAATCTTCCTATAACTGTAGCTTCCACTCCACGACTTTTCATAAGATTGAGGAACTCTTCTTTCGTAGCTTCAGGAACAGCATAAGTCATTCTTTCTTGGGATTCTGAAACCCATGTCTCCCAAGGTTTAAGTCCAGGATATTTCAAAGGTACTGTATTAAGAAAAACTTCACATCCTCCAGACTCTTTTGCCATTTCAGCAATAGAACATGATATTCCTCCCGCACCATTATCTGTAACACTATTATACAATCCCCTATCTCTCGCCTCTTTCACAGTTGCATCACTTAATTTTTTTTGAGTTATAGGATCTCCAATCTGAACTGCAGTTGCAGGACTTCCAGAATCCATCGCTTCCGAAGAAAATGTGGCTCCATGAATTCCATCTTTTCCAACTCTTCCTCCCGCCATAACAATATAATCTCTAGGTTGAGCACCTTTCAAATGTGAAGGTTTTCCATTCACCTCTCTAGGAATTAATCCAACAGTTCCAACAAATACTAATGGCTTTCCTCTATAACTTTCATCAAAATAAACAAATCCTTGCGGTGTAGGTATTCCAGAACAATTTCCACCGACATTAACTCCCTCAATAACACCATCCATAATTCTTCTAGATGGAAGCATAGGTTGAGTTTTTCCAGCACCTTTGTAAAGTTCTAAACTCTTTTCAGGATTTGCAAAACAAAAACCATATCTATTAACAATTGGTTTAGCACCCATTCCAAAACCCATAGGATCTCTATTAACTCCAACAATTCCTGTAATCGCTCCTCCAAAAGGATCCAATGCACTTGGTGAATTATGAGTTTCAACTTTATCCGCAACTAAATATTTTTTATCAAATATAATTCCCCCAGCATTATCAGTAAAAACTGAAACACAAAAATCTTTATCTCCTTTAGCCTTTCTAATTTTATTAGTAGCATCTCTAATATATGTTTTAAACAAACCCTCTTTTATATCATCAATTTGTTCTGCAAAAATAGTGTGGTGACAATGCTCACTCCATGTTTGAGCTATAGATTCTAATTCAATATCTGTAGGATTTCTTCCTTTACTCTCAAAATATTTTTGAATGGCTTTCATATAAGATAAATCCAACGCAAGAGGACCTCTTCTTGTGCCATCAGCGTTAGCAATTCCCTGTTTTCCAATTTTCACAAGTTCTTCATCAGATGCATTTAATATATCAACTAAATCTGCAGAGGGTTTTTCATTTATTCTAACTCTAGGCACAACCATTCCCATTCCTCCATCTCTCATAAATTGCTCGTAACTTTTTACTGAAGCTCTCTGAATTATAGGATTAGAAAGATTATTTCCTATAGCAATTGCATCTTTTTCAGATAAATTACCTGACAAAAATAATATTTGAGAACTATAAACTCCCTGTCCTTCAATTTTTCTTCCCACAATATCCTCCGCAATTTCTTTTGCAGTAGTTCCAACATTGTCAGTAACCCCTGGAAGAAAACCCACTTCTATAGCATAATCAAATTTATCCGGAATTATAGCATTATCAATACTTACCTTTTGTATAACGGGGCTTGCAAGGCGCGAAGCCAATTCATCAATTTTTTCAATTCCGTCTTCAAAAGTATAAGCATCAACTAATTTAACATCTGTAAGTTCAATCCCTCTGCAAGATAATTTTTGCCTCTTTACCTCGGCCCTTGTATCAGGCACTGTAGAAATAACTTCCAACTTATGAACCATGATTATATAATTCATTTTCAGGATTTATAAAGAATATCATAATTGAGAATATATATTTTCAAATGATTACGAAAGAAAAAAGAAATATCAGACTAATAATTAATAATAAAAGTTCCAAGAATAAATTGTTCCATATGGTTTGCTCATAATATTATTAGGTAATCCTCATAACCAACAAATAACCTCATAAACTTACCCTCAAAGATATTCTTATTAACAACTTGTTAGAAATTTATTCCCCATCCCACACAACCCTATTTCTTCCAGACATCTTAGCTCTATACAATCTTTTATCTGCAATATCAATAAATCTAGACCTTCTTATCATAGTTTTTCCTCTAAATTCTGCCACACCCACACTCAAAGTTATTTTTCCAAAAGGCATTTTCTCTTGACCCTTAAAACTTGTGCTCTCAACCCTCTTTCTTATTCTCTCACACACTTCAACCGCCTTTCTCAATGAAGTTTCTGGAAACACAATCAAAAATTCCTCTCCACCAAATCTTCCAACCCAATCAATATCTCTAATACTTTTATTTAACATTTTTGCAAGTTTCTTCAAAAGCATATCGCCCAAAACATGTCCATTTGCATCATTATATTTCTTGAAAAAATCCAAATCAATCATTGCAATGCTTAATGGATGCCCATATCTAACTGCTCTAGAAATTTCATCTTTCAATCCGAAAACAATTGCCCTTTTGTTATAAAGATTAGTCAAAGCGTCCACATGAGCATTTGTTTTTTGAACTAAATATAATTCAACAAGATGCCACACCAACCAAAGCAAAGCCAATATTCCAATTCCAAAAATAATCATTTGGGCAATAAAAACATCGAGCATTCCAGAAATATTCTTTGAAATATCATTAAGCATTTGAACATCTAACCCATTTTTACTTAATGCGTCAATTGAAATACCAATAGCACTAACTTTATTCGTAAAAGCTAGATAAAAATACAATCCAACACTCACAATAAAAATAGCAAAAAGTAATATACTAAGAAATGTAAGTTTTTTTATCAATACCCTCTTTATTATCATATTACTTTTAAGATAAAGGATTTTATAAAACTTAGGGAAGATAAGAGATAAGAGGATGTTTCATCAAGGCAAACTTTAAAAACAATCACCCTATACTATTTTTAATGCCTCCATGGTTTAATGGCTAGAACACGAGCCTGTCGCGCTTGTGATCCGGGTTCGATTCCCGGTGGGGGCGTAAGATGTTTGTGTGATTTCGGTGGGCGTTGAGAAACAAATGCTCTGGGAAATCACATGAACATATTTTGTTCGGCGTGGGCGTAATATGATTTTGTGATTTTGATGGGCGTTTAAGCCCACAAGCACAAGATTAGTATTTTGATTTCTAAGGAAGGTATAACAAAAAACATACAGGGCTTATAAAACCCTTTTGAGAGGATAGGACATGAAATTAGATCCATATAAACACAAAGAAAGATACTTAACTTGGAAAGAAAAAACAAAAGAGGGAATTGAAGGTTTAGGAGAATATAATTCCCAAATTTTGAAGAGATATTTATCAGATATGGAGAGAGGTTTAAATGTAGCTACGGGGAGTGCAAAAGGACCGAGAGGGTTTAGCAGACTTAACACAATCAAGGATAGATTCATGGTTTTTTCAAAAAATTTTAAAGAATTATACAATTTGGATAAAATAACTGATATTTCAGAAGAGCAGTTAGTTGGATTTTTTACAGATATGAGAAATGGTGTAATAAAAACAAGGGCTGGCACGGCATTTAAATCCACAGAAACTCTTTCAAGGATATTTAAGGCGTTTTGGCACTGGTGGATGAAAGTCAATAAAAAACAAGGGGTAGAAATAAAAGAAATCACAGCGGATCTTGACACAAGGCAAGAAAAACCTGCATGGGTTTATTTAACTGAGGAGCAGGTTAGAACTCTTTGCAATAATGCTAAATATGAATATAAAGTTTTAATGATGTTTTTGTTTGATACAGGTATAAGATCTCCAACAGAATTGATGAATGTTAAAGTTTCAGACTTATTTAATAATTTTAAGGAGTTAAATATAAGAGAAGAGACTTCCAAAACTTTTGGGAGAAGGATAAAACTTATGCTCTGTCCTCACCTTATTGAGGAATATATTAAATCAAAGGGGCTTAATTCGGGAGATTATTTATTTAAAATTACTCCCAGCTTAGTTAATCAATATCTTAAACGATTAGCTGAGAGAATTTTTGGAAGGGGTGAAAGTCCTGCGGGGGCTAAATATTCAGAACTTACTATGTATGATTTTAGACATATTTCCTGTTGTTATTGGCTTCCAAGATACAAATCAGAATCCGCTTTAAAATACCGATTTGGTTGGAAAAATTCTGATAAGATCCATTATTATTCTGAACTTTTAGGAATGAAAGATACCATTGCTGAAGAGGATATGCTTGTTGATATCACTAAAACTGAAATTGAAAAAAGATTGGATAAATCTGAAAAAGAAAACCAGTTAATAAGAGAAGAAAATGAGCTAATGAAAATTCAAATGGCAAAACTTGCAGAATTAACAAATATAATTTATAAGCAAATGAGAATAAATCAGGAGTTGGAATTATAATTCATTAATTTTAGAAAATAGCCAATTTTGCCACTGAAAATTCTAGCTAAGTTTTAGCGTATTCGACGACAAAATTGCCGAAAAACTCAAAAAAGCCACTCCCAAATATAATGATTTTGGCACTGAATACCCCTTCCAGCCACTGGAAATTCTAACTTAATTTTAACATATTCGACGATAAAATCTTATAAAAAGCCAAATTGGCACCGTGGAATATAGTGATTTTGGCACTAAAAAGTAGCCCCTTCATTTCCAAGAACAACTTGCCCCTCATAATTATCCCATAATATTTTGAACATACCCATGGCACCCGGCTCTTTCTTTTTCTCCATTGCAAGAATTGTCTTCATATTTTCAATCATCATCTTCTTTGATTTTTTATCCGCTTCCCTTGCTGTTCTTCCTTTTAATAATGAAAATACAATCTCATTTGAAGGTTCTAAATAAAGCGAGGCTATTCTGTCATTTAGTGGTTTTGCAGACCATGAACCAGTTATCCAAAAAGAAAATGGTTGGGTATATCCAATAAAACAACCATTATTATCCTTTACAGCTTGTTTGCCTAAACCTGATGCAGAAAAACATGCTCTTGCGTAGGTAATTTTATTTCTAAGGAAATGAATATTTGATAAGGAAAAAATTACTTCGTCCTTATTTCCACAAATTTCAGTTTCATTGCCATGTCCATTCAGAAAAAGTAGTGTTGGATTTTTACTCTTAAGATATTTTTCAATATTTTCTTTATTCGCCTCTTTTCCTTCAAAATCTTTAACCTCAATAGGCAGAGTTCTAGCTTTCTTTAATACTTCTAAAGCATATGCAGAAAGATATTCCGTGCCATCATCATATTTTGGTCTTGTAATTAAAATAGCTTCACCCATTTTGGTTTATAGTTTCTATAATTCTCCCACTTGCTAATGCTTTTATAAAATTAAGTTCCATTTTTACAATTTGATTTCCTATTATAGAACTTTTCTTGACTTCTTGAATAAGTTCATCTTTTGTAAATGTCCCTTGACCCCCTATGGAAAGTTTATAATTAGAGGGCATTACATCAAGCCTTGCAATTACAAGCTCTTTAATTTCATTATTTACTTCTTCATCTTTGCTCATATTATCTCCAAGTCCTTCAACTTTTTAAACATTTTTGTCCCAAGAGAAGTTGAATTGCTTATCTCAAAGAATACGGCATTCCATGTGTAAGGTTTTTTATCTACAACAAGAATGATATCTTCATTTCTTATTTTTTCTGGCAAATTAGCAAATACTTTTTTAAAAGCAGATATCTCATCTTCAGAAAAAGTGACTTTCTTTTCCATTTGTTAAATAAGATATGTTAATTTAAAACACTTTCTATTCAAAATCATCACATTCATCGAAATACCCAATTCCAGCCACTGGAAATTCAGGCACCAAATTGACTTCTCCGAAGACAAAATTACCGAAAAACCAGAAACAGCCACTGTGGAATATAATGATTCCAGCCACGGCTAACTTAGTGGCTTAATGCCCTTTTCTACATTTTTTCTCAGCTTAAATGTGTTTGCCCAAATTGCATAGGCAATCCAACCTTGAAAAATCTCTGCGAACTTTTCACAAGAAATTTCTCTATTATTAAATAATCTAATCTTCAATTTTATCATTCTAATATTTCTTTTTCTTAACCATCTATGATAATAAAAATTTCTGAAACCAACAAAATCAATCCCTTTTGATAATGAAATAATTTTAGATTTGTCAGGATGTAACTCTAATTTTAATTCCCTACCCAAGAATATCTCAATCTGAGATTTCCAAAACTCCAACTGCCCTTTAGAGCTATGTAAAATAACAAAATCATCAACATATCTAATATAATATTTGGCTCTTAATTCATGTTTTACAAAATAGTCCAATTCATTAAGATAAAGATTGGCAAAGAATTGAGAGGTTAAATTTCCAAGAGGCATACCTTTGCCATAAAACCCTGAGTTGTAATTTTCTAATATTTCTTTTATAAGCCAAATAGCTCTCTTATCTTTTATTTTTCTTTTAATAATATTCAATAAAATTTCTTGATTAACCTCTTGAAAATAATGCCTAATATCTGCCTTAAGACAAAAAGCTTCCTTATGCAGATTATAAGTAACCTTTCGCTTAAATTTGTCAAGTCTTTTTAAGGCAAAGATAGTCCCCTTGCCTTTTCTGTTTGCACAGGAATCATAAATAAAGGTCTTATCAAATATTGGCTCAATAATATTATTTACAGCGTGATGAACCACTCTATCCCTAAAATCAGATTTGCTGATTTTTCTTGTTTTTGGGTCTCGTAATACAAAAGTTTCCAGTTCTTTCGGCTTGTATGTTTGATTTAATAATTCTTTTTGCAACTGAAGAAGATTAAGATACAAGTTATCTTCAAATGCAATAACATAATTCCTTTTAGTTTTGCCTTTTCTTGCTTTTTTGTATGCTAAAATTAAATTTTGAAAAGAACATATTTTTGTAAAGATATTTTCATAGGACTTCATTATAAGGCGTCCTGATTTATGAACTATTCCGAGAGAATCATTCGAGTTGGAAGGATTCCTGTTGCAATTCAGGTTCGCCCTATCAGAGTTAGCATTGAACCTCGCGACTGAGTTAGTCAGTTTATCAATTCAAAAATCCCTAGAAGGATTTTCCACCACCAAACCATATTTCGATTTCTACTTAATGGTTTAATTGAATTTCATGGCTTAAAATAAATCTAAATTATGCGCTAATAAACTGGCTTGTAGTCCATACTTTATCTCTCTTGCTATAAAATTTTTCAATTGCTCATGTTGAAAAATGCTCAAGAGACAAATTCTCAGGACAAAAAAGTATAAATCACCAGCTTATAAAATTATCTTAAACTATCTATTTTATTACAATCCCATTAGAAACAGCTTCTTTTACAATAGTAATCTTATTTTTCAATTTATTAAACTCTTCAGGCGTATAACATAAAAAATCCACAGGATAATCATAGTGCCAATAATCATATAAAACTGAACATCTTTTGAAACTATTAATTTTTCTAAATTTATTGCTCACAAGTAGGATATCAAAATCACTCCATTTATGCAATTTCCCTTTTGCCCTGCTTCCAAATAAAATAAGTTTTTTTAAAGGAATTTTTTTAGAAACATCCTCTTTGAAACTTTTCATAATCTCTAAATCTTTTTTTTGCACCATGCCAAAACCTCCTTTGAAATTTTTAAAAATTCAGATGCATCATTTTCCTTAAATTTTTTTGCAGGAATCTGAGAGGCAGTTATTCCATATCTTGATTCAATATATATTCCAGACAATAACCTTAATTTACTAAACAATTCTTCAGATATATTCGCTTTCTTACCTAAAAAAATCAAATCATGAACCTTCACTAAAACTTTAGAATTTTTAATAATAACTGCTTTCAAACATTTTTCCACCGCTTGTTGACTCCAAAAAGCGGAAGCATAATAATCCTTGCTTAACAAACTATTTTCTGCAGTAACTAAATCCGCTTCAGCCTGTTCCATCCAATCTTTCGATTCTTCCATACACCTTCAAAACATCAGAAATTTATAAACTCTTCTATGTAAAAATAAGACGATATCCCAAAAATTTTTTGCGAGTGCTCCGCACACTAAAAAAAACCTCGCGAGAATCAGCAAACCCAGCGAGCATTTAGTTATGCGCGCCTCACGGCGCGTACCCCGAGAGAATCACCCGAGTAGGAAGGAGACCTGCCGCAATCCAGGCCCGCCCTAACAGAGTCAGCATTGAACCCCGCGACTGAGTTATTATCTTTTCCTGGAGCCCAGTAATATAAATTTCCATCTTTCACTTTTTCGGTTGGAATTCCATATTTATTATGTGCATTATTAATCCAATCAACCAAATCAATTCCGGG
>Ga0172379_10010945_pt1 | contig 10889 bp, 7 predicted proteins | sample GrowelOW334metaG_FD_119756 | JGI IMG/M metagenome (GOLD analysis project Ga0172379, IMG submission 119756) | Groundwater microbial communities from an aquifer near a municipal landfill in Southern Ontario, Canada - Groundwater well OW334 metaG | ecosystem: Environmental > Aquatic > Deep... | reverse complement strand
GCAGCGAAGCTACTATCGCGTGATAGCAGTCCCAGTTGCGCGCGGCCTTGCCGCGCCCGCCGTAAACTATCAGGTCTTCGGGCCGCTCGGCCACCTCAGGGTCCAGGTTGTTCATCAGCATGCGCAGGGCCGCCTCCTGCTGCCAGCCCTTACACGAAATCTTAGTGCCGCGCGCCGCGCGTATGATTTTACTGGTCACTGGTATTACCTCTCAAGGCTCAGCCTGCAAAATAACCGGTCAAAACGGCTTCGGCCACATTCTCTATCCGTCCCGAAAAAACCTCGTCGCCTTTAAAGGCTGGAGAGATTTTGCGCAGGCAAGCCAGCGCCGCTTCCAAGCCCCGGCTCGACTTAAGCGGGCGATGGAACTCGACGCCCTCCCCCGCCGCCATAAGCTCTATGGCCGTTATCCTGGCCACATTGCGCACCACCGTACTTAGTTTGAGCGCGGCGTTCATGCCCATGCTGACGAAGTCCTCTTTATTGGCCGAGGTCGGAATGGAATCCGCGCTGGCCGGGTGGCAGAGTATCTTGTTCTCGTTGCACAGCGCGGCCGCGGTCACATGCGCTATCATGAAGCCGGATTCCAACCCCGGGTTGCGGGCCAGAAACGGCGGCAGTATCTTAAAGTCGCTGACCAGCTGGGCGATGCGCCGCTCGGAAATATTACCGAGCGCCGTCACGGCGATGGCGGCGAAGTCGGCCGCAAAAGCCAGGGCCTGGCCGTGAAAGTTCCCCCCGGAAACCACTTCTATGCCGCCATTCCCGTCGCCGGAACTTACCACCAGCGGGTTATCGGTCACGGAGGCCAGTTCTGTCTCAAAAATATTGAGGGCGTGGTCAAGGGTATCTCTCACCGCCCCCAGCACCTGCGGCATGCAGCGCAGCGAATAGGGGTCCTGCACCCGCGCGTCGGAGCTGCGGTGCGAGGCGCGTATCTGGCTGCCTTTAAGCAGGGCCTCAAGCGCGGCCGCCACATATACCTGCCCGGGGTGCGGCTTAAGCGCGTGTATCCGGCTGTCGAACGCCCCGGGGGTGCCTTTAAGGGCCTCCAGGCTCATGGCGCCGGTAATCACGGAGGACGAAAAAAGATTCATCGCCTCGAACAGAGCGAGCCCTCCCACGGCCTTCATAGCCTGAGTGCCGTTTATCAGAGCCAGGCCTTCCTTCTCGGCCAGCTCAATAGGTTTTATGCCGGCTTTTTTCAGCACCACCGCGGCGGGCTTCCAGTTGTCGTCACCGATACGCCTGGCCATGCCTTCGCCGATCAGCACCAGCGCCATATGCGCCGACGGCGCGAGATCGCCGCTGGCTCCGACAGAACCCTTAGAAGGGATGAACGGTATTATTCCCTTGTTTATCAGTTCAGCCAGTTTTTTTATCAGTAGCGGGCGCACTCCGGAGTTTCCCATAGCCAGTTCGTTCACCCGGGCGAACATCAGGCCCATCGTCTCCGCGTCTTCCAGCGGCTCGCCTACGCCGCAGGCGTGGCTGCGTATCAGGTTAACTTGCAGGGCCTTAAGGTTTCTGGCAGAAACACGCTGGCTGGCCAATTCCCCGAAGCCGGTGTTAATGCCGTACATAACTTTATCGCCGACGAGCAAAGCTTCAAGGCGGCGGCGTCTGGAGGCCACCAGCTTCAGCGCCCGGGCGGACATAAAAACTTTCCTGTACCCGTAAGCCACTTCCGCGAAATCCCTTATCCCGGGAGCGGCACCCAGCGTAAAACTTTTTTTCAGCATACTTTCGGTCCTTTTTTCAGCATATCGTTCACGGTCACGGCGCCTGATTTCCGGGAAGCCGCGGCAAAGTGCTCGAAGATCTTCCTTGTCATCTCCACGTCGCTGAGCGCGCGGTGCCAGCTCTCGTTGGGGATACCGAGCTCCGCCGCTATATTACCCAGCTTATTGCTCTTGAATCTCCACTCTCTCCTGGCTATAGCAAGTGTATCCAGCACCGGCATCTTAGGGAATTTCAAACCTATCCTCTCGAGCTCCATCCTGACAAATTTAATATCGAACTCGGCGTTATGCGCGACGAGCACGGTATTTTCAAGCATGGCCAGCAGCCGCGGCGCCACGGCTCCGAAAGCAGGCGATTTTTTCACCATGTCGTCGGTGATCCCATGCACGAGCGTACACTGTGGCGGTATCGGGCAGCCGGGATTCAGCAGCTCGGCCAGGGCGCCCAGCCTTTCCCCGCCGCGGAAGCTTATGGCCGCCACTTCGCAAACGCGCGCGGTGCGCGGCGAAAGCCCGGTGGTTTCCACGTCGAGAAAGGTAAAAACCGCGTCTTCTAGTTTTAGATTTTCAAGACTCATGGCGCTTTCAGCTGAACCGGACAAGAGCGAAATCTGGCGGCCTATTGCCACAGCCAGCCGTAGTACAGGAACCTCGCCCACAGGCCCAGAACGCAGGTTATGACGATGCTGAGAGCGACATTAAGCTTCGACAGGTCTATGAGACGCTTCTTGCGCACATATAATATCTGGACGATCCACGCCAGCGCGAAAGGCACCCACCAGCGGCCTTCCACCAGGAAAAAAAGCCACAGCACCAGGCGCTCAAATATCAGAAAATATTTCTCGTCGAAACCCGGGAAATCCTTGCCGAAGAATTCTTTCTCTATAAAATAGATAAGCACGGTGGAAACATGGGTGACCAGCACGAACAGCGCCGCTATGCCCGCCCATTTCTCGGCCAGCAGGCAGTTCTCCACCGGTATCACTACGGGCGAGATCATGAACAGCACATAGACATGCAGCGCCTGGTCCGCCAAGAAGCTCAGCGTACTGTCCTTATAATGCAGCCGCTTCATGCTCAGGACGCGGAGCTGGTCTATAATAAAGTGCAGGATCAGCATTATGGCCAGCGACCACCAGCCGTTGACGGAAACGGAGCCGAGGTGGACCCAGGCCTGGGACAGGTAGTCCCAGGTAAGCGCTACGGAGACGATGTAATGCGTGAGGCAATGGAGCAGCATCCCCCAGATATTCTTGCGCTTCATGCGGTTCACCACGTCGAACTGCAGCGTGAAGTCCGCCAGAAGATGAGACAGGAACAGGCGCCAGAATATTATCATTGTTAACCCTTTGAAGTGAGATTGAAAGACTGGTCCCAGCCTTTCGGCGGCTCTTTCACATATTGCTCGGCCGTCTCGATATAGTACTGCGAGGGCCCGTCATTCGGGCGGGCGGCCAACGCGGCCTTAAAGTCCGGCAGCGAACCGGCGTAATCGCCTTTATAGAATTTCTTCATGCCGGCCTCATAGTGTTTGAGCATGGCCTTCACTTCCGGCGGGGCCTCGCCTTTGCGGGAGAAAGGTTCGTAGACCTTCACGGGGATGGCCTTGCCCACCACGCGGATGCTGCCGAGGTAGCGGTAGTCAAAGACATCCTTCAGCTCACCGAAGGTCGCCTCGCTGGTCATTATCTTGGAGTGGAAGAACTTGTTGGCGCCTTCAAGGCGGGAAGACAGATTAACGGCGTCGCCCATAACAGTGTAGGAGAGCCTGGTCTTGGAGCCCATGTTACCCACTACCATCGGACCAGAATTCACTCCGACGCGGGCCGCGGGTTTTATGGTGTACTGCGTGAGTGCCTCGTTCAAGCGGGCCATCTCCACCTGGCAGTCGACAGCCGCCAGCAGGGCGAGCTTCTTGTGGTCAGACTGGTCCAATGGGGCGTTCCAGAAAGCCACGATGCAGTCGCCGATATATTTATCCACCGTGCCGTCATGCTTCAGAATAATCTCGGTAAAAGCGGACAGGTAGTCGTTGAGCATGGTGGTCAGCTCTTCGGGCGTCATTTTCTCTGACATGGTAGTAAACCCGGCCAAATCCAGAAAGAAAGCCGTCATGTCGCGCTTCTCGCCGCCCAGGGAAAGTTTGGAGGGGTCCTTGGTAATAAGCTCTACCACTTTGGGCGACAGGTACTGCCCGAAGGTGTTCTTTATCCACTTCTTCTCGCGACCCTCGGCAAGCCCCTTGTCCACTGTGATGTACGCGAACGGCAGGAACAGCGCAAGGGACACTGTGGCAAAAGGCAGCAGAAAGCAGTTGGCCAGCAGCACTACATAACCCACGGCCAGCGCCAGGAGCACACCGGAACAGACGGAAACCATCAGGGCCAGGGAATATTTGCGCAGCATGGTAGGCAGCCAGGGCAGCAGCAGCACGAGCAGCGTCACCCAGATATACGAAACCGGCCGGAGGAAGTCGTCGGCGATGGCATTATCCAGGAAGGTGGCATGAACTTCCACTCCGGGAAACTGTCCCCAGAAAGGACTGGGGGAGTGGTCGAAGGCACCCACAGCCGTAGATCCTACCAGCAAAATACCGCCTTTTACCGCCTCTTTTTCTTCCTTACTTAGGCGCCCGGACAGGATATCCGCAAAAGAAATATGCCTAAAACTGGAAATAGTCACCGAATCACTTGTTTTGTCCCACGCGGGATGCTTCTTGCGCGACACAAAATTCCTATAGCGCAGTATTCTTACATCTGAATACTCCAGAGCGAGCTGAGAAAGATGCTTTCCCGTATAAAAAGAATAGCCCGCTATGCCAATGGAAGGTATCGGCAGATCCGGAAATTCCCGGCCGGTCGGGGTATCTTTCAGTTCGGTTTGCCCGTATGTAACCAAATCAAAGGCTTCGTAGCCAAAGAGAAAGGGAACGGGAGAGATGCTCCCCCAGAAAGGCACATAGCGCCGGACCTGACCGTCAGCGTCCACGCTGGCGTCGACGTGCGGTTCGGCCATAATGGCGCTTGCTTTAGCCAGCCCTTTTATCGGGTAGATTATTTTTCTTGAGCCCGACTCCATGGAAACAAGGTTCGCCACATTGCCGGCCCTGGCCACCGCAGAAACGAAGCGGCTGTTGTCGGCATCTTTGTCCCGCTTTCCCTTAGAAACGATTACATCAAAAACTATGCCCTTTGCGCCGTAGCTGTTTAATTTATTTATCATGTCCCCGTAATAGTTACGCGGGATGGGCCAGCCATATTCCTCAATTGTAAAATCATCAATGGCGGCTATAGAAATCGTAGTGCTGGCGATTTTTGTAATGTATTTGCCGAATGAATAACTATTACCCTGGAAATCGAACCCTCTATCATCATCGGTCATGAATTTATCTATTGAATACAGCTTGCCCGGAAGGTTTACGATAAAATTATCCCAGAGATAATTCAGTTTTTGGGTTGATGGTACAAAAACAGAGAAAAGAAACCAGATAACTGAGAAAACAGCTATCCCAATGCACAACCCCTTATTGCCGGAAGCCACAGCCTTGGTTTTAGTCGCCATAATTTTATCCACAATCCTTTCCAGATTTTAATACAAGCCGGTCTACCCCTGCTGCTCCACCGAAAATTTAAACCTGCCGCCGGGGCCCGCCTCAGCCCAGATCCTGCCGCCGTGCAACTGCACAATCTTGCGGGCTATGGCCAGCCCCAGGCCGAAGCCGGCTGCCCCCTCATCCGACTTAAGCCGCTTATACTTCTCAAAAATCTCTTCGAGCTGATCCGGAGGTATGCCGGGACCGGTGTCCGCCACAGCAAAAACCAACTCCCCGCCCTCCGCCGCAACTGACGCAGTAACCCTGCCGCCCTTCGGAGCGAACTTCCACGCGTTGGACAGCAGGTTTTCAACGACCCTGCGCAGCAGACCGGAATCGGCGGAGAATTCTAGTTTCCCGGCGGCCTTCGTATTAATAACGAGCTCAACGCCTTTTTCATCAAAAAGCGGCCGGAAACTTTCTGCGGCCGAAGAGAGGAATTGCGCGGCGCTTATCTTGCTCAGGTCCGGCTTCAAATGACCGGCCTCCATCCTTGAAATATCCAGGATGTTCTCCAGCATCTTAAAAAGCCGGTCGCTGGACTCGCGCACGCTCTTAACATACCCCGCCTGCCTGGCCTCCGGCGGGAACTCGCGCTCGAGGAGCTTGATGTAGCCCTGCATGGTAAGCAGGGGCGCGCGCAGGTCGTGCGCCACAGAATGGAAGAATTCTTCCTTGACCGCCTGCACTTCCCGCTCCAGCGTAACGTCGCGCAGCACCATAAACAGCGCGGGCCGCTGGGTCTTTGGGGCCAGCGTCTGCAGGTTTATCTGGAAATGTTTCTTGCCGGAAGCCGTGTCCAGTTCTATAACGCCGTAAGGGGAACCGGACTTAAGAAAAACAAGGCCGGCCACCCTCCTGCGCAGCGCCTCTCCTGTGTGCCCCGAAGGCCCGGCCATGCCCAATAGGGCTTTTGCGGACGCGTTGGCGTAGAGGAGTTCGCCGCAAAAATCACAGAGTATGATGGCGTCATGGATAAGGCTTACCAGCAGTTCCAGTTTCTGCTTTTCCTCTAAAACTTTTTCCACCTGTATGCCGTGGTAGCGCTCCACCTCACGCATCATGGAATTAAAAGCGGCGCTCAGTTCGCCCAGCTCGAAAAATTCCGCGCGCTCTTCCACCTCGGTCTTAAAATCGCCGCCCGAGACCCTGGCGGCGCCTGCCAGCAGCGCGCCCACGGGTGCGGCCAGGCTGCGGGTGAAGACCAGGGCGGAAAAGTAGAAAGCCGTGGACACCGCCAGCAGGAGGAAGGCCATCAGCCAGGTAATGCGGTTTATGCCAGAGAACGCCTCGGCGCGCTCTTCTAGCGCGATGGCGTAGAGGTCGAAGCCGCGCACACGCGCGGCGGCCCCGACGTACACGCCACGGGCGCCCTCATATTCGAAAACGGGCCCTAGGCCGAGCATACCCCTCACGGCCTCGCGGTCGAATTTCTCAAGCGACCTTGCAAAAGTCAGCGAGCTGCCCTCCGCGTCCGCCAGCAGTAGGCCGCCCGTGGCGCCCAGCCGCTGAGAATGCAGCTTCTGCACCAGGTCACGCAGGTTAACCGCCGCGAAAGCGAAATAGCCGCCGCCCAGGGGATAGACCATCCGGCAGATGGGCATGTCGTAGACCATCTCGAACTGCCCGATAGCGATGCGGCCACCCTCCGCCGCCGTGCGAAAAAGCTGGGTGCCGCTCAGGTCAAGATAGCCGAAATATCTCCGCAGCTCGGGCGCGCCGCCGCTTAAAACCTCCCGGCCGTCCGGCCCGGCAAAAGCCATATAAAGGAATTCGGGGTTGGCTTTTAGCGCGCGGGTCAGGTTAGCCTGGTCCACGAACTTCGTGCCGGGCGCCCACATCCGCTCCAGGCGGCGCGAAAGGTCCTGCGTCTCGCGCTCCGTCATAAGGGCGGCCATTTCCGAGACGCTCTGCTCGAAAGCGGTTATATTGTTTTTAGCCTGGGACTGATAATACAACAGGAAGAAGCCCGCCGGGACTATGGGTATAAGCCCTGCCCCGAACACCACTAAAAGAAGGCGGTTCAATAGAGTCATTTAAGGCAGAAGCCAGCCGCCCCGGAAGTTTCGGCGCGTTTTCTTTCGCTGCTGTAAAAATATCCGGCCGCTAATTGTTCCGTATCAACCCTTCCTCTTTCTGAGGGTCTCAATAAGTTTCGGCAGTATCTCATGCACGTCGCCGACTATGCCGTACTTGGCGACGTTGAAGATAGGGGCGCTGGCGTCCTTGTTCACGGACACTATAACGTCCGAAGCCTTCATCCCCACGATATGCTGCACCGCGCCTGAAATACCGAATGAGAGATACAGTTTGGGAGAAACGGTGGTGCCGCTCTGCCCCACTTGGTGGGCCTTTTCCTTGAAGCCCAGATCGACGGCCGCGCGGGAAGCCCCCACTACGCCGCCCAGCAGTTTAGCGAGTTCTTCCAGCTGCTTGAATTTTTCTTTGGTCTTCATGCCGCGGCCGCCGGACACTATAATTTTGGCGGTATCTATCTTTACGCCGCCGCCGTCGTGGAAAATCCTGCGTTCCAACACCTTCACGCGGCGCAGACTCTTATCGAGCTTGGCGGATTCGCGCACCACCAGCGCCGAGCGGCCATGCACCGGCTCGTTCATCTTCATCACATTGGGCCGCACGGTGGACATCTGCGGTCGGGACTTCGGGGCCAGGATGTCCGCCATGATATTACCGCCGAAGGCGGGGCGGGACTGCAGCAGCAGGCCGTCCTTTATGGCAAGGGCCGTGCAGTCGGCGGTCAGGCCGACATACAAGGTGGACGCCACGCGCGGGGCGAGGTCACGCCCCTGTATGGTGGCGCCGTAAAGCATGATGGAAGGCTTATGACGGGTCACCAGCGACACTATCACGGTGGAGAAAATGTCCGTGTTGTATTCAAAAAGCTCGTCGTGTTCCACCATGTAGATCTTGTCTGCCCCGTAGGCGCCCAGCTCTTTCTCGTAATCATGGTTCTTGTCGGCCAGCATCACCGCGCACAGGTCCTCGCCTAGTTCGTCGGCTAGCCGCCGGCCGGCGGACAACAGTTCAAAAGTGACCTGCTTGATCTTTTTCGGGTGCGTCTTATCACCGGTTTCGGAGAGCTCGACGTAAACCCAGACGCCCTTGTAACCGGACAGGTCCCGGGCTGAGGCTTCTTCGTGTGTTATGGTTATAGCCTGCACCGGGCAGATCTGGACGCAGACGCCGCAAAGGGTGCAGGCCTCGTTCATCACGGCCAGTTTGTCTATCATATTGATGGCGGCAAAAGGGCAGACCGGCACGCATTTAGTGCAACCTATACATTTTTTGGAAACCTCAATCATCGTATTCTCCTGTTAGCTTAAATAGTCATTTCAGGTTTTACTCTTCGAGAAAATGTTCAGCCTTCATTATCTGCAGTATCTTCGCCATCCCCTCCTGGCCGGAGCCGGAGAACATGGCGGCCTTCTCCCGCTGGGGAGGCGGATAGATTCTATCCACCTGGGTAGGCGAACCCTTGAGGCCAAGGAACTGCACCTCGGCGCCTATATCAGCGGCGCTCCAGACATGGAACGGCTTCTTAAGCGAGGCATTCACCGCCAGGAAAGAGGGGTAGCGGGGCACATAATCCTTGTGCATTATCATGGTAAGCAGCACCGGCGGCCTGGCCTCCATTACCTCGTGGCCGCCGTCTATAAGCTTGCGGGCTATTACCCTGCGCCCGTCCACCTCCACATGCTCGCAGAAGGTCACCTGCGGCATCCCCAGCTGCTGCGCTACGCCGGGCCCGGTCTGGGCGGTGTCGCCGTCTATGGCCTGCATGCCGCAGAATATAAGGTCGATCTTGCCTATCTTCCTGACCGCCTTTGCCAGCGCGTAGGAAGTGGACCAGGTGTCGGAGCCGGCGAATGCCATATCGGAAAGGAGTATCCCCTCGTCGGCACCCAGGGCCATACCCATCTGCACCACGCTTTTCGCCTGCGGGGGGCCCATGGCGACCACAGTCACTTTAAAATTATGTTTAACCTTCAGCTCCAGCGCCGTCTGCAGGGCGAAGTGGTCGTAGGGATTGATGATGCTGGGAACCCCGGCGCGGATGAGGTGACCTGTCTCGGGATTTATCTTAACTTCTGTGCTGTCAGGCACCTGCTTTACGCAAACGACGATGTTCATGACTTCTCCTTAAAAACTATCGAAAATCGGGAATCTGGAGCCGGGGGGCATTGAGTTATATATTCCCTGACTCCCGACTCTCGACTTCTTATTTTGCCTTAAATGTCTGCTTCAGTTTTACGGCGACTAAATCCATATCGGCTATCATACCTTTCTGCTCCGTCTGGATAGCTTCAACATTTACGGCGTCCGCCAGGCTCCCGGCGGCATCAACCGCGCCCAGCACCAGCGCCAGGCCTTCCATCGCGGTGTTAAGAGCTGCTTCGCGGGCGAAAATCCGCGCCATGGCCTGCCAGCCTTCCCGGTCGAACCGAATGGTCTCGCTGTACTTCTGGGCTGCAGCCGCCGTAGAAAAATTGGCGGCGGTTTCAGCCGCGCAGATAAGCCTGCCCAGCGTGAAGGTGACATGCTGGTGACGGGTAAGTTTATGCACCCGACACTCCTCCAGGACCGCTGCCAGGGCCCGCAGTCCCAGCGCGGAGGCGTGCGCTCCGACTTTGGGCTCCGTGGCGTGGAGTTCGTCTAGCCTGTCGGCCATATCGAGGTAATACTTTCCGCGGGACTTTAAATGCTCCTGCCAGCGGCCGCGGTAAATGGTCATCTCCAACACTTCGCTGGTACCCTCGTAGATGCAGGTGATCTTTATGTCGCGTTTAATTTTCTCTACCGGGAAATCCTTCGTATAACCGTAGCCGCCCAGCGCCTGTATGGCGTCGTCGGCCGCCTTGTTGCCCCACTCGGAGGCGCCGTACTTGGCTATAGCGCCCTCAGTCTGCAGACCGTGCTCGCCGGAGTCCAGCCTGAGGGCGGTGTACTCGATATAAGCCCGGGCGCCCTCGAGGCGCACATAATTAGGAACTATAAGTTTATGCGTGTAACCTTGTTTTTCGGAAAGCGGGCCGCCGCCCTGTATGCGCTGCTGGCTGTAGCGGATAGCCTGTTCCATGGCCTCGGCTCCCGCGCCCAGGCCGAAAGCGGCCACCATCACGCGCGTGTAGCCGAACACGGCCTGCGCCTGCAGCAGGCCTTTGCCCTCTTCCATGCCTATCAGGTTCTCGGCCGGGACATAGACGTTGTCCAGGGAAAGCCCGGCGGTGTTGGAGAGCCGTATGCCGTGCTTGTCCTCGTGCTTGTTGGCGGAAAAGCCTTCCATGGTCTTTTCAACCAGGAACCAGGACGGGCCGCCCGGGGCCAGCGCCAGGATGGTATGGACGTCGGCCACGCCGCCATTGGAAATCCATTGCTTGTTGCCGGTTATGCGGTAGCCGGCGATCTTGCCGTTCTTCACCACGTGCTCGGCGCGGGTGCGCAGGTTCACCAGGTCGGAGCCCGCGTCGGGCTCGGTGGCGGCGTAGGCCACCAGCAGGTTCTCGGAAGCTATGCGTTTCAGCCACTTCTCCTTC
>Ga0172379_10010944_pt1 | contig 10889 bp, 14 predicted proteins | sample GrowelOW334metaG_FD_119756 | JGI IMG/M metagenome (GOLD analysis project Ga0172379, IMG submission 119756) | Groundwater microbial communities from an aquifer near a municipal landfill in Southern Ontario, Canada - Groundwater well OW334 metaG | ecosystem: Environmental > Aquatic > Deep... | reverse complement strand
CACTGATGTTTTTTGTGAGCTATTAGGCGGACTATCTTCCGAGTGTTTTTTCGATTATAATTATTAACTATGGAAAAAGACATCTTCGATTTAGCAATAGTAGGGGGAGGTCCAGCCGGAATTGCCGCTGGTATTTACGCCGCGCGTAAAAAAATTAAAACTCTTTTTATTACCAGACAATTTCACGGACAAAGTGTGGCGTCGGAAAATATTCAAAATTGGATTGGCACTATCTCCATCAGTGGACAAGATTTGGCCAAGAAGCTGGAGGAACATTTGAAGGCCTTTGCTGATGGTGTGCTTAAAATTCATGAGAGCGAAGTTGGTGAAAAAATTACTAAAACGGCTGAAGGTTTTTTGCTTAAAACTGATAAAGGAGAATACATCACCAAGACAGTTCTCATTACGACTGGCAGTCATCGTCGAAAATTAGAAATTCCTGGAGCGAAAGAATTTGAACACAAAGGCCTTACCTACTGTGCCACTTGTGATGCTCCGATGTTTGGTGATATGGATGTGGCTGTCATAGGTGGTGGCAATTCCGCTTTTGAATCAGCCAATCAACTTTCAGCCTATGCCAAATCAGTTACCATCCTCCATCGTTCAGCCGAGTTTCGCGCCGACCCAACGACCGTCCACAAGACCCTAGCCAATCCTAAAATTAAAACCGTCAAGAATGTTGAATTATTGGAGATTATTGGTGATAAATTTGTGACTGGAATCAAGTTCAAAGATAAAACTTCCGGACAAGAAATGACTTTGAATCTCTCTGGTATCTTTGTGGAGATTGGGCACTTACCCAATGTTGAGCTCGCTCGGGATTTGGTAGAAATCGATGAACACAATCACATCAAGATTGATCACCGCACCCAGCGGACGAGTCTGCCCGGCATCTGGGCAGCCGGCGATTGTACTGACAATCTATATAAGCAAAATAATATTGCCGTTGGTGACGGCATCAAAGCCTTGGAGGATATTTATATTTATCTCAAAAAGAATCATTGATTTTCAGCCTACTGCGTAATCTCTTAATAATTCTTCTTTTTCAACTGTCCTAAATAAGACGCGACCGCGTCTTATTTAGGACAGTTGATTCCCCATTAATGATTGCCAAAAGCGGTTTTTTTTGATATTGTTTTTTGGCTGGTTGAGGCAAATACGGGAGATTAGCTCAGTTGGTAGAGCAACTCATTTACACTGAGAAGGTCAGAGGTTCAAGTCCTCTATCTCCCACACATAATAAAACCCGCTTTGGGCGGTTTTTATTATGTGTGGGAGATAAGCAAGTCATGGGAATGACTTGCGTGAGGACTTGAAAAGCGGAGCCAATTTTTGCCAGCAGGCAAAAATGCGAGCTAGGGTCGTGAAAATTCACGAGCGACGGCGAGTGAATTATTCCTGACCTAGTCCTCTATCTCACCAAAACGCGACAACGGGAAGCGTTTTGTTTTTAGTTTTGTGAGGAATATAGAGGACTTGAAAGAAGGAGCGCGACGGCGCGAGTCGGGGTCGCGGGTTTTTCTAGCAGGAAAAAACCCGTGACCAAGTCCTCTATCTCTAATGACCTGCGTGAGGACTTGCACCACAAGGGCACTTCCATTTTCTAATCGCTGCGCTCAAGAAAATTAGGTCGAAAGCGGAGCCAATTTTTGCCAACAGGCGAAAATGCGAGCTAGGGTCGTGAAAATTAACGAGCGACGGCGATTAAAATATTACTGACCTAGTCCTCTATCTCTCTGAACTCGGAAGCCGGAGCAGACTTTATGCCGATTTTTCCTGAGGCATAAAGTCCAAACTCAGCAGAGTTTGGTTGCGAGGCGGGCGAAAAACATCGAGTGTCGTGAGACTTCGCGACTTTTGTTTTGTGACGACAAAACAAAAAGTTGTGACCTAGTCCTCATTTTACATATCACTCAAAATTATCACTGCTTATTTTCTTCTTCTAACCTCGAGAGGTACCCCTGATTTCTCGTCATATGGTACAACTCTAACATCTAATGTCGGATGATATTTCATCATCAATTGAGCATACTTAGAGTATGAAATCGATGAGGCTGTCATTCCCATAAAATCCTCAATTGGACGCCACTCATCAGTGACATTATCTTCAACTTCCTGCCATTTTGGAGAAATGTAGTCTGATTCCTGCCTTCCGCGTGGAAATTCATATGTATCATTTGCTTTTAAAATCCGCTCATCATTCATAATCTCGACTTTTAATTTGTCTGATTTATCCTCTAAATTTAAAAACGTAGCTAAATCAGCTTCTGAAAGTCTATCACGCAAAAATTTTAATCTAGCTTCATTTGCTTTGGCCTGCAGGCTAGTCAATCCCTCTATTCTATGTTCCAATTGATCCCTTAGAGCAAGATGTTGCTCTAAATCTCTTCCACTAATAGGTTGCTCCATCATCTTATATAATTAATTAATAATGACTTTAATTATACCTTACAAATAAAAAAATTGTAAGGTATCTAATAGCTCACAAAAAACATCAGTGTAGCATTGTCGTATAGCTCATAATTTCTGTTAGTGTAATCGGTATATGACAATGAAAACAAAGGAAGAATTGTTTGGCATTGAGCTTAGTCGATATCTCAAAGCGTCCAAACGAGAAAAAGGTGAAATCCTAGACTCTCTGGAGAGACGGACGGGTATGTGGCGAGAGTCGATTATGAGGTGTTTCAGACGAAAACAATTATAATCAGTTGACGTTGAAATTGCAACCAGCGTATATCGAGTGTTATAATTAAAACCAATAACATAACTTTAACCCAATTTCAATCATGCCTGACGAAATTAGCACAAAACAAACTGACGATTGGTTGATCAAACTATTTAAAAATGTTGATACCATTCTGACTCCAAAAATATCGGAAATTAAATGGTCACTGACTACTGACTTTCAGGTTTTTAGTGAATTCTTAATTCCCGACATTCAAGAAATGCAAGAGCGTCTGAAGACCACTGATGACGAATATCTCTACTATGTCTGCGAGCACACCTACAACATCATGGATTGGATCAAGCTTATCGTCGAGGCGGGTTTTACCAATTTTAGAGTTGCTTTTGAGAATTTATTTGCTGAAAAATTTGGTGACCGAGACATTTTGCAAAACTTGTACAATGATTGTTTCGGAAAATGGCTAGCCAATAAAGGCGGTCAATATAAAATTGGGGAAAACTTTTACAATATTCTCGACGGCAAGATCTATTACCAAGACCGTTTGAATCACTGGTTTGAAATTGTCTGACATTCTTAACGTCCACTACCACCTGTCTTTGGAAAGAATATACATTATCTTCGAAATGTTCACTCGCCATAATCGCCACCTCTTCCGGTGTCATATATTCAGCGGTGAGCGAGAGTGATTGTAGCCATTCCCCTTCAGCCTTCATTCGCCTTTTGAGTTCACCTTCCATTCGGTCATAATCGGTATTATTGTGTCGGCGATCAAAAACTTCTAATTCTTCTTTGGCGGTCTGTGATTCCTGATAAACTTGGTGCATTTCTTCCGTTTTTTGGGCCGTCAGCCTTCTTTGTCTTTTAATCTTTTCTAGACCTTCCCGCAGGGCTTGGTATTCTTGCCATTTGGCACTTACCCTATTTGAAATAATTTCGCGTTCAGCCAAAACCTGATCGTAGTATTTTTGATTATAAAGTTCAGCCGGCAAAGTTCCCTTTCCGCGCCCAGACCAAATCAGCTCAAGCAATCTGGTGATCTCCGTTCGAATTTCACCCAGTAGTAATTCTTCAAATCTATTCCTTAATTGGCATTCATAAAACATCGACTGCAAGGAAGAGACGAACCAACGATTAAGTCTTTCTTCGACCGGACTGCCAAGATTTCGCGCAGTCCACGGATTATTGGATCTTTAAAAGCATTCTCTTTCTTTTGCTCAAAAGCTTGAATATCCTCGTGAGGAACAAAAAATTTGTTGGCCAAAATAGCCGCTTTTCCTTCGATAATATCGGTATAAATTTCTGGCAGGATTCTTCGCTTTAAAGAATCGGGTAATTTTTGAAATAGTTCTCTTACAGCCACCGGAAGTTCCGCTTCGACTTCACTTTCGATCTCCGGCTCAGTTTTTTCTACTTTTTGATGGACCAAAGCTTGTTCGGGATACATAGCCTAATTATACAATATCAAAAATATTTTGCATTTTGTGTTTAAAGACAATTTTGATACAATAACAGTATGGAAAAAGAAATAGTGGTTAATAATGTTGGCGGACTAACAGTGGAAAGAAAAATGGAAATAAAGAGAGATGATCTGCACCCAGAAATTGCTAGTCCCGGTGAAACTGTTTTGGTTTTACAAAGAAATGCGAAGGATGATAGGTCTCCCAAATCAGAGGATTTTGGTGCCCTAATCCCAGAACAGGCAAAACAAGCCGAGGACTCAGCGCGAGTTTTTTTTGATCAGGTTTTTGCCGATACTGGTGAAGAAGAAAAGTCAAAAATCAGGATTTTGGTTGTGGCTAGCGATGCCTCTCTTCCTCGACCCGACGGTGGTGAACCACACAAGAGAGCAGTTGACACCGCGGTGTCTGTTATTTCTGGGATAAAGGAATCGATGAGAAAATTTGATGTTTCTGATGATCAATTACTCAATGAAGTTGAAACAACAAGCGGCACACCGATAGAAATGTCCGGTCTAACCGATCTTTTGATTTTTAAAGATTCACCAGAGTTTGTGGACTTCTTGAAGAAAAAATATGGCTTTGGAAAAGATTTCTGGGTAAAACTTGAGGAAGACGCCGATATAACCGAGAGAGCAGGATTGGGGGCGGAAGGCCCATCAGATGTGGCAGACAGAATGAGACGAGTCCTATCCGCACTGGTTCAGGAGTGTGCTAGAAAATATCATCAGGCAGACCCTGGAACTCGTCTGTATATTTGGGCAGTGAGCCATTATGACAGCATAAGTCCTCTGGTTAAAGATTATATTTATAATAAGGACCCGGCAAAAGCTTATCTTCCTGTTGAACAAGGGTCGGGTATTGTTATTAAGTTAGACAAAGATGGTGTAGGAAAAACGACTATCAATGGCGAGACACATTTAGCGGTTTTTTTGAGTTAGGATCAATTGCCAATAATAGTGTTCTTTTGTTATAATAATTTTTATGAAATCAAAAATAACCTCTCGCGATATCATTTTACCTCTACCCGACAAAGGAGAAACAATTGTCATTTTGCAGAGAAATGCCGAAGATTATCAGGGTAGAATAAACCAGAAAGATTTATCTAACGAGACCGCATTGATTGGTGACTTGCTTCCGGAATCCATTACTAACTCATACGACTGCGCTAAAGTCACCCTAACTGATTTTTTGGATCGATTATCGGTAGAAGATCGTAACCAAGTTGATTTTTTGATTATAGCCAGTGATCCCCGTCTGGGCGTAAGAAATATCGAACACAAGGAATCGTTAAGAACCATTAACACAGCCAAAGAAGTTTTGCGGGCGGTTAAAGATATAATTAAAAAATACGGATTAAGCGAGGAACAATTAATAAATTCAACCGCCACTCCGGATTGTTCTGTAGTTGAAATATCCGAAATTAAGGAGGAGAAGACCTTTGTTGACTATCCAGAGTTAATGGAATTTGTCGAAAGAAAGTCTACTGAAACTGGAGAGGATTGGTGGAATATTTATGAGAAAGACCTTTATTTTGAAGAAAGAGAGAATTTGCGTATCGAGGGGGCAGATTCTATTAGAAAGAGAATGTACCAGTTTATGTCTTTTGTTGGTGGCGGGACTAATTACCATAAAAGTAACCCGAATAGACGTTTGGTATTTTGGGCGATTACACATTTTGATACGATTACCCCGTATCTTCAAGGCCTTTTGAAGGACCTAAATCAAGCCAGAAAGGTTCCGCCAGTAGATTTTCTTGGAGGAATTACTTTACATATAAACAAAACCGGTGTGAGTGAGGTCTTTTTCGGAGAAAAGAAATCTCCCGTAAGGATCGACTATTCAAAAAGTATTACGGCCGACCCACAAAAGTAGTTTTATTTTTTAACTACAAATGGTAGACAAGTTTATGATGTCAGATATTTTACTGCATCATCGACTGATTTAAATATAGGAACGTTGTTGTCTTTTGCGTGCTTTATAATACGCTCTCTGTGGTTGATTACCTGTTGTAACCTGTCGTTAGTAGCACCACCGTCATAGTTATTATTTTGACGATTATTGATATATGATTTATGTAATTCCCAATCAGGAATAACAACTGCATCCGGTACTAGCCAAAGGTTTGATGCTCCAATAATCCAAAAACCTAATTTTTTTGCTTCCATCGTTACTATGTCACTTTTAGCGTCAATCTCCTTCATGTTTAATGAATTACCGTTGTCCTTGTCCTCCCACCAAGCTCCGGCTGGATGAGCATCTGTGGCCATCCACAATTCATCACCGTCTATCCAATGCTTTTCTTTCTGTGACTTAGTAAAATAGGTTTTACCAGCACCAGATGGCGCTACAATAAATAGGCCACGACTGTGACGTAAATATTTTTCTGCAAGTTTGTTGTATACTTTTTGCCCATCACAAAAAACAAGCGGGGTTCCGGGAAATAATAAAGGTTTTCCATCTGGGCTAGTAAGAAAACGTGGATCTATTTTGTCATTTGGGTTCATACATTCATTGTTAATTAATGATTATTATTTACCTGATTTTGTACGTTCAGCAAAGATATCTCTTGATTTGTCTGCCTCTTCAAGCATTTTGACTGGATCTTCTATAAAAGGTTTATAAGTATCCCGAAGAATAATACGATCAAAATCAAACGGCATTTTTTGTAACCCATGTCCAATACACGCTTTAAATTTTCCGTCATCAGTTATGGCAAGTCCTTTTAAATCCTCCTGCATTCCTTGATCGACAAGCTCCCATTCCCTTGCCAGATCAAACTCTTCCTGTGTCAAATTCCACATTGTTGGGTGACTTGACCCTTTCGGATCTGGAATACAAAGATACAATTCAAAGTTGTCATTAAAACCGTCTCTGATTATTGTCTGGGAGGATCGTTTTTTAGGATCAGGTGTATTTGAGGGTATAGTATTACGAATCTGATATATTTTTTGAATTCCAAGTCCAATACCTAAAAAAATAACGGTTTCTCCTTTAATTTTGTCCCGTCCAACCATACTTTTCATCATTCCTTCATCTGGTCCTGTACAATACTGTATCGTAGCCCCAGGTTTATTTACCTCCTGATTGATTTTTAATTCATCTTCTCTTTTCATTTTTTAATTTACTAGTATTATACTAATATTTTAACACTAACAGTTTTCTTTTCAAGAGTAACTAGCACTTGATACTAGTTAGTTCGTAATTATACTTAAAGCACCTTTCGGTGCTTATTTTTGTGACCCTACGGGGATCGCTTCGCATGTCTTTTCTTCCCTCGTTTTGTCGTCACAAAACTCAGTCGAAACGCGGTCTCAAATTGCTCGTTGCAACTCGCAATATATTCGACCGTTCGACTCCCCGACGCGAGTGATTCCTATCACTCGCTTAGGGTCACAACTTAAAATCACACCGAAGTGTGTTTTTAAGTTGTGACCCTACGGGGAGTCGAACCCCGATTTAGAGCTTGAAAAGCTCCTGTCCTAACCGTTAGACGATAAGGCCCTATTGGTATACAGTATCAAGTATGTTGTATAAAGTATGGAATACTGACACACCAAGACTGAGACAATATAACATTTTTTGTAAAAAAAGCAAAATTCTGCTAGTATTCATAAGACACTAATATAAGGAGACGTGGCTGAGTGGTCGAAGGCACCGCATTCGAAACGCGGCAAGGGGGAAACTCCTTCGTGAGTTCAAATCTCACCGTCTCCGCAAAGGTTGAAGCGAAGCGAAAGCTTTGCGGAGACGAGCAAGCCTGGGTAAGCTTGCGTGTGAGATTTGAAGCCTCGTTGAGCATATTTTATGAGCTCTGGCGAAATAAAATATCCAACGAGGGGACTGAAACTGTAAGTTTCAAATCTCACCGTCTCCGCCTTCGGTTCGCCGGAGCGAACCTACGGCGTGACACAGTCCGCTAGGGTTCGCGAAGGAGACAAGAAATTTATGCATTACGTTTATAGTTTGAAATGTAAAGATGGTTACTATATAGGTTGCACAGATGACCTTAAAGAACGATTACGAAGACACCTGACTGGACAAGTACCAGCAACTCTAAATCGACTACCTGTAAAGTTGGAATTCTATTTTGCATTAATCGACAAACACAAAGCATTTGAATTTGAAAAATATTTAAAAACTGGTTCAGGTAGAGCTTTTATAAATAAACACTTAATCTAAACTTATAGACTTAATCATAAAGCCCATTAAAAAACCCGACCTCTCCCAAGGTCGGGTTTGTTTATCGTTTGCGAGTTTCAGACACCGATCTTGAGCAGATCGACACGGTGAATGGAGCTGTCACTCGGGACCAGCAGACGAAAGAGATCGACTTCGAAATTGACTTGCTTGTCCACCTTCACCGCCATGATTTCGACCTGGCCGGGAACCAGGCGCCATGACTCAAACATCGACTGCGGACAGAGTACGAACTTGTTGTGAATTTCGTGTCGCTTCGGATGAAAGACTTCCGTGAAGACGGCCCTGACCCGATCCGAATCAATTTTGACACTTCGAGTGACAGTCGCCAAAACCGATTTCAAAACCAGGACTAGCCCAGGACGTTCTTCGCCATGCAATCCCTTCAGGACGATTGGCACCCCCTGACAACTGACAACAGGCATCAACTGGAAATGAACCCGCTCGCGTTCTTTGAGCTTTGCAGCGACATTGTCAGCCATTTCCAGCCCATAGTGTCTGAGAATGGTCTGCAACCTGCGACAAAGCTCGGCCTGAACCGACGGATCAACCACCCCACCTTCCACGACACCAGTGTTTCCCATGGGCACGGTCTCCTTTTCCTACGCGTTGACATTAGAACAATTTTAAGCGACCGCAAGTCGCCACCTGCTATTATTGAAGCATAACCGAGTATTTAAGTCAAAATCAGTCGTGATCAGAGACAATTCGTAACTATCGCAATTATTTAAATATAATCATGTTCTCTTCCTTATCTACTGGATCCCCGCCTGCGCGGGGATGACAGAAAAGGTACAAAATCAGGTTGACTTTATAGCAATAGCCTCTAGAATATGAGCATGAAGATTTTAGGTATCGAAACCAGCTGTGATGAAACCGGTATTTGTCTCCTTGAGGCTAATAAAGTTGGTGCGGAAATTTCTTTTAAAGTTTTAGGTGATTCCCTCTATTCCCAAATAGCCATTCACGCCGAGTATGGTGGAGTTTTCCCGGCCATGGCCAAACGAGCGCACTCCCAAAATATTTTACACCTCTTTAAAAAGACTTTGCTCGAGGCAGACTTATTGGTAGAGAAAAAGACGAAAAGCTGTAAAGCGAGTGAGGAAAGACAACAAATTATTACCAAAATTTTGGAACATGAAGGCGACCTCGCCAAAGAACTTTTTGCTTTCTGTCAGAAAATAGAGAAGCCGGCGCTTGACGCCGTGTCTGTCACCTATGGACCAGGCCTTGAACCGGCGCTTTGGGTCGGTGTCAATTTTGCCCGCGCCCTGTCCTATCTCTGGGACATACCCATCATTCCCACCAACCATATGGAAGGACATATTGTCGTCGCCTCCCTCCTCCAAAATTCCCATAATAAAAATGGAAAATTGGAATACAAAATAAAAGAGCTAAAATATCCAGCGATTGCTTTACTTATTAGTGGGGGTCATACCGAACTCGTCCACTTGAAGAATTGGCTCAATTACGAAATCATCGGCCGAACTCGCGATGACGCCGTCGGTGAAGCTTTTGACAAAGTCGCCCGCATGCTCGACCTACCTTATCCGGGGGGACCAGAAATTTCCAGACTCGCCGCCAATGATCGAACGCAAACCGCCATCTTGCTCCATCAGCGAGAATTTATTTTACCCCGACCGATGCTCACCTCACCAGATTTTGATTTTTCATTTTCCGGACTGAAGACGGCAGTGCTTTACACCATAAAAAAAACTGGCGAACTTAGTGATAAACAAAAAGAAAGCTTAGCCCGGGAATTTGAAGACGCGGCGACGGAGGTTCTACTTAAAAAGACAACCAAAGCGATTGAAAAGTATCAGGCCAAATCTCTGATCATTGGTGGTGGGGTCAGTTCCAATCAGAATATCCGGCAGGAATTTGAAACTTGGGCGGAGGCGAATAAAAATTGCAAACTATTTCTACCCAACCCAAAACTATCGACCGACAATGCGGTGATGATCGCGCTCGCTGGCTATCTCAATATTGTGGACAATAAACCAATGATCGCCTACGATCAACCACTCCGCGCGGAAGGAAATTTGTCGTTATAACATTTTCTAAATTTCTCTTTTAGAATTAAGTTATGATGTTATATTCTTCTCTGTCATTCCCGTGCAGACGGGAATCCAGTAGCACAAACAAGTGAAAGTAATTGTGTAGTTATATTCGCAATTGCTAATGATTCATTCGAAGTTAAAGTATAAGTATTTTTCAATCTTGTGACCGTATCTTTAAATACTGGATTCCCGTCTGCACGGGAATGACAATCGGGGATGGGTCCCCTCCGCCGTCCGCCAACTGGTCGGAGGCGGATGCGCGGGGATGACCCCACAAAATGAAATAAGAATTTCATAAGCGGGGCAGGCACAAAAAAGAATTCTCTTCCGCGTGGAGTCCGCGTGTAGTCTGCGACAGAAGCCACTTGATAGCTCATAATTAAACATCAGTGAACTAGCTCTGCTCTGTCTGTGTTCGGTTAGCATTTAGTATAGCATATCTTTCTTTCATCAATTCTCGGTGCAGGAATTTTGGATTTAATTTCT
>Ga0172379_10010943_pt1 | contig 10890 bp, 13 predicted proteins | sample GrowelOW334metaG_FD_119756 | JGI IMG/M metagenome (GOLD analysis project Ga0172379, IMG submission 119756) | Groundwater microbial communities from an aquifer near a municipal landfill in Southern Ontario, Canada - Groundwater well OW334 metaG | ecosystem: Environmental > Aquatic > Deep... | reverse complement strand
TTTCACATACTCGACAGGATCTTCCGATCGTGTGATTCCTTGATCCCATTTGGCTTCAGGAGTGAAAAGTAAAGTTGCTTTCTCTTTGAAGTTGTCCGCATAAACTACCTGACCGGGCTTGATAATCGCTATTAAATCCCCTTTTTTAACCTGTCCGCGAGCAATAATATCTATTCCGTAAGCGGAAACAACTATGGATTTTAGACGATCAGGATCGTTAAGCTCCTCCATTGTTCCGGCAGGTTCCCATGGAGCACCAAAACCAATAAAAATATTTCCACATCCACTTCCGTCAGGCTTCTCGTTTATATAACGAACATACATCTCTCCATTTACATCAGGAGCATAAAGCTTTATCTCTCCGGATATTCCCGAGAATCCGACACCATAGGTCCTAGTTCCGTCGGTGGAGTGGAGGACAAATGCCTTCTTCCATAGATCAGGCTTAACGATGAAGTTTTCTTCCGGTACCGTTACGTTTGCAGCAGCATCCGTTTTTCCCGGAGTTTCTTCTTTCACCGTGACAAAAGAATTGTTTTCAGTGATGGGCTCATCTTTGGGAACATCTTTCACCGGATCATTTACGATAGGATTCTGTTCGATCGGAATTACTGCGGGGGCTTGGTTTACGATAGGATCGACTTTAGCTGCCTGCTGATCGACTTTCACATCTTCAACTTGAGGAACGACTGACTGGCCTATATTAGGCAGATCAATAACACCTGAAGTGAGGAGTAGAACGCCGACAACCGTTATAACTAAAGCTACTAAAACTAAAGCAACCAGATAATTAGGGTGATGTTTCTGGTGTATTTGGGGTAACTTTTGAACATAGGTTCTCATAAAGAACCCTCCTTTCTTTCTTATAAAATTTTTAAATTCCGTTCGCGTTTGCGACCGTATTTGTAAGCTAACACGAAGTTATCCACATGTCAAATTAAACCTTCCTGTACTCCAGTGCCCCGATCCGCAGCCTCACCCCTCCATCATCTTCAGAAAAATCCGCAGCCTCCCCCATCTCAACATATCTTGCCTACTATCCGTCCGATCGGACAAATAGTAGACAAAAAGAAAAACCGCTTATTTCTACGAGAGCTAGTTTATGCCAAAAACCACCTTATCAATTACGCCTTTATTCCACTGAGATAATTTCTCAAATAGAAAATTAAGAGCCTCCTCCACGCCTACTGATCCGAAGTCAATCCATACCGACATTATATCGCCCTCAAACTGAATATCTCCCATATAATGCATTAATCCCCCGAATTCTGATCCGATGTTATTTATTTCACTAAAACACCGATCATACCAGTCCTTAAATATTAATTTTAACTCAGCTTTTTCTTGATCATTTAATAACCGTCTAAACTTTATAGAAATTTCTGTATCAGGGAATCCATCTAAATCTCCCATTTCTAAAACAAAATCCCATTTTTTATTAAAAAAATCATTATCCATTCTTTTATCTACTCGCCTCATTGATAACATCTTGGTAAACACGCTCTTTAAAAATAAAATCAACGGAAGCGCGATGATTACCGTAGTGATTATTCGTAAAATTATTTTATTATCCATTTTTCTTAAAATAAAACCCCGCATTTATACGGGGTTTAAAAAACTAACTTACTTCACTCTTTCTTTCGTCCAGTATTTTCTGTTGTTCGGGAGTAATAGATAGTCCAAGTTTTTGGCGAGCAGAGATATACTCAACGCTCTGTTCAAGAGAATCCACTTCATCTTTAGACCAAGGATCTTCCATTCTTAAAAAATAGTATCCCTTACCACCATCCGGATTCTCTTTGTTTGAATCCCATTCAATATTGTAGGTTTTTACAGATTCATCAGTAGTAAGAACAGCAACAGAAAAATCTTCTATTCCCGTAGGTAATCGCCTACCCTCTCCAGTCTCGTAGAATGTAGCATAATTAACTACACCAAAATCTCTTTTAAGCAGCTCTCTGAGAATATCACTTTCGCTCTTTTCCCATCGATCTTTGGACTTGAATAATAAATTACCAGGCATATTACCACCCCACTTAATCAGAATTGGAACAAATATTCAAGACTCTGGATATATTCCCACCCGTCAGTTGGCCTAAATGCCGTAACCATATTTCCACCATCATCAGCAACAATAAGAATATTTCTTTCCTTATTGTAAAATCCTATACGATTACCAACAAAAGCTCCATTACTATATTGCTTGTAGGCAATCTTCTCTCCATTTTCAGAAACATTCTTAAGTAACTTAAATAGCTCATCTTTTGTATTAATGTCTATTTGAAGCCATTCTGAATAATGTTTATCCCAAGCATGTTTTAAGCCATGGTAATTATTACCCTCCTGTATGGCTAAACTGAAGGTCTTTATTGTTTCTTTCATTCTGTGAATAAAGCCTAATCCTTCATCCCCGTACTTCGCCGCATAAGCCGAAAGCCTTGCGAGATCATCCTGTGAAAAATAAAAACCGCTCATTACGAGCGGTTTATAAAACTAATTCACTTCACCTGTTACTATCTTCCAGAATTTTCCTTTCTTCGTCAGTAATTTCAAGTCCGGCATCGAGAGAAGTCTTGATGTATTCAGGGTTTCTTTTTCTTTTTTCTCTGAATGATTCATCGGACCATTCCGGTTCTAGTGTTAACTTATAGTATCCCTTACTCCCATCCGGAGCTGTCGCTCCGTCGTCCCAATCGACATCGCAAATCCTAGCCTTAGCTAACGAATCGACTAGATCAAAAGAAAAAGGCTCGACTCCGGAAGGCATCTCAAGATTACTCTCATCTGAGCGAAGTCTTATTCCAAACTTTTTAAACCCAGCCAGCTTCGCTAGATAATCAGCGATCTCCCACTTAGCCATTCCCCACTTATCCCGTTGAATAGGAAAATCATAAGCCATATACTTTCGCCCATTATCACTTACCGGATTTGGAAAAGCAAGTTACGAGATCCAAACCTATTAAGGCCTCCGTTTAAAGGATAAGCCGTTTCAAGAGAACCGTCCTTATTAACAACAACCGCGATCCCACTATCGGAATCGTAGATACCGAATTGGTCATAAATATCGCCATCCGATTTAGGATACTTATAAACCACAACAGCCTTGTTCTCTCTATCAGAAATTATGCCCTTGATCCATTCTCCTAATTCATCCTGGTTATTAATCCCGAGCTTCTTCCAAAAGTCAGCATTATGTTTACTGTCCGTCCAAGCGTGAAGAAGGTCATCTTTATCGATCGAAAATTTAAATTCCCTAAACGCTCTCTCCATCTCCTCGACAAATTCCACTCCTTCATCCCCGTACTTCGCCACATAAGCCGAAAGCCTTGCAAGATCATCCTGTGAACGGATCAGTTGCTGAGCGCTTGATCCTTCAGCATAGCCGACAATATCTTCTCCTAGCTTCAGAACAACTTTGTCATTGACGGTTAAGAGCTTGAATCCTTCTTCTGCCCTAATGGCGCCTCCCGCCCCGGCAAGCGCTCCTGAAACATTGATAAAGAAATCCCAGGCTTTTAGCTTTCCATCGGATATCCCGATGAGTGCAGCGAGTATCTTCGCCTTAAAGGCAAGGGTAGAATTGTTTTCCTCTATCAGTGCTTGGTTTTTCTGAAAAGGCTCAAAATCCAAGACAACATCCGTACCGAAGTTACATACCCAAATTTTGGTAACTGTCTCTTCCATTCTCTTCATCGTCTCTCCGACAATATGCAGAGAAGCGATAAAAACTGTTCCACTCGCCTCTTTGAATACTTGAAGCGTCCGCTTGCCGTCAAACAATCGGCTCACGACCTGATTTAAGAGATTCTCGCTGATCATCGATACTCCGGAAACGATCAAAAGGTCATTCCCGTAATTAAGAGTTGTCTTTTTACCCCCAAGATCAATGATTACTCCGTTGTTATCCGAATAAACGGAACCCCCGAAAAGATTGATGAAAGACCTAAGGGGCATAAACACCTTTCCATTCCTCACAAACGAAGGGCTGGAGACATTGGAAACACAGATCTCCGACCCGTTGAATATTTTGCAATTATCGGAATTGGAATAGAACTTTACGACCGTCATTGGTCTACAAACATTATCCTGCGGGTTCGGATACGACATATTCTCTTCAAGGCTGGAAATCGGTTTTTTATCTTGCGAAACAATTGGCGTCGGCGTTACAAAAACGACTTGATCATTATTAGCGATCGCAAATCCGTCATTTACCCATCCATCATTGGTCAGCCCTTCCCCGTCCGCCCAAATACCGAGAATATAATCGTAGATATCAGCACGGTCAGGATAGTAGAAGAATTCCACCCAGGCAGACTCGTTAGGATTCAGAAAAACTGACTTCTGGGGAATATTGAATTCACTTCCATCGGAATGACGAACGGTCACAGCGCCGTTGAAATCATGAGCCGTATTGCCCGTATTCAATATGTTCAGTTTGAACGATACGGGATATCCGACCTTCGATTCCCCATGGCTGATTCCTGAGCCGTTAATCATAGCACTAACATAATCTGTTGATTGATCGGTCAGCTGACCGGAAGGTGTTCCCGTGATCTCATTTCCGACGCTCTGAACGCTGAACGCATTATTAATCCAGTTGGAATGCGAGATCGGTATATCGGGAGTCTTCCAAAGCCCGAAGATAATACTGTAAGTCCCGGACTGATCGGGCATGTACTGCCAGGAAACATCCGACACGGAACCAGCCGATAGATAAACTCCTTGTTTATTGAGGTCTTCCTCCGATCCATTCGGCTTTCGGATAGTGACAGCGCCGTAGAAAGTCCATGGAACACTGCCGAAATTCTCAATACTCATTCTCAACTCAAGCGACTGACCGACAATTCCATCGTTGGGATAGCCGAAACCGAAGCTTCCGTTTACCCCATCACCCTGCCGTTGATCAGTTTGGTTCTGATTTGTCTGCTGACCCTGCTGCTGATTTTGAGATGCTGGCTGATCTTGTTGCTGGGGCTGATTGCTCAGATTCTGGATCTCCGCATCAAGAACTCTGACGCGAGCCTGGACATCCGTTTTCTCCTTCAGTAGATCAAGCTTCCTGGCGGACAATCTGCCGGTTTCGCTTACGAGGTCGATGGATCTCTGGAGTCCCGCCTGGGAAGTATTCGTCTGGTTAGCCTGAAGCTCCAGAGTTATCTGATGAGCTCTCGCGTCTCCCTGACTTATCTCATTATCGATCTGAACGATCCTCGTGAGACACGCATTCATTTCCGCCTTCGCCTCGGAGAGCCTGTCTCCGGCGAAAACGGGAACGGTTGCGGATAAAGAGATTAAGACACAAAGAAAAATGGATAGGATCTTTCTGAATAACATAAAAAACACTCTCCTTTCATAAAGATTTCATTTCTGTTAGTTCAGAATTATTCGGTTTTTAAACTGCTGTCTTTTGTAGTATCAGACTAAAGCTATCATGATGGGCGACCAATTGCGCAAGCGACACAAAAAATGCTTTAATACAAATTCACTCGCTCCATATATGAAAAAGCCCCCGTAAACATACGGGGGCTTTTCTATAACCGTTCCCTAAAACTCCCCCTTCTTCATATAGAAGATAAAAGCATATTTCACCGCCTCCGTTATGAACGGTTTTCTTCCCCTGATTATTTCCGCCACGTATTGCGTCACGGGATCGGTATCGAGCTTGAAGTATTCTCTGGCATGTTCCCCGAGATCAAGCCCCTGTCTCAGTTTATCCTGATGAAATTCGGGCATCATGAATCCGTGTGATCTCTGGGAGATGCAAAGACCCTCTCTGTCAGCTATCGTCGCCCAGCAGAAGATCTCATATTTATCCGCCTCGACAGGATGGTAACCGATCTCTATCCCTAAGCCCCTGTCATAATCAGACGCTTTCTCGAGAGCGCCCTTAGCTCTGTTTATCGATCCCTGCTTCGCCTCATCTGAGGTCATCGGCTGATCCGAAACTCCGCTTTCAACCTCGACCGGAAGAACATCCGCCTCTATGCCGATATCTTTAAGCACTTCATCCAAATACTCTCTTTTCTGACTCGAAAGAGTCCCCAAGGCCAGTTTGATCTTATCCATTGCCTGAGTATTCTAACTGATAATAAAATCCGCCGAAAGGCGGATTTTGTCTTCATATTTAGAGATACCTTATCTCTTTATCATCACTATCTTCCCGTCCTTCATAAGAACGTTCTTGAGGTCGGCAAGGTTCCTGTCATCGTCCTTAGCTATGCTGTAAGCCACCTCGTTCCCGGCGGGAAAAAGATCTCCGCTGAGAGGCAGGTCCGTCGCCAATTTGAATATCGGCGTATTCAGAGGAACTTCCCTGAAAACATCATCTATTTTGGAAAGGAATATCTTCTGACCGGCGGACAATGCAAAGCTTACGGGAATATAAGTTATCGCCTCGAGAGGTTCCCCCATATTCTTGGTATGAAACCAAGCAAAAGCATTACTTCCCGAAGTCGTACCCCCCTGACCGAATTTATCGGAATTGGTATATATCGTCGTTCCGGCCGGCAACCCCGATATTGTGAGGAAACGGACTATTCCGCTCTCAGTCTCCTTATCTTCATTCTTTATCGTGATCCCCTTCAATGAAGAGGCATCGAACTGAGGCATCAGAAATTTAAACTGCCCCGAAGTATCGGCATCCTCAAGCATTTTTCTCGCCTCATCGACTGAAACAAAAGTGAAATAAGAAGAAGCATCGCTCTCGCTTAATACCTCTATCTTCCCGGACTGTATGGCGGAGCTCAGAGAAGTTCCGGATATGGATCCTCTGAAAATATTTTTTAGAGGAGTGAATATAAAAAGACTTATTACGACAGCCAGAAGAACTGCCGAAATAATTGATATAAGAATGATCTGCTTCTTCTTCATAATGAATACATTATATCAGATAATATCTGTTTATAAGATATGAATATGCTCATGGACTTTATTCTTACTGTCTACCCACTTGATGACCGTCTCTGAAATAAATTCCGGAAACGCTCCTGCTATTCTTCTTTCTCCGAAAGAGAGCTTCATTATGATGTCATTCACCTTCTCCCGGCTGCTGACTGCGGAAACATGATCCTTAAGCCTGAGAGCCGCCCTTATTGAAACCGCTATATCAACGATGAAATAAACAGCTATGAGCGAAGCCGCAATAAAAGAAGACTTAAAAAGACCGACGAAAGAGATAACAAAAGGATGAACTATATAGATCAGAGCCAATGACAATACTCCCCAAATGACACTGGTTATAATATTCACCCTTCCCAGGATGTTCGGAAGAAGCCCCTTGTAACTCCACCAGCTGGCTCCGAACATCTTCTCCATTACAAAACCCGTGATATATTCCATGAGGGTAAGGCCAATCATTCCGAAAAGAAATATCGAAGACGGCCCGGCATCCGTTAAGTGATCGAAGATGAGAACCGCTATGGCTCCTAGTCCGTATATGATACAGAAGGGCCCCGTCAAAAAACCTCTATTCAGAAAAGTTTTCTCCTTGAGACTCATATAAGTAACCTCTATCAGCCATCCGATGAAGGAATATATGACGAAGTAATATATTAAGTCCGTTATATTCATATGTATGATGAGCGGAAAAACCTATCTCTTAACCATCACTATCCTTCCCCTTGAAGACCTCAGAACATTATCAAGATCGGCAAGCTTCTTGTCGCCTCCCTTCTCCGCCATCATGGATAACTGATAAGGAAAAACCTCTTCGGATATCCCCTTTTCTGAAAGCACGACCGCGATCGGGACCGAGGGATCTACCCTTCGGAAAATATCATCTATCCCCGAAAGAAAGAGAGAGTCCGTTCCTTCCGAGATATCTATCGTAGATATGTAAAGATTCTTAGTTACGCCTTCGTATATTCCCGGATCCTCCGATATCATTCTTTCAGATAATTTAAGATAAGGAACTGATCCGCCCTGGATATATTCCCCCTCGATGAATCCGTTGAGGTCCGCGTAAACTTTTGAACCCGAAGGAATTCCCCTGATCCCCAGATATCGGATATCTTCTCCTTCTATACTTCGGTCGTTCTCCGCTATCTCTATCGAAGACCCGTTGAGATCAAGATCGAACTGCGGCATCAGAAATCTGAAATTTCCGGCGGCAGTTTCCGCCGCAAGAAGAGCATCAGCCTCTTCGGAAGTCACGAATTCAAAATACCGACTGATGTCCTGTTGTGACTTTATCTCTATCTTTCCGGAAGCTATCGCTTTTTCAACTGTTATCCTGCCGCTGTCAAAAAAAACATTCCTTACGGGAGTTAAAAAAACGCCGGCCGAAAAGATCACAACGAGAGAAATAAATGCAGCCGATGAAATAAGGATCTTTTTCTTCATTACGATAATTATAACAGAGCTTATATCTTATGCAGTCTTATCTGGAGCGCTCTCGTCACCCTTTCATTTGCCGGCTTATCCGCGCCGACCGCCAAAAAATATTTATCCTCCCCTCCGGCGCTCACCTGCTTATCAGTACATCTGAACTGATAAGATCCGCCTCCGGGAATATTTCTCTTGGCGCTCCAACTTCCGGTGCAATCATCTATCGTCTCGGGATAACTGGGACACTGAGTGGATCCGTAATTATTATTATTGAACTCGTGCATAAGAACACATTCCACTCCCTCATCGGCCGCAAAGAGAGCTGCTCCCGAAAATCTGGCATCGGTCACCTGCTTCAATTGGGAAACCACCAGAAAACTGCTGAGAGCCATCGCCGAAAGAGCCACAACCGAAATAACGATGACTAGCAATATCATCATCTGTCCCGATTCTTTCTTCGTTGTTTTTTTGATGAAAGACATTATGGCGTTTTGTAATATATAAGTCTGGCGCTTACCGTGGTCTGAATATTGGAAAGAGGACTTCCTTTGGCGTCCTTGACCATTGCCACCACCGTCACTCTCGGAGTCGTGAGCGCAGGCTGAGTTATATAAAAGCTTCCCGTTATCGAGGTATTCGCGGAAGTTATCGGATAGCCGTTCTTAGTTATTCTGTGACTTACATCATCAAAGGCATAAACCGTATTTTCTCCATGATAATTAAGGAATGAAAGAGTTTTACTGTTCGGGCTTCCCGGAATATCCGTAGGCCTTATAAGACCCGTTCTCACTTCTCTCGCGATCTGTTCGACCACCAATCCGGCATTATCCACCGCCGCCGCCTGAGCGGAAACAAAACGAGCATCCCTCAGAACCCCTAAAAATATCGATGAGGCGATCGTCACTATTATTGAAAAAACTCCGAAAGCGACCACGACCTCTATGAGTGTAAACCCCTTCTCTTTTATTCTCCCGTCTTCGCTTTTTGCATTTTCAACATTTCTCACATTTCGAACAATTCCAACAAGTACCGCAAGCTTGCGGGACGATCCCACATTTCCCACGCTTCTCACGTTTTTAATTATCTCCATTTGAACATGTTCGTGGTTATCGACACATCACTGAATCTGTTGTTCCTCGCCCTCCACGTTACCCGACTGGTCACATTCACCTGCTCCGCGGAGACCATCGTTATCTGAACAGTTCTCTTGAAAGTGGTCGCGGATCCGATGTTGTATTCATAAAAACCAGTGCCGTTATCAAAAAGAAGATAAGGAGAACTGTCATGGTTTCCGACAGCATTAAGGGAACGCGACTTATAATCAACGGTATATGTTCCGTTGGAAAATCCGGCGACCCAATTGAAAGGAAAAGGCTGAAGAGCATTGGCGTCGAGGATGTTCTTGGTGACCTCGACTCCCTCGGCAGCAAGATTGACCGCCGCCGCCTGATCGGCTATATATCTTCCCTGACTTATTGCCTTTGTTATGAAACCGAAAATACCGACGACACCGATGGCCATGATGCTCATAGCCACGATAGCTTCGTTCAGTACCTGACCTTTCTCGGACATCTTCATTGTTTTAATACGAACTGACGCTTATAAGACCCGTTCCTTCGACCGTTATCTTCCTGAAATTCTGAGAAGAATACGCCACACCCAAGATCGCCCTCTGATTCACTCCTGAAATTGCGTTTATATATGTGGTCGGATCCGGCGGAGCAAAAAGAACATCCATATATCCGGGACCTCCGAATGAAGAACGCACCTGACTGGGAGACCCCCCTCCCGAGACATCTGAATAATATATCCCCTGATCCAGAACCACTTGGTCGGCTCCTCCGACCAGCTCTTCTCCCGGAGTATATCTTCTGTCACTGCCGTCACACGTTCCGGCACCCACCCTGTCGGTAAAGATGACCGCCTTATCGTAGGTGATATGAACGCCGTAACCGCATATATTACTCCCCTGACTTATGAGACTGTTCAGTGCAAGACCTTTAGCTCTCGATATGAGAGCTCTTGTCTTTTCCTGACTGACCGAAAGATTGAATTGAGTTTTACGTCCGACTCCCGCACTGGTGGCGGCCCCCATGACAACCGCGAGTACCGCCATCGTTATGACAAGCTCCATGAGAGTGAATCCTTTTTCACCTCTGCTGGACGGTCTGAAGCCCGCCTTCTTTTCCTCGCTGATGCGGACCCTATTCATGAGTGAAAGGATCAGATTCCTAAATTAAGAAATCTGAAATAAGCGACCATTATCTCAAAACCGAAGAATACTATCATCATGACTCCGACGGATATGAACGGACCGAAAGGAAGAGCGTCCTTCATTGTCTTAACTTTAAGAACCATAAGAGAAACTCCGGCAAGAGCGCCGATGATGAAAGCGATCATTATCGCAAATATGGCATCCGGCCAGCCGAGCATTAACCCTACGGCTGCTGCCAACTTTGCATCACCCCAGCCCATCGCCTTTCCTCTGCTTATAAGAATGATGAGCGAAAAAGCGGCTCCTAGAGCGACTGCCGCAGCGACATGTCCCAATATGACATTTTGAGT
>Ga0172379_10010942_pt1 | contig 10891 bp, 12 predicted proteins | sample GrowelOW334metaG_FD_119756 | JGI IMG/M metagenome (GOLD analysis project Ga0172379, IMG submission 119756) | Groundwater microbial communities from an aquifer near a municipal landfill in Southern Ontario, Canada - Groundwater well OW334 metaG | ecosystem: Environmental > Aquatic > Deep... | reverse complement strand
TCGGACGTGTATTGGCAGGCGCGCACAGAAGCTGTTCTGGCTGAAGCGCAGAAATTGGCGGCGACTGTTACCGCTACCTCAACAGCAGCCGATTCCGCGGCCGTAGCGAAGCAGATCGGCGATATCCTCAATACCGGCATAAAATACGCAGAAAATGCTATAGCTTATGATCCGACCAATTATTACAACTATCTGTCAGAAGCGCGCGTATCAGAAGCTGCAGCCGGCATCAATATGGCGAATGCCTATGATAATGCCGTCAAAGCCTATACGAATGCAGCCAATCTGAATCCTTACAATCCATCCATCTATCTGTCTCTGGCGAATCTCCAGGCGAATAATAAGAAGTTGGATGACGCTTTGCGCACCACGGGAGTAGCTCTTCAGGTCAAGAATAACTATCTCGATGCGGTATTTCTGCTGTCGCAGATATATGCGGCTAAAGGCGATCTGCCTAATGCCATCACGGCAGCTAAGATCGCTACGCAATTGAACCCGGAAAATGCCATGCTCTTCTTCCAGCTCGGCATATTGGGCTACAATGACAGAGATTATGCGGGCGCGGCGGCGGCTTTGAAGCAAGCTGTGGACATACAGCCTGATTATTCTAATGCGAAATATTTCCTGGGCCTTTCCCTGGTCCGTCTCGGGAGCACGACTCCTGCCATAATGCAGTTCGAGGATCTGGCCAGGATGAATCCCGATAATCAGGAGATAGGGCTGATCCTGGCCAATCTGAAAGCCGGCAAGCCGATATTCAATGACGCCAAGCCGCCGGTTACGACCGCTCCGGAAAAGCGTGCGAAATTGCCTATCAAAGAGGATAAATAACCGCTTACATATAGTTTCTGAGGCTCATATGATTTTCCTGCGCCGGGAAAAAGAATATCGCCGCGCAGGAACGAAAATGTGGTAAACTGGTAATATCATGGTGAAACGATGGTTCTCGTTCATAGGACAAGAGATACGCGGCCTGCATGAGGCCGCGTATCTCTTGGCGCTGTTCGCCGCGCTCTCCCTTGTTCTCGCCCTCGTGCGCGATAAGATGCTGGCTTTCACCTTCGGAGCCGGCCATTCTCTGGACATCTATTATGCCGCATTCCGTATCCCGGACCTGCTGTTCGTAACGGTGGGATCGCTCGTTTCGGCCACCATCCTCCTGCCTTACTTCATCGAACGCTTCGAATCTTCCAAAGAAAAAGGCAAGGCTTTTTCCAACGGCATCTTTACGGTATTCTTCGGTGGCATGACTTTGGCGGCTTTGGCAGCATTTGTACTGGCACCTTGGCTGGTTCCATGGGCTATCCCGGGCTTTTCCAATGACCCGGCTTTGCCGGAACTGATCCTGTCCATGCGCATCATGCTCTTGTCGCCTTTCTTCTTGGGTCTTTCCAACCTGTTCTCGAGCTTGACGCAGATGAGGTATAGATTCTTGGTTTATGCGGCGAGCCCGGTGGTCTACAATGCCGGCATCATCGCCGGCGTGATCTTCGGCTATCCGATCTTGGGCGTGCCCGGCCTGGCGATCGGCGTGGCCGTCGGTGCTTTTCTGCATGTGGGGATACAGGTGCCTTTCATGATCCATGAAGGTTTTATGCCGCGCTTCACATTGGATATAAAATGGAATGATATAAAGAAGATCGTGCTCACGACTCTGCCGCGTACGATCACTCTGTCGGCCAATCAGCTGGCTTCATTCGTGCTGGTATCCTTGGCTTCTCTCATGGCCGTCGGCTCCATCTCCATCTTCAATTTCGCTTTCAATCTGCAGTCAGTGCCCCTGACTCTCATCGGCGCCAGCTATTCTTCGGCGGTCTTTCCCACGCTTTCGCGCATGCTCTTCAAGGGCGATGTCGCCGGATTCAAAGATAAAATGATCGTTTCCGCGAAGCACATCATCTTCTGGTCCATGCCTATCGCCGTTCTTTTCATCGTCCTGCGCGCCCAGATAGTGCGCACGGTCCTCGGAGCCGGTAGATTCGACTGGGCGGACACGCGTCTCACAGCGGCCATGCTGGCCATCTTCATGATCTCTACGATAGGGCAGAGCCTCGTCGTCCTTTTCGTACGCTCGTTCTATGCCGAAGGCAAGACAGCGCGGCCTCTCCTCATCAACCTGATCTCCGCGGTCATTATCGTAGCGTCCGGTTTTATGCTTTATAGGGCTTTCAGCGCCTTTCCGGTGTTCCAATTCTTCCTGGAAGATCTTCTCAAGGTCCAAGGCCAAGTCGGCACCAGCGTTCTGGTCTTGGGTTTGGCATACACGATAGGGATATTCGCCAGCACGATCATGCATTGGTGGGTCTATGAGCGCACCTATCGCGGCTTCACGATGCCGGTGTTCTCGACCCTCTTTCATTCATTCGCCGCATCTATCATCATGGGATATACGACTTTCTTAAGCTTGCGGCTTTTCGCCGCCGCTTTTCCACTGACGAAAGTGTGGGGGATATTCATGCAGGGCCTTTGTTCCGGATTGGTAGGTATCGTCGTTCTGGTCTGCGTGCTCAAAGCTTTGAGGAATAAGGAGCTGGAGGACGTCATCCGCACCCTGCACCATAAGATATGGAAAGTGGCGGTGCCGCCGGCGGAAGTGGAGCATATGTAGTTATTGTAGTATAGTAGGCGCACCATATGAATCCCGCTTACATACGCAATTTCTCCATAATCGCTCATATAGACCATGGCAAGTCTACTTTGGCTGACCGCATGCTTGAGATCACCGGCACCATAGAGAAGCGCAAGATGCAGGAGCAAGTGCTCGATTCCATGGAATTGGAAAGGGAGCGCGGCATCACCATCAAGATGCAGCCGGTGAGGATGAAACTGCGCGAATACACCCTCAATCTCATAGATACTCCGGGACACATAGACTTCTCTTATGAAGTGTCGCGTTCCCTTAAGGCCGTTGAAGGCTCCATACTTTTGGTAGATGCTACACAAGGCGTCCAAGCCCAGACTCTCACTACCTTGAATATGGCGCGGGAGGCCGGGCTCAAGATCATTCCGGCCGTGAGCAAGATAGACTCGCCGCTGGCGCGCACCGAAGAAGTCGTCAATGAGGTCTGTAAATTGCTCGAATGCGACGGAGACGAGGTCGTCAAAGTATCCGGCAAGACCGGAGAAGGAGTGGAGGCGCTTTTGAACGAAGTCATCAAGCGCATCCCTGCGCCAGCAAGCGAAAGCGGCGTATTCCGTTCCCTGGTCTTCGATTTCCAGTATTCCAACCATACCGGCGTCATCGTCTTCGTCCGCGTTATTTCCGGTTCGGTCAAAAAACATGACCGCCTGATCTTCAAGGTGGCCGGCAGCGAATTCGAAGCCATCGAAGTTGGCATATTTGCCCCCGATAATGTGCCGGTAGAAGCGCTGGGGGCCGGCGAGATAGGATATATCATTACGGGGATAAAGGAACCAGGCATCGCCTCCGTCGGCGACACTGTAGCTTCCAATCGCGACGCTTTGCCTCCGCTCTCTGGGTATAAAAGCCCTCATCCGGTCGTGTGGGCCTCGCTATATCCTGAAAGCCAGAATGATCTAGCCCTGCTCCGCCAGGCTCTAGGGCGTCTCCAGTTGTCCGATTCAGCCTTTACTTATGAAGAAGAGGCTTCTGGCACGCTCGGCAAGGGTTATAGATGCGGTTTTCTGGGCATGCTCCACATGGAAATAGTCACGGAGCGCCTGCGCCGCGAATTCAAGCTCGAGCTCATCGTAACCCAGCCGTCCATCACTTACAATGTCGCATTAAAAGACGGGAAAAAGCTCACTGTCTATTCTCCAGCCCTATTTCCGGAGGATCATGATATCAGTGAAGTCTCCGAACCGATCGTAACCATGAAGATCATCACACCGCCGGCATATCTGGGCGGTCTGATGAAATCCTTGTACGACCATGAAGCTGAAGTAACAGCCACCGAGAACTTCGGAGACAATCGCACGATGGTAACGCTGGTCATGCCTTTGCGCGAGCTCATGCGGAATTTCTTCGACGAAGTCAAGAGCATTTCTTCAGGCTATGCTTCCATCTCTTACGATATCACCGATGACCGCCTCGCCGATGTCGTGCGTCTGGATATCCTGGTCGCCGACGAGCCTGTCGTCGCTTTCACGCGGGTGGTATCGCGCCGGCGCGTGGAAGAGGAAGCGAAAGCTATGGTGGAAAAACTGCACGAGATCATGCCGCGCGAATTATTCACGTATAAAGTCCAGGCCAAGGCTCTGGGCAGGATCATCTCCTCTGAATCCATATCAGGCAAGAAGAAAGACGCCGCCGGCACCCTTTCCGGCGGAGATATCACGAGAAAGATGAAGCTCCGCGAGAAGCAGAAAGAGGGCCGCAAGCGTCTGAAAGAGCATGGCAGCGTGAATATCCCGCAGGAAGTATTCGTGAAGATGATGCGGGCGGGAGAATAGGGATCTGGGAAGATCCGATACGGAACAGTACGGCTTAATATCCTGATTATTATCTCCAAACAGGGAAGTAGAGCAGAATCATGCTGATAATGACCAGAGCTCCGACCACCATAAAGCCTATACTGACGGCTTTTTTCGTTTTTTCATGAAATAAAAGCATGAATCTAGTATACTGTGAGACATGAGATACGGCAACCGCTCGGTATGGAAACGGATCGCTTCGTCGTCATTGGCTTTGGTCGGTTTCATTGCCTTATCTATTATCGTAGCCAGAGCCACTTGGAGTATGCTGGACAAATCGTCGGCATCGGCTTTGAAGCTTTCGCAGGTTCAGACAGAATTGGATAAACTCAAGTCGCGCGAGGAGAGCCTATCCAGCCAGATCAGCCGTCTTTCCACAGAACAGGGAATAGAAGCGGAATTGCGCACGAAGTTCCATGCTGTCAAAGACGGCGAATCCGTCGTGGTCATCCTAGAATCGCCTCAAGCCTCTTCAAGCTCAGCACAATCTGCAGCCGTTGTGGCAGCATCAGCCACAAAGATGGGCTGGTGGCAAAGGGTGTTGCGGGCTATAGGGCTGTAAGGGTAATATAAAAATACGCGGGTATGGTTTAGTGGCAGAATGCGACCTTCCCAAGGTTGAGACGCGAGTTCGATTCTCGCTACCCGCACAGAGTTTTAAAGTCAGCATTTTTGGGTGTTTTCCACATGATGTCAAAAGGACTTTTAAGGCTCTTCCTGGGAACGCGGCACGAACGAGAACACCAACGGCTTGATCCGTTGGTACTTTCCTAAAGGCACAGACTTTGCGACAATATCCGATGAGACCATCAAAGCTGTGGAGGACGCCCTAAACAATCGTCCCAGGAAGCGGCTTGGATGGAGAACCCCTTTAGAAGCATTTAATGAAAGTGTTGCAGTAACAGGTTGAATCTACCTGAATCTACCTGGACAGATATTGACATTTGTAGTGTAATTTGCTATACTTATACCAGAAAGTACTTGCCATACTATCTCGACAAAATGACCTTGAAACAGGTATTTGCATGAGCCCTCGAGCTAATGCAAATGGGCCGGAAGCCTCTAGTCGTAACAACGGCAATTGGAGAACATTGAAATGAAAACGTTAGTAAATCCTGTAATCTTTCGTCACATGACCAGCGAGCTGTCCTTCTGGGAAAAGCACCGGCTGGAACTGCGCAATGAAGGAAAAACGGAGATGGTTGGGTTTGCGGCATGGTTGGCAGTGGTTTGTGTGGCGGCACTGTGGTTAATTCCGCAGATCGACCGTGCAGTCCTTGCCATAATGTCCGCAACATTCGGTGCTGGCTTTCTCTATTCGGCTATTGCACTTTCGAAAGACGAGAGTCGTCGATCAAAGATTTGGCGGCAACTCCGTGAGAAGGTTACTGCTATGGAGCATGTGTTCAAGCTTGGCAATACAAGCAATGAGCGCGATGATGAGCTAGTTGGAGCAATCCGGCGATATCTCATCAATTTTGCAAAGCCAGTGATCTCCTTTCAAAACCCCGTTGTTGGCCTGAGGAAACTCGTAGAGGCAATGGAGACTGATGATCCGCGCCGCTCTTTTCAGGTCATGAGGCTACAGGAATACGAGAAGGACATCGAGAACGGTAAGAATGTAATGAATACCGCACTCGATTACGCTAAGGCTTGTCTCGGTGACCGCATCGATAACGGTCACGGGCTTGCCATGTTCTTCCGACAAGCAGAAGCTGAGCTTAAGTAAGCTCGCAACTGACACCGCTCACGAAAACCGTTTGGCTTTCGTCAGCGGTTTTCTTTTACCTGAATTCAAGTTAAGCTATTCAACGCCAAAAAGGTTCCAACTTGGTACCACAATCCGCACAGATGATCTGTACCCCATAAAATGGACACAGTACATTGAGGCTGGTGGAGGTCAACGCACCCTTATCTGCCAAGAGACGCGCGCACTACCTACCCTACAAAGCTTGACAAATATGTGTAGTTCATGTACTATCATAACAGGTTACCATGAATACGATCATTGTCATAACAGCTACAGTTACAGTGCTTTCTTGCCTATTGTTTGTATCAGTAATGGGATACATATGGCTGGTTGCACGCAAATCACTTTCGCTTTGGCGGAAGAAGTCAAGTCGTCCCAACACAGTGTCAGTACACACTTACAAACCAAATAATTCAGTCATTCCTCCACGAGGATGGTTGGTGCTCAAAGAAGGTTGCAGTTTGGCATCAAAGTACAACTGCCCACTCATTCTCAGTGTGGGAAAAACAGTCTCTGGAGAAACACGGATGGAATCAGAAATCTATCGCGATGGAGCATGCTCTCGGTTTGGCACATCAGGCGTTTCTATCATTACAGGCGGAAATCCTGGTGTTAGGGAGACGCTTGGTGAAGTGAGTGAAACCTTAGTTATTTGCCACAGATTCGATTCAAAAGAGCATATCGCTATCGGTCTCACTCCGCACATGGCGCGAATCCGTCTGCTCTGGCATCGGGTGCATCCCGAAAACCAAAATCCACACATAACTTTCTTGCCAGTTAGCGGGCCTTGGAAATACTGGTTATGGGAAACTGCAATGCTGTGTCTTTACGCAGTTGCTCCTCCCGGATCGAAGCTTCAGGGTCTCTTGCTCAACATCGTTGGAAGGAAAGGATAGGTAACGGATACAATTACTACTAACCTGCGATCTGAAATATGATCGCAGTTTTTTTATGCTAAGCTATTCAATGCCAGAAAGGTTCCAACATTGTCCCAGACGGCGCACTGCTTCGTTCTATCGCAGGGATCTGTATAATGGATGGTACTTTTATCACTGTGATATTAGAAAATTATTGAGTCAATATTGACGGGACATTTTTGTTTGATAAAATTGCATCATGTCAGCAATAAATTGGACTCCAATCTATAAAAAATACAAAGGACTTTGGGTGGCATTGCTCAAGGACGAACAAACCGTGGTCGGTTACGGCAAGACTTTGAAAGAAGCCAAGAAAATGGCTTGCGAAAATGGCCATGATCATCCTATTTTCACGCGCATGCCGACAAATTTATCAGCTTTTGCTGGCGGCGCCTTATGAAATTCAAATACAAAGCCTACGGAGACGCCCTTAGGCCGGTAATACCGGTTACGCTTTTTCATGGAAACGCTTATGTAGAATATGAAGTTCTCGTCGATTCAGGATCTGATCGCTGTTTTCTTGACTCTGAAATCGGCGAGGATATAGGCATATTGAAAAGTAACAGTGAAATAAAGGAAGTTTTTGGCGTCGGCGGGAAAATATCTTTATATCATAATCATTCAGTAACTTTGAAAGTAGGCGAAAAATCTTTTGAAACAGAAGTCGGTTTTATGCCAAATCTAGGCGGTAGTATCGTATCGTACGGCATTGCCGGCCAAAAAGGCTTCTTTGATAAATTTATCGTTAAATTTGATTACCAAAAAGAAGAAGTCGAACTGAAGGAGAAGGTGTAGTTTTCACAGAAAGACATGCAGTGCTTTCTAAAGGGGCTGCGAAGCGGAGCGAATGACATGCGAGGTTAACAGGGTGGCCTAATGGAGCCATTTCTGAAAATTGGACAGGTATTGACTTCTGTATTGTAATATGCTAGACTTAAGCTAGGTAAGAACATTGATTTTCAAGGTTTTAAATAAGTGTGCCAAAACCATACAACCAGTAGGATCAGTCAATATGATTCCATTACCACCTGTAGATCCAGACGATTTCGCTCGCGGTCGTAACATACTTGAACAAGGTATCTGGAAGAAGTGGCGGCAAGGCGACGGCACTTTGAGTGACAAAGCCGACACGGCCAAGCGACTTCTGTTGAATGCCTACATCAAGCTCGCTTATGAGAGTAGTACCCCGTCGGAGGTGGCCAAGAAGCTGCTCGACCGGACGGACGATGCACTCGAAAGGGTGGATCACACCATAAGTTTCAATGAGAACTGGGACCGGTACCTAGTTTATATATGCGCCGCAATCTAAAACGCGTAAACCCCGAGCAATATTTCAGCGGAATATTGCTCACTCAACTGGATTTACGATCTTGTGATCGCGAATCCTGAGAGTTATCGGGTGATTCCGATACTGCCCATCCGCGAGGCAATAACAAATCGCGGATTCATAGAATTTGCTCTTTAAGTCAACAATCAACAAGTGAAAGGAACTCCATGAGTAGGATGCTTAACCGCAGATTCACCGCTCACAAGCAAAACCTTAACGGCTTTGTTTCCTCCAACGGAAGACATCCGCAAGGATCTTGCAGGTCATGCGCCTGTGTCTACTGCCTCTTCAATGTGACACCGACCAAGGCGTTGCCGAATCATACCGGCGACAACGGCATCAAAACATACATCTGCGATGACAAGAAAGACGACACCTTGGTGCTCGCAACACCCAAATGAAAGGACTGAATTTTTTCACTAACTCCGCGATCTGAAATATGGTCGCGGGTTTCTGTTTTTATGCTAAGCTGTTCAGTGCCAAAAAAGTTCCAACATTGTCCCAGACGGCGCACAGATGATCTGCGATTGAAGCTTAAACGCTTCACGACAGCAGCCGTACGATGAGGGCAACGAGAGCCACGACGAGCAGGATGTGGACGAGGCCGCCGCCGACATGGAAGCTGAACCCCAGGAGCCAAAGAATGACTAGAACTACGATTGTTGTCCAAAGCATGTTTTTTTAGATATTATTGATATTGATAAAGCATCACTTTGATGCCCTTATTTGATTCCCAGCGTAGACTTGAGCTTCTCTTCGTTGAAACCGACGACGATCTCGCCGTTGAGGTCGATGACGGGCACGCCCATCTGTCCGGTCTTGTCTATCATCTCTTTGCGCTTGGCCAGGTCGGTCGCCACATTGTAGTCCGTAAAAGCGACATTGTTCGCTTTGAAGAAAGTCTTGGCCATATTGCAATAGACGCAAGTCGGGGTCGAGTAAATAGTGATATTCTGCATATTTTTTTGTTTATTTTTTTAATTGGTATCCATTAGATTGGATTTGTGCGCTAGCGAGTATATCATGCCATGATATAATGTGCCAACATATATGCATCTAAGTCCCATTTTTTCCGGTCTGACGGCCAATATAGGATCCATAATATCAAATGGAGGATATACTTTGCTGTCCATATTTACGATACTGGAAGGCATTCCGGTGCTCGGCATCATCATTCCGGGTCATGTGGCCATCCTGACCGCCGGATTTTTGGCTAGAGTGGGGACTTTGAATCTCTGGTGGGTGATAGTCATCTCCATTACAGGGGCCATTTTGGGAGATTGTATGGGTTTTTATATCGGCAGAAGATATGGGATCACTTTCATAGATCGTTTAAGGCCTTTCTTCTTTATAACCGATATGCATATGGATAAAGCCCGCGCGCTATTGGACAAGCATACTGGAAAGGCTATGGTGATAGGCCGTTTTACGCCGGCTACGCGCAGCTTGATGCCTTTCCTTGTGGGCACGATGCATACGCCAGCAAAGCGCTTTTGGTTTTTCAATGTCATTGGCGCTGTCTGCTGGGCCGTATCTTCCGTGGGGATCGGCTATGTTTTCGGCGCCGGCTATCATCTGGCTACAGGGTATCTGGGTAAGTTCATCATCATAGCGATCATAGCTACGGCGGTCATCATCTGGGGCTACAGGTTCGTGAATGAGCATTTCCATGCGTTCAAGCGCTATGAGCTTTTCACTGTGGCTTTGAATATATTCTCTCTTCTGGCATTCGCGGTGGTCATAGACAGATTGACTGCCCAGTCCTTCAAACTGGGGTTAGATGTCTGGGTCAGCGATTTTATGTGCAACCTCGTACATCCGGCCGGCGCCTGTTACGGTTTCATTACGCCGGATAGCCCGCTTTCCACAGCCGGCTTTTTCATAGCCGGCGCGGGGTATTGGATCACGACATTGGGCGATACCAAAGTCCTGACCGCTCTAGCGCTCATCATATTCGCCTTCCTTCTTTTCAAAAAGAAATGGCGATCGGCAGCGATCATATTCTTTTCGATAGGCTTGACCGGCATCTCGCTCCTATTCCTGAAACAGCTGCTCAATATCGCCAGGCCCGAGCTGGCTCTGCAGACGATCGTGAATGATCCGAGCTTTCCGAGCGGCCATGCCGGCATAGCGGCGGCGTTCTTCATCATCGCCGCCTACTTGCTGGCGCCCAGGATAAGCTCGTGGGTCAGGAGAGAGCTGATGATCGTCGCCTGCGTGGCCGTCATCATTTTGATAGGGGTCAGCCGATTGGTGTTGAATGTGCATTGGACATCAGATGTTCTCGCGGGCTGGTCTCTCGGCGCTTTCATGGCCACGTCGTCCATTTTATTGGTAAGATATGCGAGCGCCATATTAATCAAAAGAACATCTTAATCATATGTATAAACTAGTCTTATTGCGTCACGGCGAAAGCGTCTGGAACAAGGAGAATAGATTTGCGGGCTGGGTGGATGTTGACCT
>Ga0172379_10010941_pt1 | contig 10891 bp, 12 predicted proteins | sample GrowelOW334metaG_FD_119756 | JGI IMG/M metagenome (GOLD analysis project Ga0172379, IMG submission 119756) | Groundwater microbial communities from an aquifer near a municipal landfill in Southern Ontario, Canada - Groundwater well OW334 metaG | ecosystem: Environmental > Aquatic > Deep... | reverse complement strand
TAGGAAAATTGTATAAAAAATTAAAAAAGCCGCAAAGCGTTACGGAAGAAACATCTTTAACACAAACCAATAATGAGGATACGAGAGCATTTGATGCTCAGTTAGAGGAATTTCGGAAAATTAAAGCTACTTTTGAGGGAAACAAAAGTACACTAAGCAAGCAATCTATTTTTGCTCAAAATGGTGGTTCCTCGGTCACTACAACTACTCTAGCAAACCCATCTCCAGAGCCACCTTCTTTGGTGCTTCAGCCATCCTGAGAATAAAAAAGGCAGAATTACTCTGCCTTTTTTTAATTTGTATAAAACCAGGCATGCCTGGTTTCTACGTTTACTCTTGTTCTTTGAGAGTTTGAATCATCTTCGTAATGACGCCTTTCGCATCGCCATAGACCATGCGAGTCTTGTCGTTGAAAAACAAGGTGTTTTCAACACCAGCATAACCCACGCCCTTACCACGCTTGATCACAAAGATTTGTTTTGCATGGTCGGCATTTAAAATTGGCATGCCGTAGATTGGACTGGTCTTGTCAGTACGAGCACTTGGATTTACTACGTCATTCGCACCGATAACGATAACAACGTCAGTATTAGCAAAGTCGTTGTTAATATCTTCGATGTCATGAATGTAGTCATAGGGGACGCCAGCTTCAGCCAAAAGCACATTCATGTGGCCTGGCATACGACCTGCGACTGGGTGAATAGCAAAACGCACATCCACACCTTTGTCGATAAGCATAGACGCTAATTCCCAGACTTTTTGCTGAGCTTGAGCTACTGCCATACCATATCCTGGAATAAACACAACGCGTTGTACATAGTTGAGCATGGTACCTGCATCTTCTACTGTCATGGCTTTCATGTTTCCAGTAACAGCCTCGCCAGTACCTGTCGCACCAAAACGTGAGAAAAGAATATTGCTGATAGAACGGTTCATAGCAACAGCCATAAGCTTAGTCAAAAGCGAACCTGCTGCGCCCACTACGGTACCTGCAATAATCATAGCAATATTGTCTAACACAAAACCTTCGCAAGCCACAGCCAAGCCGGTGAAAGCGTTGTAGAGTGAAATAACAACTGGCATATCCGCGCCGCCAATCGGAATCGTCATCATGATACCAAAGAGCAAGCTTACGCCGAAGAATGCGATAAACACTATTGGATCATGCGTAAAGTAAAACGCTACGCCCAAAGCAATAGCAGCCAAAACCACTAAAGTATTAACCAACTGCTGACCGGGGAACCAAATGGCTTTCTTCATCCAATCACGTAATTTAATAAACGCAAAAATACTACCAGAGAAAGACACAGCGCCGATTAAAGCACCTGCCACAGCTAAACCAAAATTAGTTCCAGCTATGGTATAACCTGGAGTTTCGATGAGTTTATAAAGTTCAACTGCCGCAATAGCTGCTGCAGCACCACCGCCCATACCGTTGTAAATGGCAATCATTTCTGGCATTGCTGTCATAGCAACTTTTTTGCCAGCTACCCAGGCTATGATGGAGCCAAGAAAGATTGCTGTAATGATAAGTGGCAAGTTGTGCATATTTGGAAACATAAACGTTACCAAAATAGCACATAACATACCGAGTCCAGCCCATTGCACGCCGCTTGCGGCTGTTTTAGGTGAGCTCATTCTTTTTAAACCAACGATAAATAATACCGCGGCCAAATAATAAAAAACTTGGATTAAAATATCGCTGATATTATACATTTTGTCCCCCTTTGGCTTTGCTGGATTGGAACATTTCTAACATACGTACCGTTACTACATAACCACCGACTGCGTTACCAGCTGCTAATAAAACAGCGATAAAGCCAATGATTTCAGCGCTAACAGTGTCTGCATAACCCAAAGCAATAATTGCACCGATCAACACTAAGCCGTGAATAAAATTCGATCCCGACATAAGTGGTGTGTGCAAAATTACCGGTACTTTGCTGATTACTTCGTAGCCGGTAAAAGCTGCCAGAGTAAACAAATAAATTGCTGTAAAACCGTCAATTGTCATTTTTACTTCTCCAGTTTTTACTATTTAACAATTTTGCCATCACGCGTAACGACAGAGCCTACAACGACTTCATCGTTCCAATCTAGATTTAGCTTATTCTCTTTGATAATCAAGTTAAGCAAATTCAAGATATTGCGTGCATACATTTCACTAGCAGGATTTGCTAATGAACTATAAATATTTTTCGTACCAACAATGGAAACCCCATTGTGGACGACCTTTTCGCCAGCCTTCACTAGTTCACAGTTGCCGCCCATTTCGGCCATGATGTCAATAACAACAGAACCTGGTTTCATGGCTTCGAGCATGTCTTTGAAAATAATTTTCGGCGCAGCTTTACCAGGAACGCCGGCTGTGGTGATTACAACGTCACTACCAGCGACGTGTTTTAAAAGCACTGCGCGTTGTTTTTGTTTTTCTTCTTCAGTAAGCTCGCGTGCGTAACCGCCCTCACCTGCGGCTTGTACGCCAACGTCAACGAATTTAGCGCCTAAAGATTGTACCTGCTCTTTGGTTTCGGGACGAACGTCATAAGCTTCGACTATAGCGCCTAAACGACGCGCTGTAGCGATAGCTTGTAAGCCAGCCACACCAACGCCGATTATAAGCACTTTACAGGGGCGAATAGATCCAGCCGCAGTGGTGAGCATGGGGAAGAAGAATTTCGCTTCATTTGCGGCTAAAAGAACGGCTTTGTAGCCAGAAATCGTTGCCTGGGAAGATAGAGCATCCATATCTTGAGCTCTAGAAATACGTGGTATCGATTCCATAGCAAAGCTAGTAATATTTTTGGCTGCCAAAGCTTTGACTACTTCAGGACAAAGATGGGGATACAAGAAAGAAATAAGTACCGCGCCATTTTTCATTTGCCCTACTTCTTCTAAGGTTGGAGCTAAAACTTTAATTACAATATCGCCTTCGGCATAAAGTTCGGAAGCTTTTGGCACAATTGTGGCGCCTTTATAACTAGAATCGGCTGAGTGAATACCTTCGCCTGCGCCCTGTTCTACTTTGACATCTAAGCCCAAAGCTGTGAGCCTATTGACCAAAGCTGGTACCATCGCGACACGACTTTCGCCGCTCTGCCTTTCTTTTGGAATAACAATATTTATTGGCATTCTAAAATCCCCCAAAATAAAATTAAAAACGTTAGAAAATTATGAATTATAAATTATGAATGATAAATTGGGAAAAACATGTCTATATGATTTCTTTTGAAATCAATGAGTTATATTTTAAAATTCAATTCCCCTTCCTACAATTCATAATTCATCATTCATAATTTATAATTTTCATATTTCGCATTGCGGCGCATTTTACTAAAGGTTTAGGGCAATTACTAGGATTACATCGCCAAAAGTTTATTTATGACGATTTGCAGGGCTTCGGGGAGCCAGGGTGTGAATTTTTCTGGGTGTGTTGTGAGTTCTTCTTGCAAGACCTCGAGAGGAAGCCAAAGAGAGGCTTGAACTTCTTCGGGATTTGGTCGAATCATCGAATCGTTGCCGCTTATAACGCCAGCCAAGACGTGGTCTATTTCATGCTCTATCAAACCCTTACCCAGTTTGACACAATAAGAAAAACTACCTAGCTCCTCTAAACGTGTCGAAAAACCCATTTCTTCTTCTAAACGACGATTGGCAGCCACCAAAATATCTTCGCTAGGACGCGGATGTCCACAACATGTATTAGACCATAATCCGCCTGAATGGTATTTATCTTGGTTGCGCTTCTGCAAAAGAACTTCCACACTATCTCCTTTTTGTCTTAAGATAAACACAGAGAAAGCGCGATGCAATCTACCTTCCAGATGCGCAGCAGTTTTTTCTAGCACATCGACTTCTTCATCTTTTTCGTTTACTAAAATTACATGCTCAGCTAACTTATGTGCAAAAGGCGCAATAATGTTGACCTCTGGGAAAACTTCTTGAACAAAACTTGTATCTTGTGCCAAAAATAATAAGACTAAATTGGGACCTGCATCTTGTGTAACGTAAACCGGTGCACCAATTGCACGCATTTCCTCAACTTTTTCCCTAGCCTTAAAAGTTTCAGGAAGTGAATATTGAATTGGCGGATTAGAAGAGGCAATAATTTCATGCATCAAAAGAGCATTGGCCTCTGCCGTTTTGCCAAAAAGTTCAAAATCTTTTTCAGCTATAGAAATTTTTAAGTTTTGCAAATCTAGTTTAACTTGTTCTGGCCATTCGGCATAAAGCGGCGAAGTTTGCATGGAATGTTGCATTGCCTCACGCGAAGAGATGCTTTTTTCTTGATTTGAAATAGTTAAAATACCTAAACGCAAATCTGGCCAAATGAAGGGAAATTCTTCAGCGAAACTGTCCATGCCAGCTGGATCACTGCCCGCTTTCCATTCCACAAATCCAGGCCAAAAAGAGCGACAAGCGCTGCCGCTACCTATGCGAGCCAAAATAGAAAGCTTGCTCTTAGGCAAATTCCAGGCATAAAAATTGTTCAAAACCTGTACTATGGAGGCAAATCCGCAGGCGGAAGAAGCAAGGCCGGCTGCAATCGGCAAATTTAAATCAGTTTCAATGTGATAAAAAGTCTTGCGATCAGGACGAAACAAATCTAAAAACTTCTTTAAACGTAGAGCAAATGGTGTGTTTAATGCGACAGTCTTGCCATTTAGTAAATAAAAATCAGATTTGGCGTCTCTATCGGCAAAGCGAAGTGAAGTAAAAGCGCCCTTATTTCCGAGGGCCACCGATATACTGGACGTTACAGGCAAGTTCAGCTCTTCGTCGCGTTTACCCCAATATTTGCAAAGCGCAATATTGCTCGGCGCAAAAGCGTGCGCTATGTCGCACACAGATTGAGTTGGAACGTTTTGTAAAATAGTTTTAACTAAGGTTTGTTTATCCATTATTAACTCTTTGATTTTTAAGGAAATCTTATAGACATGTTTTTCGCGAAATTTTTATTTACAACAAATACGCGCCCAAAACGCCGGCCAAAAAGCCAAAAACGTGTCCGCTCCAAGAGACATTTTTTTCTTGGGAAGGGATAAGAGCTAATGCCAAGCCGCCGAAGTAATAAAGAGCTAATAGCGCTAAAATAACAGTGGAAGCGTTGGGATGATAATAAGCGTTAGTGAGAAGATAGCCGAAATAGCCCATAATTACGCCGCTGGCTCCAATATGTATAGCTTTTTTACCGAAAAGCCAAACCGCAAATCCACTCACAAAAATTATTAAAGCTGTTAGTAAATAAAAATGCAAACGGCCAGCTGATAGCAACAAAATCGTTAAAATATAGAGGGGAACTGAATTAAAAAAAAGGTGATTGCTATTTCCATGTAAAAAAGGCGCGAAAAATATACCAGAAAGACCGCGCAAACTGCGTGGATAAATCCCTAAAATATTTAATTTGTAGCGCGAAATAACATTGAGAAGCTGAACTCCCCATAAAACTGCTAAAACAATTAGTGCAAAAAACCAATTATTTTGAAAAGAAGCAATAATGTGAGTCAATGCGTCGGAAAGCTGTGTTAGTAACGTTGACATAAATTACTCTGGTACAACGTAAATAGCATCAAGGTTACGCCAAAAGCCTTTGTAATCTAAGCCATAGCCAAAAACGAATTTGTCTTCAATATTTATGCCATAGAAATCCGGTTTTTTTAAACCTCCCTCAAGACGTTCTTTTTTCTTGTTTAGTAAAACTGCCGTAAAAACTTCTTTAGCTTCTTCTTTGTAACAAAAATCTACTGCCCTGGCTAAAGTTACACCCTCATCTAAAATATCGTCGACGATCACTACCGTGCGGTCTTTAAGCGGCTTGCTTGGTTTGACAACCCAAAGCAATTCCTTACCACCTTTTTGACGGTCGCCATAGCGTGTAAGATGTAAATAATCCATTTCCAGAGGAAATTTAAGGCGTGGCATGAGTCTACCAAAAGGCACCAATGCCCCAAGCACAACACACAAGAAAATCGGCTGGCTATTGGCCAATTTTTTTGTAATTGCAGCGGCCATTTCGTCTAAAGCTGTTTCAATTTCAGCGTTGGAATGCAGACAGATGGCGTTGTTGCGAATTTTCTCTAAATTTGAGTTACTGATTGGCATATTACTGACCTCAAAGTTTTTGCCATTCTACCTGAATAAGAAATAATTGTGAAATATCAATTAATTTGACGATGTAAATTTAATAGTTTATATCTACGAAGATGATTTCTTCTGATCAAAATGTAACGCCTGAAGCTTTTGCCTGGATAGCTGGCGAGCCGCTTAATTCCTTGCCGCAAGACCTCTACATTCCACCGCAAGCACTGCAAGTCTTCTTAGAAAATTTTAGTGGCCCGCTCGATCTTTTATTGTATCTAATTCGCAAACAAAACATCGATATTTTAGATATTCCTATCGCTAAAATTACCCAGCAATACATGGAATACATTGCTCTCATGCAAGTGCTAAATTTAGAACTTGCAGCGGAATATTTGCTCATGGCGGCAATTCTTGCTGAAATAAAATCCCGTTTACTCTTGCCTAAACCAACAATACAGCCAGACGGTAGCGAAATTGATCCGCGTGTAGAGCTAGTCGAAAAACTGAAAGAATATGAAAAGTACAAGAAACTTGCCGAAGAACTAGATACTTTGCCACGTTTAGAAAGAGATTCCTTTTTAACAAATATAGAATCAGCTGTGGTGCGTAGTAACACTGCGTCCTTGCCAACTGTAAAAATCGATGAGCTTTATCGCGCACTGCAAGAACTCATGGAAAGGGCCAAATTATTTGAGCATCATCAAATCAGCCGCGAACAACTGAGTGTTCGGGACCGCATGAGCCATATAGTTAAAAATTTACAAAGCGATAAATTTACTAGTTTTAGCAGTTTGTTTAATTTGGAAGAAGGACGGCGCGGCGTGGTTGTTACTTTTGTCGCTATTTTAGAACTTTTGCGTCAAACTATTATTGAAATTGTCCAGGTCGAAAATTTTGGTCCGATCCATGTGCGGGCTACGCTTGGAATTATGAATGATGAATTATGAATGGTGAATTAAATGGAAGAAAATTATAAACAACTAAAAATCATCATTGAAGGCTTAATTTTTGCCAGCGAAGAGCCTCTTAACATTGAACAGCTTTTAAAAGTTCTAAAAGAATTAGATCCAGAATTAACTGCGGAAAGTATAAAATCTATTCTCGATGAGCTAGTTTTGGATTATCAAGAAAAAAGCATAGAACTGAAAGAAGTTGGGAGTGGTTATCGCTTTCAAATCCGCACTGAATATGCGCCTTGGATCAATAAACTTTGGGAAAAGAGACCGCAGCGTTATTCCAAAGCCCTTCTAGAAATTTTAGCTATCATAGCTTATCGCCAACCCATTACTCGCGCCGAAATTGAAGACATTCGCGGCGTAAGTATTCATAGCAATATCATGCGTACTTTAACAGAACGCGAATGGATTAGTATTATTGGCTACAAAGACGTCCCCGGCCGCCCTGCCCTTTATTCTACAACCGATAAATTCTTAGATTATTTTAATTTAAAAAGTCTTGAAGAATTGCCGGTATTGGAAGATAAGATGGAAAAAATTGTGAATGATGAACATAAGGAAATTATGAATGATGAATTATGAATTGAGGAAAAAAGAATTATGGATAGGAAAGAAATCCTAAATCGCGAAAAATGGCTGTTTAAAAATAAAGTCGCTTTAAAGAAATTCAAAAAAGGCTTAGAAGATGCTGCTCAGGGAAAATTGGTCAGCAAGGGAGATTTTACGCAGTATTTAGACGAAGAGATCGAGTAGCTACGATAGCGACTAGTATTTTAGCTTTAAGATTTAAACACTTGTTCGCTGAGTTTGAGTAATGAAGCCATCACTACGTCAAAGCTAGGCTTTTCTCTTTGAAAAACCATCGTAGCAATAAATTTTTCCCAGTAATCGCGCCAAATAGGATTACTTGTCAAAATTTTTAACGCTTTTTTACTTTCCGCAATTGGGTCAAGGTAGTAGTCAGTGTTTTTCTCACGTTCTCTATCTTCGCTCATTACCAAACTCACTAAACCATCAAATCCCGCACCAATGCCAACCGTTTCAGCAATAGCGTGCAAATCATATAAATGACGAATAAGTTTTATATCATTGGTATTTAACTTAGCTTCAGTTCTGACAATTCTCCTTGTAAGCGCCACCCATTTTTCCGCTGCTGTCTCTATTATTGAAACGCAATCTATGTTTTTTTCTTTATGGTCAACAACTTTTCCCAATGTTTGTCTAATTAAACTTGTTACAGGTAAATTAACAGTTGGCGTTTTTGTTTCAACTTGAATAAATTCCAGTAATATATTTGGGGTAAATAAAATTGGAAACTGTAAAGAAACGTACAAAGAATCGTAACGAACCCAAAACCTCATGAAATTTCCTTCGTTTCTAACCTCCGGCTCTTTCTCAACATAAAAACCATTATCCGATAAAGAGTTAACTAAAGAATTTCTAAATTTTTTCAATTCATTTCTTAATTTCGCTTTACTTAAAGCTTGTGTGGATGTTTTAGGTTGCATCCTAAAATCGCAGTCCTCTGACATTCTTTCAGTGATAAGATGCGCCTTAGATAAACATGTTCCACCTTGAAATATTAATTTAAAATATTCGCTTTCAGTATCAGCCAACGCGTGAATAATACGAGTCACATGATAATCCTTTTCAATGAAAGACTTGCCGATCCCAAGCTGCTCATTGGTAGCTATTATTAATTCATCCAAATTATCTTGCATTTATATTATTCTCATACAATAACTTTGAATTACTAGTGTATATTGAACGCCTAAACCTACTCTTTAGACGTACCATTATGGCAGCACACAACTGTGTCGATCTACCTGACACATTTTCTTTTTCAGCCCAATTTGGTTCCCATTTTACATTTAAACGATCTAGGGCTTCTCTGAATGCAAAATCACTACCATTCGCAATTACCACACGATTGGTGTATTTTGAGATTTTGGATTTCGCGTAAATGCCATATCCAATTTTGACAAGTTTATTATCTTTAACTAATTGTTTGAGCCCACGACTAATTTGTCGTTGATCCCCCAAATCAATAAAGTCTTTGCGCAAAATAACGTTGCTAGTTAATGCATCTAGCTTTTTTTGCATTTTAGATTTGATTGTGTTTTCAGGTTTTACTTTCATAGTGCGGCCATTATAACATAATCGTCAACAATAGACAATTAATTTCGCCAACAGTAGACATTTAAAGCAAATCTCAATAGCGTATCAACACCGAGCCCCCAGCCTAGCCCTGCGCCAAAGGCTTCTAAAATCAGGTTTTTGAAGCATTAGTAGTAGTGGTAGTAGAACTGCTCGAGCTACAAGATGTAGAGGACGCTACTTGATAAGAAGATGAGCCTCCACCAGAACCAGAAGCAAAAAGCCCAAAGGGGTTTAAAACAGAACCAGGTTGACTGCTACTAAAACTAGAAGAAGCTGCTGGCATCGAAGCGCTATTAGATGGAATGATTTGTACACTTTGTAATTCAATTTCTTTCGTAAATATTGGATTATCTCGAAGCGAAACAGTTGCTGTGGCCGTTGAAGTGCTGCTGCTTGGCATACGTTGTTGTATATAATCAACAACCTGTTGGCTAGTCGGCCGCAGCTCCGGTTGATCTACCAAACAACTTTTAATTAGCGCTATGAAAGGTATTGGTGTTTCTTGTGGAATTTGCGAAAAACAACTATTCCTTTCGTTTAAAAAAACTTCCTTTGTTTTTGGGGAATCATGCAAAGACTCAAGACCATAAAGCAATTTCTCAAGTACGTCGTATCTTGACCTGAAATCCCTGCAAGTAAGTTCCCAAATAAGAATTCCAAAACTATAAATATCTGAAGCCACACTTGGCTTTTGAATACCACGAAGAACCTCTGGGGCTGCATAAATATCCCTAGTTGCTGTGAATAAATCTTCAGGGGGATGATAGCTTATGGAAGGAGATTCCGCTAAGACTAAAGAGAACCAAAATCCGCATATTTTAGGTATAACATCTTGATTAAGAAGAATATTATGTATACATAAATCGTTATGTATTATTACAGGTTTATTAGGCAAAGACGAATGCAAATATAAAAGACCACAAGCTGTACCATACACTATACTGCAACGTTCCTTCCATGAGAACGTATGGCTAGATTCAATCAAAACATTAGACAAAGAATCCACAGAGGAATCTAAAGGTCCGGGTGCCATAACTATAGATGGTTGTGTCCCACCACCCCTCAATAGAACTCCATCAAAACGAATAATATTAGGATGGCCGATACTACACATAATAGAAACTTCTCTTTCGTATGTAGCTTTGTGAAAAGGGTATGTAATATCACGAAAGATTTTACAAACTAATATTCGCTTTTCATTCCGTAATATTTCAGTGGTAGTGAAATTAGATTGGTCCAAGATCGTAAGTGGATAATAGTAGTGGGCATAATCCTTGATGTAACCAGGTTTAATCGGAGCACCATACAAATCAAGTAGCTTAATTCCCGCTCGTTCGAAACAGTCTATACAATGTTGATTAGAGGATGGGGTTTTTAGCATTTTCTTTAATATCTAACTAACGCCGAGCCCCAGGTGAGGCCTGCGCCAAAGGCTTCTAAAAGCAATAATTGACCTGGTTTGATAAGACCATTTCGAATGCCGTAATCGAGAGCTAAGGGTACAGAAGCTGCAGAAGTATTACCATGTTTAGCGATAGTTAAAATGACTTTTTCCATGGAAATTCCGAGCCTTTTAGCGGTAGCTTTGATAATACGCAAATTAGCTTGATGGGGAACTAGCCAATCAATTTCACTAGCCTTTAAATTATTGTGTGTCAAAGTTTCATCAATAACTTCGCCTAGTTTAGTCACAG
>Ga0172379_10010940_pt1 | contig 10892 bp, 10 predicted proteins | sample GrowelOW334metaG_FD_119756 | JGI IMG/M metagenome (GOLD analysis project Ga0172379, IMG submission 119756) | Groundwater microbial communities from an aquifer near a municipal landfill in Southern Ontario, Canada - Groundwater well OW334 metaG | ecosystem: Environmental > Aquatic > Deep... | reverse complement strand
TGCGGCTCCACCGGCGAAGCCGCCACGCTGACGGAAGAGGAGTACCTGGCGGTAATAAAGACCGTAGTCGGGGAAGCCGGCGGCAGGGCGCCGGTCGTGCCGGGCGTCGGAACCAACTCTACCGCGAGATCGGTGGAAATGATACGGAAAGTGGAAAAACTGGGCGTGAACGGCGCGCTGGCGATAGTGCCTTATTACAACAAACCGACGCAGGACGGAATGATCGCGCATTTTTCGGCCATGGCCGGGGCGACCGGCCTGCCCGTCATCCTTTACAATATCCCGGGCCGTACCGGCGTTAACATGCTGCCGGCCACGACGCTGGCGCTGAGGAAGAAGTTCAGGAACATTCAGGGGATCAAAGAGGCCTCCGGCAGCCTTGACCAGGTCAGTGAAATAATAAACGGGGCCGGAAAGGATTTTTCCGTGATGAGCGGGGACGACGCGCTTACTCTTCCAATGATGTCCGTGGGCGCCAGGGGCGTGATCTCGGTGGCGTCGAACGTGGCTCCACGGGAGACGGCCCGGATGTGCGAACTCTTCCTGAACGGGGAAATTGCGGCGGCGAAAAGGATCCACCACCTGCTTTCCGGGCTCGTGAAAGCGCTGTTCCTGGAGACCAATCCAATACCGGTCAAATACGCCATGCATCTTATGGGATACTGTTCCCCGGAGATGAGGCTGCCGTTGACCACGCTGAGCGTGAAGTACCGGCGGGCGCTGAAAAATGCCTTGGCCGCCGCCGGGAGCCATCCGAAAGCCCGGGATTAAAATGCTATTATTTTGTTCCCGGCTATAAAGTATGAAAATATTCGTCATAATCGCTACCTATAACGAAAAGGAAAATATCGCCCGTCTCACGGAAAGAGTGCTGGGCCTGCCGTTCCCCATAGAGATAGCCGTGGTAGACGACAATTCCCCGGACGGCACCGGCCTGCTGGCGGATGAACTTTCCCGGAAAGACGCCAGGATCCATGTTCTGCACAGGCCGGGCAAGCTCGGACTTGGCACGGCGCACATAGCCGGCTTCAGGTACGCGCTTGATAAAAAAGCCGGGCTCATTCTCACCATGGACGCGGATTTTTCCCACGAACCGTCGTATATCCCGGCGATCCTCGAAGCGGCGAAGAGCTTCGACGTGGTTATCGGGTCGAAATATGTGAAAGGCGGCGCGATGGTCAATTCCCCGCTGTACAGGCGGCTTCTTTCCAGGTGCGCCAACCGTTTTGCAAAAGCCGCGCTGGGTCTCAAGGCGAACGATTGTACGGCCGGATTCCGCTGCTATAAGGCCGCAGTTCTGGAGTCCATCGATCTCGGAAATGTCTTCTCTAACGGCTATTCATTCCTGATAGAACTGCTGTACAGGATCCAGCTCCGCGGGTTCTCCGTGGGAGAGGTCCCTATTCAATTCGTAGACAGACGTTTTGGTGTCTCCAAAATATCTAAAAGCGAAGTTTTTAAAGCCCTCGTCACCGTCGGGAAACTGGCGGGTGGACGTTATCAATGACCAAGGACCTCCGATGACCGAAGCGAATACCGATCTCCCCCGGACGCTGCGTCCGCCGGCGGGATTTTTGAACGGCGTCAGATTCTCCTTCCATACCGGCCGCTACCGGAAAGTGGCCGCTTTGCTCGGGAAGGGCCGTACTCTGGATATCGGCTGCGGCAGGCCGTGCGAGTGCATGCCTGATCAGGCGTTCCTGCGGTTCCTGGGGCGGCCGGATTCGGCGGGACTTGACCTGAAAGACATCGAAGGGCCGTGCGAATTCCGTAAGGGAAGCGTTACCGCCATGCCGTTCGGGAACGGAGAATTCGATAATGTGACGGCAATGGAGATCCTGGAGCATATAACGGAAGTGCCGGCGGCCCTGGCGGAGATCAGGCGCGTGCTGAAACCCGGCGGGGTGCTGGTGGCGACCACCCCGGACAACAGTCTCCTCTGGACCCTGATCTGGGCGATCTGGTCCAGGACCGTGGGACGTATGTGGCATCATGAGCATCATGTCGCCTATACGGCGGAACAATGGCGCGCGCTTCTGGAGAAAAAATTCGAAGTGACGCATATGCTGCGCAACTGGCGTTTTGACCTGATCTTCCGGTGTATCCCCCGTGAAGCGGATCCGGTTTGAAATGGAAACCCGGAAAAATTATTTAAAGCATGTCTTCGCCGCGGCTTTTTTCGCAGCCGCCATCCGCCTGCTGCTGCTTTTTTCTATCGGACCCCAGTTCGAGTTGGACACCGCTTCCTACCTGCGGACCGCCGGGACCCTGCGCGATACCGGCTCTTTTTCGGATATAGACCAGCTGACCGGCAAACTTGCGCCGTATGCGTACAGGATGCCTCTTTTCCAGACTATGACCGCCGGTCTGATGGCGGTCTTCGGGGAGGATATAGCCTGGCCGCTGGCGGTCGTCAACGTCCTCTTATCGGTCTGCACGGTCCCGCTGGCGATGGCGGTCATCGGCGCCGTCTCTACCCCTCCGGCGGCGATAGTGACCGGCTATCTGGCGGCGCTGAATCCGAATTCGGTATTCAACAGCGTCCTGCTGCTTACAGACCCGCTGTTCTCGTTCTTCAGCCTGGTTACCCTGATAGCCGGTATTTACGCGCTGAAGCGGCGTTCGCTCCGCTGGTTCTTTTTGTGGGGCCTCACGATCGGGTTATGCGTGATGGTCAGGCCTATCCTGAAGTATTACTGGCTCGTTCCTTTTCTGCTGGCAGTGCCGCCTTTGTTCAAAGCCCCGTGGAAGCGCGGATTCGTATGCGCCCTGTTCGCCGCCGCCGGTGTGGCGGCAGTCCTTCTGCCGTGGTCGGCCCGGAACTTGTGCCAGGCGGGGTTTTTCGGACTGGAATTGAATCAGGGGGTTAATACGCTTTGGTCCACCGTGGGGCTTGTCCGGCCGTCCACGCCGGAGCAGCGCCGCAGCGATTCCCGGCTCGCGGAGATAAGGGACATAGTCGCCGGCAACTCAAATTCATTGGTCGCCGAGGGGGAGGTGCGGAAGAAAATGGGGCTGTCGCTGGTGGAAACCAACGCTTCCTTCACGCGTCTGGGCATCGAGACGATCCTGGCTAATCCGGGCGCCGTTTCTCTGATCTATCTCCGCAATTTTATAAATATCGTGACATCGCCGGTCGCGGTCATGGAACTGGCTAAACGGCTGCGCGGTAAGAACGCCGATTACTTCCCGCCTGTTTCCGCGGCCCTGAGCAGCCTGAACTGGGAGACCCTGGCGGTCAATCTGGGGACGAGGCTCATACAGGGCCTTGTTTTCTTCGTGTGCGCTCCGTTGGGCGCGCTCATTCTCTGGCGAAACGCCGCGTCCGCCGAAAAATTGTCTTTACTCCTGCTGTTCTCAATGGTCGTGTATTCGCTTTTCCTGACGTCCATGGTGGCCGGCTACGACAGGTACCGGCTGCCGCTGGACCCGCTTCTGCTGGGCTTCGCGTCAGCCTGGCTGCTCCGCCGCTTTTTCCCGGAATCATGACGGTCACAATGCCGCCCGCCGCATCCGGGAGGTCCCGGCGGAATTCCTTCAGGGCTTGTTCGTCCGCAGGATGCATCCGCTCTGGGGCCAGAGCAGTTTTGGCGTCATTATAAATTCCGACTGCACGCCGCCGTTAAAAGTTTCCTCCAGGAGGCGGGCATAGCCTTCCGCAGTCCGCACATGGCGGCCGCGGTCTATTGAAAGCATGAAGCGATCCAGCCGTGACTGTCGATCGGCCCAGCAGGGTTCGGCGACCAGGAAAAGGCCGCCCTTCCGCAGCGCCCGCAGCGCGCCTTTCGCGGCCGAACGCACCTGCCCGTCCGTCAGATGGTGAAGGACGTGGATAACTAAGACAACGTCGAACTCACCGAGGTTCATGCGGGGCAGGTCGTCGACCGAAAGGCAGAGAAACGTTCCCCTGCCCGGGTATTTCCTGACGGCGAAGTCTATGTAACGGGGGTTGTTGTCGCAGCCGGTGTATACGGCGCCTTCGGGCATGTGCTCGATATTGGTCCCGGGACCGCAGCCGATCTCCAATACCCGGCTTCCCGGCGGGATGTTGAGGTTGTTTTTGATGAAACCGGGCCGGCCGGCGCTTGCCCCCGACAGATCTATCAGGGCGGAATAAACCCGCGAAAGTTCAAATAAACCGTGCAAACGCATGATCGTATCTCCCCGGGTCCGCTGGCGCCGCGCCCGATTGGAATATGATACAAAAAGGGGCTGATTCAAGTCTGCCATCTTCCGTGCGGGCCTCCGGCCTGGATTGGCTTCCTCCGGGTATTTTTTGTAATATGTAGGTCGAAAGTTTCGGGTAGAAGCGCTTCCGGAGGGGTGTTATATTCGCATAAGTTGCTGCAATCCGATGCACATCTCGATCGTTATCCCGGCCTACAATGAGGAAAGAAGGATCCAGAAAACCCTGGAAGCCGTGGTTCCGTTCCTGCGGCTGAAGAAATACGAGTACGAGATCCTCGTGGTGGACGACGGCAGCTCGGACCGGACGGCCGAGCTGGTAGAGGAATTCGGCGCGAGATCGCCCGGCATCAGGCTGCTTAAGAACGGGCAGAACCTGGGCAAGGGCTATTCTGTCAAAAGGGGCGTTCTGAGCGCCGTTGGGGATCTGATCTTTTTCACCGACGCTGACCTCGCGACGCCGATAGAGGAACTTGAGGCTTTTTTGGCTGAAATACGCGGATGCGACATAGTCATAGGTTCCCGCACAGCCGAAGGCGCCAGGATAGTGGTGCGCGCGCCCGTATACCGGGAGGTGCTTGGCCGCATCTTCCGCGGGTTCGTGAAGCTCTGCGGAGTGACCGGTTTTACCGACACGCAATGCGGGGCGAAGCTCTTCAGAAAGGCCGCTGCCGAAAAAATTTTCCCTCTTCAGAAACTCTCCCGTTTCGCGTTCGACGTAGAGCTCCTTTATCTCGCTAAAAGGTGCGGTTGCAGTATAAAGGAAGTGCCGATCCGCTGGTTTCATTCGGCCGATACGAGCGTGCGCACACTTCCGGACGGGACAAAAATGTTCTTTGACCTGATCAGGATAAAGTTCCTCCATAGAGGGCTGAAATGATCCCTCCGGTCTCCGCCGCGTTAGCGGCCGGAGCGGTGCGGTACGGGAGTGCTGAACCGGACTTTCAGGACTTATGATACTGTCCATGTTAAAAAAGACGCTGAGATTCCTGCTGGGGTACGGGGAGGCGGGGAGCACCGGCTCCGGGCTGGTCAAAGCCGCGCAACGGAGTCTTTATAAACTGGTGTTTTCTCATCCCATATTTTTTTTCAAGGTCTTCCACTTTTTTCTCGCCCCGTTCAAAACCGGAACGGCCGAGGTGCAGGGACATAAAATGTATCTCGACCCCGGGGACACTCTCGGTCTTTCGATTTTCGGGGTATTTGAGCCGTTCATGACGAAAGTGGCCGGCCAGGAAGTGAAAAAAGGTGATGTCGTCCTGGATGTAGGCGCGAGCATAGGGTATTACACGCTTATTTTTGCGAAGCTGGCGGGCGAAAGCGGGAAAGTGTTCGCGTTTGAGCCCGCTCCCGATATGTTCTCCATCCTTAAAAAAAACATAAGCGCGAATGGTTATCAAAACGTGACTGCAGAACAAAAAGCCGCGTCGAACAGGACCGGAAAGGCTAGGTTGTACCTGCGCGTCGATAACAACATGGCGCACACCATGTCCGATTCGCACGAAGGCCGTCCGTCTATAGATATAGAAAGTGTAAGGCTGGACGATTATTTCTCCGGCTACTCCGGGCCGGTGAATTTTATCAAGATAGATACGGAGGGCGCGGACTGCGCGGTTTTGCAGGGCCTGACCCGTGTTCTGGAAAAGAACAGGGCCCTTAAAATCATCACGGAGTTCCACCCCAAGTGGCTCAAGATGTTCGGGAACGAGCCCGGAGAATATCTGGACCTGCTGGCCAGGAACGGTTTCAAATTTTACGATATCAACGAAATGTCCGGACAAGTGGAGCCTGTCAGCGCCGGCGAACTCCTAAGCCTGTACAAACCGGATAAGCAGACCTGGACCAATCTGTTGTGCAAAAGATGACGCGGAACCCTGACGCCGCGCGGCGGCCTCGCCGGTGTGGAGGAGCGCGTCTACGACAATGAAAATCCATAAATTGCTCATTATCGCGGTTATCACCGTCGGTTTCACGCTCAGAGTGTTGCCGGTCAAATGGGGGCTGCCCAGCGATAATCTGGCGCTTTCAAGCTGCTTCCCGGATGAGCAGGAATCATTCCATTCACTTGAACGGATGCGCCCCGCGAAACTGGAATTCAATCCCGGGCCGCTCCTTGCCTGGGGCAGCGCTCATACCTATTTGCTGGGAATAACGATGAAGGCCGCCGGGAGCCTCGGCGTGATCAAGATCGGCTCGCGGGAATATTACCTGGGTAATCTTAAAGAGCTGGACAAGCTGTATATCCTCGGGAGACTGATTTCGGTAATAGCCGGTACCATAAGCATATGGCTGATCTATCTGGTGATCCTGAGCCTTTTTCAGAGTGTGCCGGCGGCTTTGCTGGGCGGCTTTATTTTTGCCATCGTCCCGCTTCATCTGATGTATTCCTTCTATATCCGGCCCGATGTGCCGATGCTGATGCTCGCTTTGGGCGTCATGTTCCTCTCAATAAGGATCCTGGAGACGGGAGCGAGAAAAACGTATCTGCTTTGCGGGGCGCTGGCGGGGCTTATGATCAGCGCTAAATATAGCGGCGGGGCTTATATCGTTTTCCCGGTTATCGCTCATTTTCTGTACTCGTATCGCGCCAAAGAACCGGCGTTCGGGAAAGTTTCAGGCCGGAATTTGCTGCTGGCGGTTTTCGCTTCGCTGGCGGTTTTCGCGCTCACCTGCCCGTATTGCTTCACTCCCTATTTTATTTATTGGGTCAAAGTGCTTCTATCGCAGGCGCGATCGACCGCATATTGGCAGCCGGGCTGGATAATGCATATTACCTATCTTCTCCCCACGGGCATGGGCTGGCCGCTGCTCCTTTCCGGCGTGGCGGGGTTCGCGTGTCTGATCGCGGCCTGGAGACGGGACGGCGACCGGAAAAAGATCTTTCTGGCGCTTGGCGGGCTGGCGATGTACGTGATGGTGTCGCGTATCAGGCCTCCGACCGCTCTCTATGCGATGCCCCTGGTTCCTTTGTTCGTGATCTATGCGGCTTATTTTTTAAGGCTGCTCTGGGACTTGGAGCATAAGGCGGTCAGGTTCGCCGGCAGGCTGCTCGCCGCTTCCGTGATCGTCTATACCATCGCGTATTCCATGTCGTATCTGGAGCTGTTTCTGGCGAAGAACGTCCGTAAAGAAGCGTCGGAATGGATAGAGAAGAACATCCCCCGCGGCGGTACGGTGGCGGTCGTTAAGAATTATTTTTGGACTCCCGCGATATTGCGGCAATATGCGCCGCCCTTTCAATTAATCACCGGCGGAGAGGGCCTTACCGTACAGGCCGCGGTATTGGGACTGAGGGATGTGAGCAAGAAAGCCGATTACCTGGTGTTGAACGAATTTGAATACCGGGAATTCCTCCAGCCACGGACTGCGGGGCTTTATCCGGAACAGGCCGCCGTGATCAAAGAAATATTTTCGGGAAGGGATTTTGCAAAAGCGGCGGAGTTCGGCAGGGAGGCGTCGTTCCTCGGATTTACGTTCAGGCATGATTACCCGCCGCACGACTGGCTGTTCCCCGCTCCGAGGATCATCATTTTAAAAAATAAGCGCCGCTGCCCCGACACTGAAAAACATGTTCCCTGAATTTTCCCTTGTTATACCGTTCTACAATGAAGAGAAGAACGTCCTGCGTGTTTGCGGGGAGCTTGTCAGGGATTTTAACGCGCATGGCCTGAAATACGAGGTGATAGCCGTCAACAACGGCTCTTCCGACGGGACCGGCACGGCGCTGGCGTCGGTTCTCGAGCGGTATCCGGGAGTTTTCAGGCTGGTGAACGTCCCGGTGAACCAGGGATACGGATGGGGCGTTCTTCAGGGGCTTAAGACCGCCTCCGGGACGCGCGTCGGCTATTCGGTCGGGGATGGGCAGATCTCCGCCGCGGATGTGCTGAAGGCTTTTGACAAAGCCTCGGGGGAGGATCTGGATTTCTGCCAGGGAACAAGGGAGGCCCGGCAGGACAGCCTGCTGCGGAGGCTGAATACGAAGATCTTTAACTCCCTTTTCCGCTTCCTGTTCCCCTGCGGGGTTACGGACGTGGGCAGCAACCCCAAAATAGTGAGAAAAAGCCTGTATGAAAAAATGGGCCTCAGTTCCAGGGACTGGTTCATCGATTGCGAGGTAATATCCAAAAGCTATCTTCTGGGCGGCAGAATGGGCGAGGTGCGGGTGGCTTCCCGGAAAAGAGAGATCGGCAAATCGCATATACGGCTTTTCAGCGCGTTTGAAATGCTGAAAAATCTTATTCTCTGGCGATGTCGGGCATTTTTCTGGGCTGCGGGGGTGAAATGAAAAATTTCTGGAAGGGCCGGCCTGTTCTCATCACCGGTTGCCTGGGTTTTCTGCCGTCCTGGCTGGCGGCGGGGCTGGTGAAGCAAGGCGCTGAAGTCACGGGTTTGACCGACGGTCCCGCTGCGGGTTCGCTGTTGAAACTTCTGGGTTGCGACCGGAAGGTGCGCGTGATCCGCACTTCCGTTACGGATTACCCCGCGGTGGAAAAAATTTTCCGCAGGAACCGGTTCGACGTTTGTTTCCATCTGGCCGCGCTTACGGATTACGGCGTGTGCGCCGCATCCCCGCTGGCCACTTTCGAAACCAACATCAAAGGGACCTGGAACCTGCTGGAAGCCGCCAGGAACGGCGGGACGCTGCGGGCGGTCGTTCTCGCTTCAAGCGACAAAGTGTACGGTGAGCAGAAAAAACTTCCGTACACGGAGGGGCTGCCCCTGCTCGGCCGGCATCCTTACGATATTTCAAAGATCTGCGACGAACTTCTGGGAAAATGCTATTCCGGATCCTACGGCCTTCCCGTCGCCGTGGCGCGGTGCGCCAATATTTATGGCGGCGGTGATTTTACCTGGTCCCGGGTGGTCCCGGGCACTATTCGTTCCGTCCTGCGCGGCGAAGCCCCGGTCATACGGAGCGACGGGAGCCCGACACGGGATTACATCTATGCGGAAGACCTTGTGGCGGCCTATTTGAAATTGGCCGAAGCTTTGGGAACGGGCGTGGTGAAGGGGGGAGCGTTCAATTTCAGTCCGGAGAACCCGACTACGACGCTTGAACTGGTCGAGCTCATAATAGCTTTATCGGGCAGGACCGGGATGAAGCCTGAAATCCTCGGGTCCGGAACCCCGGGCGCCGGCGCCGACATACAGTCGCTTTCTTCCGCTAAGGCCGTGAAGCTGCTGAAGTGGAAGTCCTCGTACCCTCTGAAAGAGGGGCTGAGAAGAACATTGCGCTGGTACGCTGAATATTTCAATGAAAATACTTCTTGTCTTTCCGCCGATACTCGGTGAGGAAAGGTACGGCAAGCTGGCCAGGGCCGGGTCATATCTGCCCCCGCTGGGGCTGCTGTATCTCGCCGGCGTCCTGGAGAAGGAGCATGAGGTCAGGATCGTTGACGGGTCCGTCCTGGACATAACGGTCGAGGATATGCGCGATGAAATACGGTCGTGGCGCCCGGATGTAGTCGGGATTTCCGCGTATACGCCCACGTTCTACCGCGCTCTGGCTATCGCGAAGGTGGTCAAGGAGACCGATCCCGGGATACTGACCGTTCTGGGCGGCCCGCATCCCACCGCCTGTCCCGAAGAAACGATAAGAGACAAGAACGTGGACATCGTGGTGGCGGGCGAAGGGGAGGTGACTTTTCCGGAACTTGTTTCCGCCTTTGAAGCGAAAGGCGATCTCTCAAAGATCAAAGGCGTATACAGCAAGAAAGACGGCGGAGTTTGCGCCGCGGAGCCGAGGGAAAGGATCGGCAAACTGGACGAGCTGCCTTTTCCGGCCAGGCACCTGCTGGATATGCGGCTTTACAAACCTTCCGTCATGCATTATAAGAACCTGCCCGCTTTTTCCATCATGTGCGGCCGGGGCTGTCCGTACAAATGCACCTACTGTTCCTGCTCCAAGGTCTTCAACGGCGGCGTGACGCTCCGCACCCCGGAGAACGCCATCTCCGAAATAAAACATCTGATAGCGGAATACGGGGCCCGGGAAATAATGGTCTGGGACGACACTTTCGGTCTCTCTAAGAAGTGGGCTTCCGCGTTCTGCGGGCTTATAAAACCTCTGAACCTGACGTGGTCCGCCTGGATGCGCGTCGACCTTGCCGACCCGGAGATCCTGCGGAAAATGGCCGGAAGCGGGTGCTGGCATATTTCCTACGGGGTGGAATCGGGCAGCCAGAAAGTCCTGGACACCATTAAAAAAGGCATAACGATCGAACAGATCAGGAACGCGTTCAAGTGGACGCATCAGGCGGGGATGGAAGCGCGCGGTACGTACATCCTGGGACTGCCCAATGAAACGGAACGGACCATGGAAGATACGGTAAACATAGCCATAGAGACCGGGGCGGATTACGCGCAGTTCCAGCTGCTCACCCCCTATCCCGGCACCGAGCTCTGGGATACGGCGGGCGGCTACGGGGAATTTGCCATAAAAGATTTTTCAAAATATACCATCTGGTTCCCGGTTTTTATCCCCAAAGGGCTGACGACGGAGGGACTTCTCCGCGCGCACAGGGCCGCGTACAGGAAATTTTATTTCAGGGCCGGCTATATCCGGCAGAGTCTGAAGAAGCTGAACAATTGGGGCGATGTGAGGCGCACATTTACCGGAGTGCTGAGCCTTTTGGAATATTTTTTTAAGTAACCTGCGGTTCCGGCCGGGTCATTCGCGGGCGCGAAGGATCTCTTCCGCGGCTTCC
>Ga0172379_10010939_pt1 | contig 10892 bp, 11 predicted proteins | sample GrowelOW334metaG_FD_119756 | JGI IMG/M metagenome (GOLD analysis project Ga0172379, IMG submission 119756) | Groundwater microbial communities from an aquifer near a municipal landfill in Southern Ontario, Canada - Groundwater well OW334 metaG | ecosystem: Environmental > Aquatic > Deep... | reverse complement strand
TTCTTGATAAAATCATGAATAATCCTCGTGAGAAAGTTTTAGTTATCGTACCAACTCGTGAATTGGCATTGCAGATAAATCAGGAGTTAATAGAATTTCGTGCTGAACTTCGAATCTTTTCTGTTTGTTGCGTTGGCGGTATGGGTATTTACAATCAAATATCTGGGCTAAGACGTCAGCATAGCTTTGTGATAGGAACTCCAGGACGTTTAAAGGACTTGGTAGATCGTAAAGCTATCCATTTGCCAGATTTTAAGACAATCGTTTTAGATGAGGCAGATAGAATGCTTGATATGGGATTTATTAATGATATGAGATTTTTGATGGCCAATATGGCTGCTAATAGACAAACTTTATTTTTCTCTGCAACAATGACAAGTGAAATAGAGAAATTGATTAAAGAATTTTTAAACAATCCAGAGAAAATTTCTGTGAAGACTGGCGATACTGCTCTCAATGTTGATCAAGATATTGTTCGAGTTCCACACGGTGGAGATAAAGTAGAACATTTGCATTCACTTTTATCGAAAAAAGAATTTTCAAAAGTACTTATTTTTGGAAGGACAAAACATGGAGTTGAAAAACTTTGCCAGACTTTAGTTAGAAATGGTTTTAAAGCAGAATCAATCCATGGTGATAAAAATCAGTCACGACGTCAAAGTGCATTGAAAGCATTTAAAGAAAATCATAGTCAGATTCTGGTTGCGACCGATGTCGCTGCTCGAGGACTTGATATACCAAATGTAACTCATGTTATAAACTTTGAAATTCCAGCTACTTATGAAGACTATGTTCACCGTATCGGAAGAACTGGACGTGGAAATCAGGTTGGAACAGCATTAACTTTTGTAAACTAAATCAAAATAGAATAAGAAACAAAAAACCTATACAAACTCTGCCATGGCAGAGTTTGTATAGGTTTTTTGTTTTATTAACATTTTTTCATTTTTTAGATTAACTTTTTATTTTGATGTGATACAATTAACACATGGAGAATTTTAAATTTGTATTATTTTCGATTTTTATTTTAGCGTTATTGGGTTTTGCTGGCTATTGGGCTTTTACTACTATTGAATCTGGTAGTACTCATGTTGGTATTCAAAAACAAAAAGAATTAGAACAGAAAAATGAAGAACTTTCCAAAGAAGTGGTTAAGCTCAAAAAAGAACTCAGTTTTTTGGAATTAGAAAAGGAAGGGCAACTTCAAAAAGAGCAAGAAGTTTCAATTGTTAAAAATTCTATTGTAGAAACACCAAAAGTAACTACTCCAATTAAAACCACTGTATATAAATATCAGAGTCTTATTAATGATTTACAAAAACTTGTAGATGGTAATATTTTCCTCAAACTTAAATCGCAAGGTGTAGCGGTTGGAACTTTACAGAAGTTTTTGAATATATATAATAAAACATCTAATAAAATTGATAATGATTATGGAACAAATATGGTAACTGCTATAAAGAATTTTCAAAAAGCTCAAGGATTAACCGCTGATGGTGAAACTGGGCCAAATACTTATAAAAAAATGATTAGCTGGCTTAAAACTAAATAAAATACATCATTTAGTATCTGATTAATAATGATTTTATATAAATAAAGTGATATTATATTAAATATAATGAACATAGATAACATCCCGATTTTATTAGCTATATGTCCTTTTGTAGTTTTTATTTTTTTATTATTTATAAAGAAAATACAATTAATTTGGGCATCGATTATTACTCTCGCTATATATACATTTTTAGCTATTTTTTATTGGCAGATATTGCCGTCTTTTTTATATATATCTTATGGAAAAGGGTTTTTTGTTGCAGTAGATATATTTATAATTATTTTTGGAGCTATTTTTTTCTTGGAAATTTTAAAAGATTTAAAAATAATAAAAAATATATCATATTATCTTGGAAGCCTCTCGAAGGATTATAGAATACAAATAATTATAGTAGCTTGGTTTCTTGAATGTTTTATAGAAGGGACAGCCGGCTTTGGAACTCCAGCTGCTGTTGCCGTACCAATTTTGATTGGGTTAGGATTAACCCCAATGAAAGCTTTAATAGTTGGTCTTTTAGGAAACAGTACACCGGGAGTTTTTGGAGCAGCTGGGACTCCTATAAAAATGGGATTTGTTGGACTAAATACTACATTAGTCCCATTATATTCTGCTCTTCTAAATTGTGTTGGATTTATTATTCCTATTTTTATGCTTTGGTTTATTACATCAGGGAGGATAAATAGAAAAAAAGAATTTTTTGATGCTTTACCGTTTGCAATTTTTTCGGGATTAATTTTTGTAATTCCATCTTTATTGTTTGTCTTTTTTGGTCAAGAGTTTCCTACTATTTTAGGTTCACTTTTTGGGTTAATTATTATAATAATTTCAGTTAAGCTTGGATTCTTAGTTCCCAAAGAAGTTTTATCCCTTTCAGAGAAAAAGGAAGAAGAAAAATCTTCAATGTCTCCATATAAAGCTTTTTTGCCTTATGTTCTTTTAATTCTATTATTGATTATTGGGAAAATTATTTTAGGGAATGTTGGTATATCATTATCTTTAGGATTTGATCAAGTATTCAGTATTTTTAATCCAGGTTTCTTTTTTATAATTTCTGGTCTATTAGTTGTTTTTATTTGGAAAGAGAAATTAGAAGTAATTTTAAATTCAATCAAGAAATCCTTTAAAGGAGCGATACATCCTTTTTTTATTGTTTTTTCCATGTTGGCAATGGTCCAAATAATTGTAAATTCTGGTAATAATTACTCAGGAATTCTTTCTGCTCTCAGTCTTATCACAAAAAGTTTTGAAACAGTTTTGCTTCCCTTATTTGCTCCGTTTATTGGAGCCTTTGGTTCTTTTATGACAGGGAGTGTTACCGTTTCCAATATAATGTTTGGGCATTTGTTTAATGTTGCAGCTACTAATCTTTCTATGGATGCTAGTATTATTTTGTCACTTGGTGTAGTTGGAGCGGCTGCTGGTAATATGATAGCTTTAGCTGATATATTAACCGCTGAAGCAGTAACGAACACTAAAAATGGGGAAGTAGAAGTTTTGAAAGGTGTTATTATTCCTTGCCTTATCTATTTATCTATTGTTGGAATTATAGGAATAGTTATTTTAAAATGATATAATACGAATCGTATGTTTAATATCTATAATATGATTTATAAATTTTTTGATAAGTTAGAAGATAAAATTAGAATCAAGTTGACACATTATCCAATTGTTTACGCATTTATTGGGTGTGTAGGTATTATTTCAATTTGGCGAGGAGTTTGGGTTATTTCTGACAATTGGAATATTTCAGGATTTGTTTCTTTGTTTTTAGGTATTTTACTTACTTTAGCCACAGGACTTTTTATATCATTCTTTATTGGAGATAACATCATTATTTCTGGTATAAATAAAGAAAAAAGAGTAGACGAAAAAACAGAAGAAGAAATACACAAAGAAAGAACTATTATAACTAAAATTCAAAAAGACATAAAAGAGATTAAAGATATTCTTGAAAAGGATAAAAAATAGTTTTATCTATGAAATGGTAATTCTATAAAAAAGGTTGATCCTTTGTTTTGTCCATTTGATTTAGCATATATTTTACCATTATGTCTTTTGATAATTTCTTTAGATAAGTAAAGTCTTATACCCATACCATCTGTATTTATAAGTTTAGCTTGTTTACTACGATAGAATTTAGAAAAAATCATTATTTTGTCTAAAAATCTTAAGCCTATTCCTGTGTCACTTATAAACAATGTGAGTTTCCCTGAGTTTGAAATGCCATCAATTAAAATTTTACCTTCTGGTTTTATGTAAGAAATAGCATTTTCTATCAGAGTATCTATTACAAAAGAAATTTTATTTAAATCTACCGTTAAAAGGGGAATATCTTTAAAAGAAGAAACTTGGAAGGTTATATTTTTTTTGTTTACTATGTCACTATATTTTTTGAGAGATTGCTCTATGATTTCTCTTATTGAAGTTGCTTGATATACATATCCAGAAGTATTTTTTACATCCTTTATTCCAACTAAAATATCTACAACATGCAACACTTTGGTTGTTGAATTATTGATTTGTTGTAAGTGTAAAGATTTTTCATCTTGAGTAAGATTTTGTTCGAGCTCTTTTACATTCCAAATTATACTAGTAAGAGGAGTTCTGAAGCTATGATTTATGATAGAAATCATTTCTTCCTCTAGTTCTTCTTCTTTTATTTTAAAAATTATATTTTGATAACAAATAAATATGATACTTATAAAAAATATTGAAGGTATAAGAAAGATAGGTAAATGATAAAAAGATGTAATTTGTTTGTTTTCAAACATTAATAAAAATATAATTATTACATAAATTATAAAAAGTAAAGTTTTTATAATCTTAAATATTTTGTTTTTGCTCATATTGTTTATTATAACTCTTTTTATAAAAAAATTATAATTGAAGATATGTAACTTTTTGCTATAATTTGAATATGTATATAAAAGTTAAAGTACAAGCAGGAGCAAAGAAAGAAATTATCACAAAAAAAAGTGAAGATACTTACATAATTTCAGTAAGAGAGCCTGCCGAGAGAAATCTTGCAAATAAGAGAATATGTGAGATTATGGCTTCTTTATTAGGTATTTCAATTAAGAATATTCGTATAATAAGTGGACACCAAAGCCCAAGCAAAATACTGTCAGTAAACCGCCCCTAAGCAATGCTTAGGGGCGGGGAGTTATCAAATAAATTTGAACTAGCAAGTTCTTTCTATGTTATAATTAAATCATTATTAATAAAACTTAAATAAAATATGAGTACAAATATTAAGGTTACGAATATGGAGTTAACAAGAGGTATTAATAATTACATCGATAAACGTATCATCTCAATTGGTAAGTTTGTAAAAGGTGGAGAAATGGCAGTTTTTGTAGAAGTAGGTAAGACAACGAACCACCACAAGCAAGGAGATATTTTTAGAGCCGAATTTAATATAGAAATACAAGGATCTAAATTCTATGCTTTTTCAGAAAAAGAAGATTTATATAAAGCGATAGATGATGCAAAAAAAGAAATCATACGACAAATAACTAATAGTAAAGACCGTAAACAAACATTATTAAAAAGAGGTGCATCTAGTATAAAAAATATACTAAAAGGTTTTTACTAATATTTTTTTATTTTTATTTCAAAAAATCTGTATAAAGGATTTCTTTCTTTCCTTCGGGTGTGACTTTCTTTATTATAAATAAATTATTTTCGTAAACAGCCTCTTTGATTTTTACTCTGATTTTTTTATCATGTTTTGTTATAAAAAAATATGTTCCCGGCCATCCATAAAAGGCACGGTATTTATTATAATTTGCTAGTGGATTTCCACTTAAGTCTAATTCACCATTTTCTTTGTTTATTTTTTTACAAAAAGTTACTTTTGATTCATCTTGTGTTTCTGGGTGAATATTTTTATCTATAATGTTAGGTATAATTTCACAAAGTAAATTTCCACCTAAGTTTATTAATTTATTTTTTAGATCTTCTTTAGTTTCATTTATGTCTATGGATATTTTTTTTGAAGCCATTATTGGACCACTATCTAATTTGTATGCCATTTGTTGAATACTTATTCCTGTTTCTGCATCTCCATTTAGAAGTGTAGCCTCAAGGGGGGAAGCTCCTCGGTATTTAGGGAGTAGGGAATAATGTATATTTATAGTTCCTAACTTAGGAGTTTTTATAAGTATTTCTGGTAATATTTTTCCATATGCAACAACGATAGATAAGTCAATTTCTAGTTTTGCAAATTCATCAATGAAAGATTGATCAATTTTTTCTGGTTTTAGGCACGGTATATTATTTTTGAGAGCCCAAATAGAAACAGCGCTAGGAGTTAGATGTAGTCCTCTTCCAACAGGTTTATCATTAGAAGTTATAATAATAGATGGTAAATAACCATTATTTTTTAATATTTCTAAAGTTTCAGATGCTACATCTGGAGTACCAAAAAATGCAAAATTAAATTTTTTCATAATGTGATTTTAGACTAAGTAATTTATTCTGTGAAAATTTCTTGTAGATTTTTTGCTTTGTCTATAAAAAGTATTCCATCTAAATGATCTGTCTCATGTTGGAATATATGAGCAAGCAATCCGCTTCCACTTTTTGTGAATTTTTTACCATCACTGTTGTATGCTTCAACTGTGGCTTTAGTTGCACGTCTTACTTTTCCATAAATCGGTCTAACAGATAAACATCCTTCAGACATTAGTTTTCTGTCTTTAGAAATTTTCTTTAATACAGGATTGATAAATACAAGATCTGGTTGTCTAAGTTTTTTATATGAATCTCCCTCCGCTGAGCCTTTGCCTCTTATAAAATCTTCATCAAAAATTCTTCCAGAAACTACAAATATTCTAAGCGCAATTCCTATTTGAGGAGCAGCGATTGCTACCCCGTCATTTTGAGAATGAAGTGCTTCTGACATATCTGATAATATTTTTTTTATTTTAGGTTTTGTAATACTAGAAATAGCTACTTCTTTTGATATTTCGCGCAATACCTTGTCTCCGTTTTGAACAATTGTAACCATATATTTCTATTTTATATTTTTTATATATTCTAGCAACTTAGGAAGTTTTACAGTTTCTTGTGACCGATTGCTCATGTCTCTGAATATAACAGAGTTTTCTAGAGCCTCTTTTTGTCCAAATATTATAGCGTATTCCATGCCAAGTTTTTCTGCTATTGCTAATTGAGCACTTAAATTATCCTTTGAGATAGATTGTGCTATAGGAATCTTGCCTTTTCGTAATATTTCAATTACGTTTAGAGATTTTAATTTTGCATCAAATCCGAGTTGAATGAAATAAATTTTAGGTTTTTTTATTATTCTTGGTGTAAGTTTTGCAAACCAAGGGGATTCTATTACTCTATCAACTCCTATAGAGATACCAACTGCAGGTGCATCTTTTTTATTTCCAAGTTGTTTACTTAGATAATCATATCGTCCGCCACCAGAAATAGTCATTTTTTTACCAGTTTCTTTATTTTCTTGCATTATTTCAATAACTGTTCTTGTGTAATAAGACAATCCTCGAACTAAACATTTATTGATATTGTAAGGAATTTCCATTTCTTCTAAATATTCTAAAACTTCTTTGAAATGTTTTTTACAAGATGGACAAAGATGGGAAAGGGTGTCTGGAGCGTTTTGATTTAGCTCTATTGTTTTTTCTTCTTTTGAATCTAAGATTCTTATAGGATTTGTTTTTAGTCTTTCTCTATCTATAGCACTAAGTTTGTCCATATTTTTCTTGTAATAGGAAACCAACTCTCTGATATATCCAGCACGACATTCTTTATCTCCGATTGAATTAATATCGATAGAAAGATCTGTAGCCCCAGCTTCTGTAAGTATCGTCCAAGCTGTTTTTATAACTAGAGCATCGAGAATACTTTTTTCACTTCCAATGACATCTAAATCAAATTGATAAAATTGACGATAGCGTCCCGCTTGAGGATTGTCGTGGCGGAATGATGGGCCATAACTATAAAACATGACTGGTTGTGGAAGTGCTTGCATACCATTTTCAATATAACTACGCATTATTCCAGCGGTATGTTCTGGACGAAGAGCCAAATGATCCCCACCCTTTGTTTTTAGTGTGTACATTTCTTTGTCTATAATATCAGTTCCTACTCCAATAGAAGAAGTAAAAACATCTTCTTCCTCTACTATTGGTGTCTCTATTGGTTTAAATCCATAATACATAGCGACCTCTTGAGCTTTTTCAAAAAATCCTTGAAAATAATAATACTGATTATCGATGATATCTCGCATTCCTTTTACTGATGATATTTGTCCTTTGTTTTTTTTCTTTTCCATGTTATTTATTTAGTTTCTTGATAATATCCTGGTAAATATGAAATCTCTTTGAATGGCAATAATCTTAAGAAAGCTCTACCTATTATTAGTTTATCTGTAAGTTTAACTGGAGAAGATTCTCCCCAGACACGAGAATCTGAACTTCTATTTCGATTATCTCCCATAACAAAATACTCTCCGTCTGTAGTTTTATACGTATCAGTAGTACTGAATCTTTCATCTATATAAGGCTCCGTGAGAGTAAAACCTTCTGTATTTTCTTTATTTATTATAGTAACTTGGCCATTTGTTATTTTTATTTCTTCATTTGGCATACCGATAATTCTTTTTATAAAAAATCTTTTAGTATCACCAGGATAACGGAAAATTATAACATCACCACGGTGAGGATTGCCCAGAAGGTAAGAGATCTCATCTACTATTAGGTATTCACCATTGTGGAAAGTAGGGAACATAGAATCTCCACTTACAACAAATGGTTGAGCGATGAACATTCTTATTGGAATAACTATAACAAGTGCGATTATTCCAAATTTAACAAGATCAAATACATCATTAAGAATTTTTTTAAATTTTGTTTTTTCAGGAGTAACTCCAACATTAATTTGATTATTTTTATTTTCCATATAGGTCTTATTTTATCATACAAACAGTATTGACAGAATAGGGAAAAATGTGTTGTGTTATGAAAAATTAATAAAGTTTGGAATTCTTCCCCTCCTTTCGGAGGAGGGGTGCCCAAAGGGCGGGGTGGTGATTAATTAATTACCACCCCCAACCCCCTCCTTGAAAAGGAGGGGAGGAATTAAATTCTTATTTATGTTAATATATAATTTATGATGCTAATTGTTGGTCTTGGAAATCCAGGCGATGAATATAAACAAACTCGCCACAATACAGGGCGAATCATTCTAGAAAACATTGCAAAGAGTAATGATTTTTCAGATTGGAAAAATGATATGAAGATAAAATTTCTTCGTTCAAAAGGAGAAATTGAAAAGGAGAAATTTGATTTCTTATTACCAGAGACATTTATGAATAATTCGGGGAATGCAGTCTGCCAGATTATTGACGACAAAAAGAAATTAAAAAATTTAGTTGTAGTTTATGACGATATAGATTTACCGATTGGAAGTTTAAAAATTTCTTTTAATCGTAGTTCCGGTGGGCACAATGGGCTTGAATCAATAATAAAAAAAGTAAAATCACCAGAATTTATACGTATTCGTATCGGGGTTTCTCCTCATACTCCAGCTGGTAAGATTAAAAAACCAAAAGGGGAAGACGCTGTTCTTAAATTCCTACTTGGGAAATTTAAAGAAGATGAATTAAAAGAGATTAAAAAAATCTCCAAAAAAGTAGCAGAGATAATTCTAATGTTGTCTAGAGAAGGTAAAGATAAATCAATGAGTGTTTTTAATTAAATAATTAAGATATGAAAACAAAATCTAATTCATTAAAATTTCATTTTCCTAAACTCCTTTCAATCTTTTTCTTTATATTACTTTTTGGTGCATACACCAACATCTTTGCGATAGGTTCTCCGTACACTCCCGGACAAATATTAGACCCAGCATGTATCCCAGGAGAGGTAAACTGTATAGTTGAAATTCTATCTTCCCAATGGACAACCACAGGAAGTGATATTTATTATAATACTGGAAAAGTAGGTATTGGCACATTAACCCCAAACCAACAATTAGAAATTACACAAAATTTAAGAATTCCAGACACCACATTCGCTTCTCAATACGGAATAATCTACAAAGGAGCATCACCATTTATTCATAATTTTAATTATGGAAATAATGGAACAGTTACAACATTAGGTTCCAATACTTTTGTCGGTATAAATGCTGGTAACTTGACTATGGGTTCGACTGCGACTGCTGCTTCTCATTCGTCTTACAATACAGCTATAGGTAATGGAGCATTAAAATTAAACACCATAGGGTATAGCAATACTGCAAATGGTTATAATTCTCTCGATTCTAACACAACAGGTTATCAAAATACGGCAAATGGTTTTAGTTCTCTGGACTCAAACACTACAGGTTTTAACAATATGGCCAATGGTGGTTATGCTCTTCACCTAAATACTACAGGCACTCAAAATACTGCCAATGGCTCATATTCTCTTTACTCTAGTACTACCGCTAGTCAAAATACTGCCAATGGTTATTCTGCTCTTTATTCAAACACTACAGGGTTTTATAACTCTGCTATTGGAGTCAATGCCCTTTACTCCAACACCACTGGAACTCAAAACACAGCCAACGGTATGCAATCTCTCTACGCCAATACTACAGGTATTTCTAATACTGCAAACGGTTATGGTTCTCTCGATTCCAATATTAGTGGTAACTATAATACTGCTGATGGTATGATTTCCCTCAGCTCCAACACTACCGGAACTCAAAACACAGCCAACGGTTACGGATCTCTTGAATCTAACACTACAGGTAATTACAATACTGCAAACGGAGTACAATCTCTTCGTTACAACACCACCGGAACTCAAAACACAGCAAGTGGTACAACAGCTCTTTTTGATTTAGGTTCAGCACAAACAGCAGGAGCATTTAACGTCGGCACAAGCTATACAATAGCGACTGTAGGTACAACTAACTTCACTCTCATTGGAGCTGCTTCCAATACTGTTGGAGTAGTCTTTACCGCTACTGGTGTTGGTACTGGTACAGGTACAGCTAAACCAAATGCTACAAATAACAACACAGCTCTTGGTTATAATACAGGTAGAGGAATAATTTACGGAACAGGTAACACGATTCTAGGAGCAAATATAGCAGGTCTACCTGCTGGACTCACAAACAACATCATCCTTGCTGATGGTACAGGAAACATAAGGATAAATGTAGACAATCTTGGTAATTTAGGTATTGGTATCACCGCCCCCACCAACATCCTCCACGTCTCTGGCACTCCAACAGCAGGCACACCCACTGCTAGAATAGCCAACACTCTAGGAGGAACATCACAAAACAACGGACTCCTAGTATTAGCAGGTAA
>Ga0172379_10010938_pt1 | contig 10893 bp, 10 predicted proteins | sample GrowelOW334metaG_FD_119756 | JGI IMG/M metagenome (GOLD analysis project Ga0172379, IMG submission 119756) | Groundwater microbial communities from an aquifer near a municipal landfill in Southern Ontario, Canada - Groundwater well OW334 metaG | ecosystem: Environmental > Aquatic > Deep... | reverse complement strand
GACATAATTAATGAAAATCTCAGGGGTAATATCTTCATGGCAGCTCCTCCTCAATCATTAATCATTAGGCCATTTTTACCATTTTCACGCCTTGTTGTGACCGCGTAATATCCAGGAAGCTAAGAAGTTTATTTAGAAATATAGGGGCTTTATGCTCCTGTGTCAATATTATTTGCGGAATTCGGTGTGTTCGACATAATCCTGTAGGGCTAACTGCCAGAAGCGCAGGATGTTTCCCGTGGCATCGGTGAACTTCCGGGTATTAAGGACGCTGTAAGCCGGTCGTGGCGCCGGCAGGTTGAGATCTTTTGTCTGAATTGGTTCAACGGCAACATGCTCAAGCCCCGCATATTCCAGGATCTTTTTCGTGAAAGCATACCAAGTGCAGGAACCCCGGTTGGTCACATGAAAGATCCCCTGGTGACGCTGCTCCAGCAGGACCTGGACCGCAGCAACCAGATCTCGGCTGTAGGTTGGTGAACCGGTCTGGTCATCAACGACGCGCAGGGTATCCGTATGTCTTGCCTTTTCCAGGATAGTCTTGACGAAATTCTTCCCGTTCCGGCCATAGAGCCAGGCCGTACGGATCAGGAGATAATTCTCGCTGTATTCTTGCAGATACTTCTCCCCGGCGGCCTTGGACTGGGCATAAACACCGTGCGGCGCCGGGGCGTCGTCTTCGCGGTAAGGGGTTGCCCCGGTTCCGTCAAAGACGTAATCGGTGCTGAAATGGACAATCCGGATGTTCGCCTTTTCGCACGCAAGGGCCACGTTTCTTACCCCTTCGGCATTGACGGCGAAACACGTGTCCCTGTCCTTTTCCGCCCCGTCAACATTGGTGTAGGCAGCGGCGTTGATAACAACCTCGGGATTTATTTCGGAGATTACCTGCCGGCAGGATTCGGGAGAGGTGATGTCAAAATCCCCGACGTCCTTGCCCGTCACCTCATGAGCGATGCCAAGACGCAACATGAGCTCCGTCCCTAACATGCCCTTGTGGCCCAGTATGAGTATGTTCATGATGACTTCCAGAAAATATTTAGGGCGCTGGGCAAGTTATTTGTCCAGGATATAGGATTCGAGAAACCCCTATGGTTACTGAATGGCCACATATTCTGCAAACGACTGAGGTTCCGGAATAGACAAGTGATCCTCTATCAGTCCCTGGACATGAATGGTGATGGCTGCCTGCATACGTTCCTTTACTTCCTCAACCGTTGGACCCGTAGCAATACAGCCTGGCATGTCAGGAGAATAAGCCGAATAATTATTTTGACTTTTTTCAACAACAATGAGGTATCTATACATTTACGTAACCTCCCTCAATCTCGACTGTTTCAAGATACTGTTAAGTGTTCCCGGCCCAAGATCGTCGTTTGGATGACCGCCAATTGTCACTCGTCCTGGCTTTGCAGGATGTTTGTATTGACGATGACTTCCCCTTGTCTGGACTATATACCATCCATCAGCTTCTATTCGTTTGATTATATCACGAATTTTCACTTTTCCTTAACGCAAAGCGCGGGCCGTTTTCGATCGTCCTTCAATAGAGAACCTTTTTGAGAAAAAGCCCCTGAGGCGGCGCCGTCATGCCGGCCAGCTTCCGGTCGCGACCTTTCAGGATGGACGTTACGTCCTCGGGCGGCCTTTTCCCCCTTCCCACTTCTACCAGGGTGCCGACAATCGTTCTCACCATATACCGCAAAAAGCCGTCTGCCTCCACATAGATTTTAATCAAAGGATGTTCAACCGACAAAAAATTAATAATTTCGACTCTTTTCATTTCCCTTTCAAAGGATATCACGTCGGTGTGGACGGAGCTGAAAGAGGTAAAATCATGCCGGCCGATCAGACAACCGGCCGCCTTCCTCATGAGAGCGATATCCAGGGGGCAGTGGATTATCCAGGCATGGTGACGATAAAGAACCGACCGGGCGGGGCTGTTGAATATCTGATAAAGATAAACCTTGCCTTTGGCGTCGATCCGGGCATGAAAGTCTTCGTCCGCTTCTTCCAGTGATTTCAGGACGATATCGACGGGAAGGAGGCTGTTGATTCCCTTCAGAAGATTACCGGCGGGGATCCCGCAGGCGGTCTTGAAGTGGGCAACCTGAGCGATGGCGTGCACCCCGGCGTCGGTCCGCCCGGAACCGATGACCTTTACCTTTTCCCCGGTGATGACGGCGATCTTTTCCTCGAGGACCTGCTGGATGGACAGGCCGTTTTTCTGTCGCTGCCAGCCGTGATAGCCGCCGCCGTCATATTCGACTATCATCTTCAGATTGCGCATGCCGGGAGGCTTTATATAGCGGTACCGCAGGCGTCGAGAGCCGCGATGGCCGGGAGTTCCTTACCCTCCAGCAGTTCCAGGGAGGCTCCCCCGCCCGTGGAGATGTAAGTGATCTTATCGCTTTCTCCGGTCTTGTGGACGGCTACATCCGTATCGCCGCCCCCGACAATGGTCATGGCGTAGGAATTGGCGATGCTGTGAACCATGGCCGCCGTTCCCCGCCCGAAGGCATCGATCTCGAAGACCCCCATCGGCCCGTTCCAGACGATGGTCTTGGCATTGGCCAGGGCCTCGGTGAAGAGGGTGATCGTCGCCGGCCCGATGTCCAGGCCCATCCAATTACTATTCATTTCCTGGATGGGGACGATCTTGGTCTCCGCTTCGGCGCTCATTTCCTGAGCCATGACGCAGTCCACGGGAAGATAGAATTTTACCCCGAGTTCCCGGGCGGTTTTCATGACCTCCGCGGCCATGGGCATCAGGTCTTCTTCCACGAGAGACTTGCCTACCTCGTAGCCCGCCGCTTTCAGGAAGGTGAAGGCCATGCCGCCGCCGATGATCATTTTATCGACCTTTTTAATCAGGTTGACCAGGGCCTCCAGTTTGCCGGAGACCTTTGATCCGCCGATGATGGCCACGAAGGGCCGGGCCGGGTTATCCAGGCATTTCTGGAAGTAATTGACCTCTTTTTTCATCAAAAAGCCGCCGCCGCACTCCTTGACAAATTTCGTGATCGCGACGTTGGAGGCATGGGTCCGGTGAGCGTTGCCGAAGGCGTCGTCGATATAGACGTTGGCATAGGCGGCCAATTGCCGGGCAAATCCCTCGTCGTTCTTCTCCTCTTCGGGATGAAACCGGAGGTTTTCCAGGAGGATGACGTCGCCGGGCTTCATGTTCTCGACAAGGGCTTTGACGTCGTCCCCGATGCAATCCGGGGCCATGACGACATCCTTGTGGAGGAGCCGGGAAAGTCTCTTGGCTACGGGACAGAGGCTGAATTCCGGCTTGACCTTCCCTTTGGGGCGGCCCAGGTGGGAGACGATAATGATCATGGCTCCGGCGTCGAGGGCGTAATTGATCGTCGGCAGGGTTGCCCGGATCCGGCTGTCATCGGTGATATTTTGGGAACTGTCCAAGGGCACATTGTAGTCGAAACGGAATAGGACTTTTTTGTCTTTAAGGCTGAATTGGTCGATAAATCTCATTGATCCTCCTTGCATCTTTTTGTTAAACAGGATATGATGCGTCCCGGTTAAGACAAAAAGGTTTTAAAATACAATAAGTTAGCTAACATCAAGGCAAGGATTCGGGATTTTTCGCTGCGTTGGTTGTCCGGATTAACAATCCCATAGGAAAACCTTGCGGTAGGCTTACTTACATGAGAAGGCCGACCCGGTCAAGACAGAATTGAGTTCAATGTACTTAACGTACGAGAATAAATCGGAGATAAGGAGAGTGTAGGTTTATGGCAAAAGAACAAGGAAAAGGAATGACGGAAGAGAAGATCCGTGCATTCGAGGCCCGCAGAGAAGCCCTGAAATCCATGGGCGGTGAGAAAATGATTGCCAAACAGCACGATCTGGGCAAGATGACGGCCCGGGAGCGGCTGGCGATGTTTTATGATGAAGGGACCTTCCAGGAAGTCCAGTTATTTGTGAAGCACCGTTCCACCCTGTTTGGTCTGGACAAAAAGGAAATCAACGCCGACGGCGTCATCGTTGGTTTCGGCAAGGTCAACGGCCGGACCGTGTTTGCGGCGGCCCAGGATTTTACCAGCGCCGGCGGGAGCCTCGGGGAGATGCACTCCAAAAAGATCTGGAAGATCATGGATATGGCCCTCGACGCGAGGAAACCCTTCGTGTCCATGAATGACTCCGGCGGCGCCCGGATCCAGGAAGGCGTGCCGGCCCTGGAAGGCTACGGCGGCATTTTCTATCGCAACACCATCGGCTCGGGATACATCCCCCAGATCACCGCCATCATGGGACCCACCGCCGGCGGCGCCGTTTATTCTCCCGCCCTCACGGACTGGGTATTCATGGTTAAGAAGAGTTCCTATATGTATATCACCGGTCCCGATGTCATCAAGGCCGTCATCGGCGAAGAAGTGACCCATGACGATCTGGGCGGCGCCGTGGCCCACGCCACCAAGAGCGGTGTCTGCCATTTCGCCACGGAGAACGACGAAGACTGCATCAACAGGGTAAAGATGCTCCTGTCTTACCTGCCCGACAGTTGCCACAGCCCCCAGCCCTGCGCCCCCTGTACGGACAGCGCCGACCGGGAATGTCCGGAATTGGACAAGATTATCCCCGACCGGGCGAGCCGTGGCTACGACATGAAGCAGATCGTCATGGCCGTGGCGGATAACAACGAGATATTCGAACCCCACGAAATGTGGGCGAAAAACATGCTGGTGGCCTTTATCCGCATCATGGGGCAGACCGTCGGCGTCATCGCCAACAATCCCAAGTTCGGGGCCGGCGTTCTCGACGTCAACGCCTCCGACAAGGCCTCCCGGTTCATCCGTTTCTGCGACGCCTTTAATATTCCCCTGCTGACCTTCTCCGACGTCCCCGGCTACATGCCCGGAACGGCACAGGAATGGGCCGGCATCATCAGTCACGGGGCGAAGCTGCTCCACGCCTATTCCGAGGCAACAGTTCCCAAACTCACCGTCGTGACGCGGAAAGATTACGGCGGCGCCTACATCGGCATGTGCAGCAAGCAGTTGGGGGCCGACTATGTCATGGCCTGGCCGTCGGCGGAAATCGCCGTCATGGGCGCCGAAGGGGCCTGCAACATCGTTTATCGACGGGAGATTAACGAGGCTGCCGATCCCGCCGCCAAACGGACGGAACTGGTCGCCGCTTATGAGGAGCAGTTCAACAATCCTTACTTTGCCGCCACCATGGGGATTATCGAAGAGGTAATCGCCCCCCGGGAGACCCGGAAGCGCGTCGCCGCCATTCTCGACGCCCTGAAGGATAAAACGCAGGTCAGCCTGCCCAAGAAGCACAACAACATTCCGCTGTAAGGTTTTTCTTCCCTCCCCTTAAAAGGGGGAGAAAAGCAAGGATTACCCCTCCTTTTCGAGGGGAGGAAGGCAAAAATTAACCCTCCCCTTCAAGGGGAGGGCCAGGGTGGGGATGGGTTTGCGAAGCCGTTTCATCACCCTTGGTGATGGATATCCGTCATGAGAGTTTCATGTTTATGCAAAAAAGGGGGCTGTCTTTCCGTAAGGGGGACAGCCCCCTTTTCTTATTCGCAGAATCATGGGGCGAAGCGGAATAAATCCTGAGCCCCGAGGCGTACTTGCCGGTACGTTGAAGGGGAAAGGATGAGAGAACCGCAGCAGATGGACGTTTTTCAACAGCCTCCTATAGGAACTTCGGGGGCAGGGTGATTCCGCCTGCCAGACCGAAACCTGGCAGGACGATCAGGGTCGAGGTCCCGTGGGCTACAACTCTGCCTTGGGCATCTTTTACCGTCGCCTCGGCGAGGCCTAAGGTCTTGCCCATCTTGATTCGCTTGCCTTCCGCCGTCAGCTTCCCCGTCTGGACAGGGGCCAGGTAGTTGACCTTCAGATCCACCGTAGTGATTCCCGTCCCCTCCTCCAGTTCGCAGAAGGCGGACCAAAAGGCCGCCGTATCGATGGCGGAAGCATAGACCCCGCCGTGAACATAGCCAAAGGCCTGTAAGTGTTCAGTATCCACGTCCAGATCAACGATGGCGCAGCCGATGTCCATATCCCGGATCGTCATGGATAGATGTCGAAAAAAAGGGCTGCCGCTGACCGTCTCTCGGATGGCCTGCACATAAGCCGGATTCAGTTGTTTCAAAATTCCCCTCCTTATTGGTATTAATCTGTGTGGAGTTCATGCTCGTCATTTCTTGACGAGTTTGATTTCGAAGAGATGCGGCCACAGCTTCCCCGTGACGAAGAGGCGGTCCCCGACCGGGTCATAGGCGATGCCGTTGAGGACGTCGACCCCGGAGCGGGCATCAAAGGCCGTCAGAAGACCCGCCATGTTTACCCAGCCGGTCACGCTGCCGGTCCGGGGATGTATCATGGCAATCCGGTCCGTCGGCCAGACGTTGGCATATATCGTTCCCCGTGCGTATTCCAGTTCATTGAGCCCCGCGACGGACCCGCCCTCATCCCGGACCTGGAGGCTGCCCACCTCCCGGAGCGTCTGCGGATCGAGAAAGTGCAGGGTCGCACTGCCGTCGCTGACGATTAGACGCCGGCCGTCGTGGGTAATCCCCCAGCCTTCATGGTCATAACGGAAGGTATGGAGACGCCGGAAGCCGGCCCGGTCATAGACAAAGCCCATCCGGTTGCGCCAGGTTAGCTGGATGACCCGATCCTTGATGACTGTGATTCCTTCTCCGAAGTATCGGTCTTCCAACTGATATTCCTGAAGGATCCGGCCTGTCTTCAACTCCACCCGGCGTAGCGAGGATCGTCCCTCCCGGCCGGTGCCCTCATAGAGATAACCGCCGGCAAAGGCTAACCCCTGAGTATAGGCGCCGCGATCGTGGGGATATACCTGAACGATCCGGTAACCATAGGTTGGAATTGGTCCGACGGGCTTTCCCGGTTCGGCGTAAACGGGTGGGGAAGCTGAGAAAAGCAGGGACAATAAAAAAAGTAGTGTTCGGATCATATCGTCATTCGTGATGTTAACATTCACCTTGAGATTTAAACGCCGCTGTGCTAAATGCCCGCTTCATGGAGATTGTAACCAATGATACGACCCCTTGCGGGCGTTGCGGCAAATTGCCCGCGGTGGTTCACTGCGACGGCTGCCAGGCCGCTTTGTGCGTGGAGTGCCGGACCTTTGACCTTTGGGGCTACGGATGCGGTCATGTGGATACTAAGGCCTTTTGCTGCAATTGTTTCCAGGACCCTGCCGTCAATCCCTATAGTGGTTTCCCGAATCAGTAGCTGCTATGAACCCTGTTTGCGGCGTCTGTGGCCGTGATAACATTTTTACTACCTGCGCCGATTGCCGGATGCCGCTGTGTGATGGTTGCGCCCGCTTCGAATTGCTGGCGGAAGGTTGCGGTACTGTAATCCCCGCCTATTTCTGCCCCTCCTGTGTGAGCAACCCTTTTGCCAATCCCAACGCCATCTTCTGGCAGATGAAAGAGAAAAATTAGCCGGTTTGCCTTTTATTCCGCATAGGGCAGGGATTCCCGGATCGGCGCGGGGATCCGTCCATAGCGGCCTTCGAATTCTTCCAGGAAGGCCTGTCTCCCCCGGAAAAAGTCTTCCACCCGCCGCCGCGTTGTCTCCCGATCCGTGAAAAGCCGGTGGGCGTTCATCTCATCGAGGTTGGCCCGATCGCACTTGATGGGGTAGCGATATCCCAGGCAGTCCCCGTCCCGACTGAAGCGCAATTGGCCCCGGACAAGGTCGTTATAGGCGGCCAGAGACTGGCGCAGAGTCACCTTCGTCTCCGCCGGCCCGATGCTTCCCGTATTGGCCAGGTAACACTGGATGCCGTTTTTCTTCACGATGTCATAGAAAATGAGCGCGTGTTCAAGACGATCTCCCGCGATGAAGGGGTCGAGGAAGACGACGCGCTTAAACTTTCCCGCTTCTTCAGGGTTACCGCCCGTACTTTCGATCGATTCTCCATATATGAACTGCATCGTTGCCTGTTCCGGCGTGAGGCGGCTGATGATGTTGGCGAGGGGATTCCTTGTCAACATGATGATATAATGTATTTTCTCGGCCCGCAGACTCTGGGAGGCGATTTCCAGATGGTCCCTGGTTACGATTGCCCGGCCGTTGCCCGTCTTCGTAATATCACGGAAATCTGGGATATAGGGATATTTGGTGACGGCGACGTTTTCCAGGAAGGCGTCCCGTGATTCCGCCGCCCGGAGGATCTCCGGCTGGCTCTCGTCCAGCCCCTCGGTCTTCACGTAAAGGCCGCCAATCTCAAAGGCCGCATAGCTGCCGTCGAAGCCCAGAGTCCCCCCGTCGTCGCCGATCATTTCCGAGCCTTCCTTGGGCAGTTTGGCGAATTTACGGCAGAGGGTCGTCGTCTTCCCCGTGGCCGTGAGGCCGGAAATGGCGGTCACTATCTCTTTGAGCTCCGGACGTTCCGTCTCCGGATCGTAGATCCACAGATGATCACGCCGGGCCCCGGTGTGCAGGAAAATCCCTGTTTTATCAATAGCCTTGACGCGCCAGTCTTCGAACTGGAAGACCCCTTTCTTTCCTTCCCCCAGATAAATGGTGTTCCGGCAGATCTTGACCTGCTCCCCCCGCCGGCTTCCCATAGCGAGGCGAACGGTAATATCTTTGTCCACCAGTTTCTTCTTCTTGTTGAACTCGAAGGCCTCGTCGGTGAAGTAGATAATTGTGTAGGTCGGTTCTTCCACGGTCCAGGCCGCCGGTTGGTCGAAGAGCAGCTTCAGCCCGTAAGCGATCTGGGCGTATTGTTCGGGGATAAGAAAGCGGGCAGTGACGCCGTCCCGTCCGTCGCCGATGATTGTATCGAGGGCGATAATCCGCTCCCCCCCCAGGACTGCGACGACTTGCTGGGCCAGGGCCTCCTCGGCTTCGCCAAAGGGATGATCGACACTGTTGCGGGTATGGGGGGCGGAGCGGGACATGGGCTCCGAGTCGGCGGCGACGGAACCGAACTGGGTTTGGATAACCCCCTCCTGGCGAAGGGCAATTTGCTTGAGTTCTTCCAGGGAACGCCCTTTAATAAGGCGGTTCGACTGGAGGGCCTCCGCATATATCTGCCGGGCGGCGCGATTAAAGGCATCCATGGTTTGAATCTCCTTACGAACTATATAGAGATCACAGGGCGGCCTGTCAAGGTGGAAAAGGCGGGTAGCCGTCAGGATAGTTTCTCTTGTGCTTGTAAAAATGTTCCTTTGTGTGTAAGAAAACTGTCCATGCATGCAAGATTTTCGCAGAAAACGCTCAGCATCGCCCGGGCCCTCATCGAATCGGTCCACGACGGGATGTACATCGCCGATCACAACGGATACTACATTATGGCCAATGAGGCCTTCGAGCGGATCACGGGGATCAATCGCCAGGAGATGGTGGGCCGCCACACCCAGTATATGATCGATAATAACTGGGTGCCCCGGGCGGTGAACCTTGAGGTGATCAAGGACTTTCAGACCCGGAGCCGGATCGTCCAGTATCCCAGCGGCAGACAACTTCTCGTCACGGCGGCAATGCTCTGGCGGGACAACGGCATCCCCGCGGCTGTCGTCAGCACCCTCCGGGATCTCACGGAGCTCAACCTGATCAGCAAGGAACTGAAGAACTCCCAGGTCATGATCGAGCGTTTCAAGAAACGGATTGAGTACCTTGAAGAGACCCTCGGGAGCACCAATAAATTTTTTATCGGCCAGAGCACCGATTTCCGGCGCACCCTTTCCCTGGCGAAGAAAGTAGCCGGCTCCGACGCCACGATCATGATCACGGGTCCTTCCGGCGTCGGCAAGGACGTCCTGGCCCAGTTCATCCATTACCAGAGCCGCCGCAAGAATAGCGGATCCTTTGTGAAGGTCGATTGCGCGGCCCTCCCCGCCAATCTCCTTGAGTCGGAACTCTTCGGTTACGATAAGGGGGCCTTCACGGACGCCCGTACCCAGGGAAAACAGGGGATGTTTGAGCTGGCCAATGGTGGCACCCTCTTTCTGGACGAGATCGGCGAATTCCCCTTTGAGCTTCAGGCGAAGCTCCTCAATGTTCTCCAGGACCGACAGATCAAGCACTTGGGGGGGCTGGCGACGATCCCCGTCGATGTCCGGATTATCGCGGCTACGAACATGAATCTCGAACAGATGATCCGGGAACGGAAGTTCCGGGAGGATCTATATTACAGGCTGAACGTTATTCCCATGTTTATCCCGCCCCTGCGGGAGCGCCGGGAAGACATCCTGCCCATGATCAAACATTTCCTGAAGATCTATAACCAGAATTATAATACGGGAAAGTTTCTCTCCATCGAGGCCCTCAACGCCCTGATGAATTACGACTGGCCGGGCAATGTCCGTGAGGTGCGCAACGCCATCGAACGTGTCGTTGTCACAAGCGCCGATGAGGTCATCACCCTCCACGACCTTCCCGGAGAGATCAGGAAGACTTATCGCCTTTCGCCGCCGCCATTGGCAGGCTTGCCGGCATCTTCTTATCCCGTCGGTCCCTTGAAAGAGGCCCTCGACACAATGGAAAGGGAACTGATCCGCAAAGCCCTTGAAGCCTCGCCGAACCTTGCCGAAACAGCCCGCATCCTGCAGATCGATCTTTCGACGCTGACGAGAAAGAATAAAAAGTACGGCCTGACAGGTCATGTAAAAACAGGGGGTCAGGTTAAAACCTGACCCCCAATAAACTTTACATCATCTCTAATACCGTGGCTATGGATACGCCGCCGCCGCCGCAGAGGGTGGCCATGCCGAGGGTTTTGCCCCGTTTTTTCATGGCATGAAGAAGCGTTACCATAATCCGGCATCCGGTGGAGCCCACTGGATGACCCAGGCCGACGCCGGAACCGTTGACATTGGTGATTTCCCGGTTCAGGCCGATTTCCTTTTCACAACCCAGGTACTGGGCG
>Ga0172379_10010937_pt1 | contig 10894 bp, 2 predicted proteins | sample GrowelOW334metaG_FD_119756 | JGI IMG/M metagenome (GOLD analysis project Ga0172379, IMG submission 119756) | Groundwater microbial communities from an aquifer near a municipal landfill in Southern Ontario, Canada - Groundwater well OW334 metaG | ecosystem: Environmental > Aquatic > Deep... | reverse complement strand
CTGAAGAGAAAAAACTTATTGATGGACCAAAAACATCACTTATGATTCAGCATCTTTTGGAGGCAGTTTCTGCAAAATCAGAAAATCCACAGCTCAAATGAGCGATTACTCAGTTTATAACCAAAGAGACCACAGATAATGGAACAATCACTATGGATGAATTCACCAGTTTTATGAAGGATGGCTGAGAATACAGCTATGAAACAACGGTAGATGGAAACAAAGAAACAAAAACAGTTACCGTTTCAGCTACTTCCACTATCAAAGAATTCATCAAATCGCTCGCCGATCAGCTGAATGAAGGAAAAGATCTTTCGTGGCTCTTTGCGAATAAAGAGATGCTTCAAGAAAAAGTATTGGAAAGCGCAAAAGAGTTTTCTGAATCAAGCAAACCGTTTGCTCTCGATGAAGGGAATGTCTTTCTCAAAGATATACAAACCAAAAACGAAAAGAAAATCAGTGAATTTATTTCTAAGGAAAAACTTCAGGAGAAATTCAACAAAGAAGAGCTTGATGGCGTCAGAAGCACACTTCTCTATTCTACCATAAAAGTCGTTAATTTTATTACTGACTTAATTTATTTTGATCTGGGAGATACTGCGGACACCGTGATTGCGTGAATTTTTTCCGGCGCACTTATTGGCGGCATCAAATATACTTTTTACAATCCCGATGGAACGATTAATTCAAAAAAAATAAAAACAGCGCTTGGAAGTTTTATCGCAGAAAGACTCAATCCTAGTGTAGGAGTGGGATTTGACGCAAATGGGAATCCGCTTTTGTGAGCATCGCTTGCTTATGAAAAATTGAGCAGTGATTTGTGAAAGAAATTTGACGCTTTGTGAAGCGCTAATGTAAATATCGGGAAACTTATCTGATGAACGCTTTCATTTAATGTTAATCTCTGAGCTAGCAAAGCATGGCAAATCAATAAAGAGAATGTTGCGAAATTAAGCACAAAAAAACCTATACCGGTAAACAGAATCTGAGTCGAATGAGGATTGGCTACTGACCTCAAAATCATATCTCCGTATCTAGGAATTTTTTTTGAAAAAGATTTCCCCGCATGAATTGAAAAAAAAGGACGCATGTTTGATAAGATTATGAAACAGGTATTGTGATTTCCAGATATCAAAGTCTATGCCGATGCCAATACCTTTATGACAGGGATGAAAGCTACTATAGAAGAGTTATGAAAAACCGATAAAGAAATAAAACAGAATAAAATATTTTTGGAAGATATGGTTGAACAAATTTGCAGTGAAATGCAACGGGCAGGAATATTTGAACTTCTCAATAAACAAGCCGATGACGATCAGAAAAAAGCAATACTTACCTATATTTATACTACGTTTATTGATGCATTCCACGAAAATGCGATCGCTCAACAATCATATGAACAGCTTAATGGAAAAGTAAAACTCACCAGATTTGGATTAAGAGCAAAATTGGTGGACATTTTGGCGTGGACAGGAACAGGCGCGATTGCATGAACTGCCGCATGATGACCATTGGGTACACTCTTCTGAGCAACTACTTGAACAGTGCTCGGACTTGCAAAATTTTCTACCCGAAAAACAGGATATGTGGAAGACGCAAACAAAACTATAAAAAATTATACGGGCATCGAAAGCGGATATGACGCAGAACTTCATGAAAATCTCGCTTATGAGGATATAGAAAACCTTGCAAAATTTTTGGAAAACGAACTCAATCCCAATGAAAAGTCATTGATCGTTACTGCAGATAAAGAAGCAAAAACTATTGCTATCACTGCTGCTAATGGAGGGAATCCGCTAAAATATATGAATGCCTATTATTCGGAAACAGCGCTTACCAGCAATGCGTTCTGCTTCAAAAATAATACGCTTACCCTGGGAAATGCTTCACTGCGTGTCGCCCGCAATATCAAAAGAAATCAAGTGGAAACATTTTTGATGATAGGGGAAACTATGGGTGGTGGAATGAATAAACTTTCTGTGGAAACAAGTAATGAAGTAAAAAATATAAATCAGCTTGCCCAGTCAGATTATCCTTGAGAACTTTCTTATGCGCAAATAGAGACATTCGTAAAAACCGATGAAAAACTTAACCCTTATGAAGAAAAGATTCTCTGATTCTTCGACACGGATGGAAAACTCAAAGGCAAAGCAATGACTATATGAACGCTTACATTTACTCAAGCAAGTGATGGTACCGTTTCTCTACCTTCATATGATACGACCGCGCCTACTGATAAGTTTAAGATAGAATATACCGTCCAAACAAAATTAGCAACGGAAAAGATCACAACTATAGACGCATTGAAATACAACGATGCTGCTTCCCTATCTACAGAGAAGTTATTTAGTCCTGATACGAAATTCACCGATGTATTTACTGCAAAGACAGAAAAAGCATTATCATTATTTGATGATTATCAACAAACTCTCTATAGAAAATTTATGGAAAGTATTGTAGATCCAGGATTGGATGCTTTTATCAGTGACGATAATTATACAACTGCATTTACTAAGCTCGAAGAAATATTAGCAAAAAATATGAAATACTCTGAGCTCACAGATCTTAAAGCACTCATAGAAAAAGAGGATTTGTCAGCTGATGAAAAAACACTTATTGTGGATAAATTTAAAACTATATTTTCATATATTACCTATTTAACTGACGGGAAAGCTGATGGAACAAATCTTTCTGTACTTATCAATGCCTTCAGATGAATTGAATATAAAAAACTATTTTGACCGGATAGAACAACAACTTATCCGCTCATCACAGATTATAGGAAAGATATAGCAAACAATCTAAAATCTGCGTCTTCACTTCAACGTCAGACGGTAGAAAATCTTATCGGATTTACAGCATTTTATAGATTAAGCGGCAAATGAAGAGGCTATTCTATGACAGCTCTTGGAGCAACTAATGTCTTGAGCAATGGAAATCTGGACGAATCAATGGAAAAAATAGATAATGCTGACGAATTACCAAAAGCCCAAGAATGGTTTACGAACAATCTTGATGTTAACAAAACGAACAAGAAGATGATCCTAGAAAAACTCAATAAGCAACTGGAATCGCAAAAGATAACACTCAAATCTGAAGATCTAAATTCACTCTTCAAGTGAGAGTACATCAGTATTGGCGACTGAAATAAAAAAGTTACATTAGATGTTCAATACTATTTTTATCTCTTAGGAGAATGCGGCAATGAATCTATCTGAGCGCAAATAAATAGCATCAAGATCTATGAAAAAATTTCAGGTGAGTATAGAGAGACAACAGTCGATGGAGAAACGGCGTGAATAACAAGAAAAAAACGAGATGTAACAATAGAAACACAAACAAAAAATTCAGAATATGATATTGTTGCCACACAAAAAGATCTTACCATCAGTGGCGCCGTGAGCAAAAAGAAAAAAATAGAAACGCCTCCGCCTCCTCCACCAACACAGGTTGATGCTATTGTTCCTCCTCCACCTCCACATACAGAACCTGATCCTATTCCCCCTCCTCCGCCACCGCCTCCAACAGATCCTGATTCTCTTAATCCATAACCTACATCACAATCATTTTATATACTATTTTTTACACCTTTCTATTACCACCATGAAAAAAATTATCGTGTGATTATTGTGAATATCTGCCCTCCTGTGATTAGGATATGGGTCAGTTTTTGCACAATCTATTCCTAATATCGGAAGTGCAATGACCACATCAATCATAAGTCAACCCTATCAACAATCCCAGTGCGTGGAACCTGATGGAAGCATAGTATATGTAAATAGACAGTTTTATTTATGAGATACCTATACAACAACAGATGTAGTACCAAAATGGGGAAATGGGTATGACACTCTATTATTAAACGCAAGTAAAGTACTTTTATATAATTCTCCTCTCTTCAATTTCACTTCAGCTATCCAATGGAAAAGTAATGGAGTGCCAAATTCTGCTTCCGTAAACTCTATTGTATCAGCACAAGGTACTTTTGTGGTAAGCTCAACTGTTCCATGACAATTGGTATATAACATCCATAGAGCTGCTTTGTACAATCAGTGATCTAATTCGTATTCCATCGCTTATCTTGGACGACCAAATCTGATAAACTATACAGCGCAGCTTACCAATAAAGCATTTTATGATAGACCTGGACGAGTTGTTGATTGATATGAATGTGTAAATTATACCGTCCACTATTGTGGAGATGGGGTAAAAGATACTCAACAAAGCATAGCAAATTTACCATGATGATTTGCTAACTCTATAGCAAATGAACAATGTGACGGTACCGATTGAGTCACGGCGGGATATATGTGTACAAGATCATGCACACTTCAAACAATTGTGGTTAAACCTACTTGTACGCTTTCCGTCTCTTCATCATCGATTATCGTATGAACACCCCTTCAAACATCATGGACTATCAATGGAAGTTATACCAACGCCCCACAGATTACCTATACACCAACTACGTGGAATATTACTTGATTACCTTATACCGTCACTACTGCTGCTGGACAACATACTATTACGCCTCAAGATATAGGAGACTATACCCTAAGTATGATGGTCAGCAATAAAGCATGACAATCTTATTGTACTGCGCAAATTTCAGTAACTCCACAGCCACAGCATGTACAATGTTCTCTGAATATAAATCCAAACCCTGTTTTTGTACATCAGATTGTATCAGTTTGATGGAATGTTATTGGTGGTAATTTTTTCTGAACATATATCTATGTTACTCCTGCACTATGATGAGCATGGCCATATGCAATAAATGCCAATCAATATAATGGCACCACTTCGGTGATGCCTACTCAGGCAGGAGATTATAATTTTAGCATGATGGTAAATAATATTCGGGGAGCTTATACCTGTACAGGACTTTTGCATGTTATGGATAATATCCCTCCAACATGTTTACTCACTACATCTACTCCTACTATTGTAGCATGACAATCAGCCACACTTCAATGATCATATGCGTATGCGACAAGTGCATCATTTTCTCCCACAATCGGGTGAATAAGTTTCTTATATCCAAGCCGAAGTAATACTAACATTACGGTAACACCTACTACTACCACTACCTATACCTTGACCGTACATGGGGCTGCGGGAACTACTTCTGCAATTTGTCCCGTAACTATCACCGTCAATCAGCCTGCACCCGTAAATCCAACATGTTCTTTGACTGTGAATACTTGAGCCATTTTGTCTGGACAAACAGCTGTTTTACATGCATCATATACCAACGCCCTATCGGCAACATTTACTCCAACTATTGCATGACTTAATTTTGTTTATCCAACACGAAATACTAGTATCGCAGTAACGCCTACTACTACCACTACTTATACCTTGACCGTACATGGGGCTGCGGGAACTACTCCTGCTATCTGTAAAACTCTAGTGACTGTAAATAACCCAATCTCTCCAAAATGTTCACTTACTACAACCACTCCGACTATTATATCATGACAGACAGCGACACTTAATGCTTCATATACTAATGCTGCTTTGGCTAGTATCACACCAACTATTGCATGATTACTATTCAGCGTTCCAAGTCGAAGTAATACTAACATTATGGTAACACCCACCACTACCACTATCTATACTATGGTAGTGACAGGACAAATAGGAACTACTCCTGCAATTTGTCCCGTAACTATCACCGTCAATCAGCCTGCACAACCTGCACAACTTTCTTTAACTAAAACACTTATTAACAACACCCCTTATCATTCTTGAGACCTTGTGTCATTTAGAATCGATTTTGCAAATATTGGAAATACTACTGTTCACTATACTATACTTACTGACTATCTTCCTGCGGGACTTACTTATGTAAGCAGTCAGATTTTTGGAATCCTTACTCCCTACACCATTGAAACATGAACGTTTCGATGAGCTGACGCTGTTGAATATTCTGGATTTAGTTTACTGCCAGGACAAACAGGATACATGATCGTTACAGGAAAATTTAAATGATATACTTATTCCAATCAGACAATTAACAATGTATTTTTGAGATCTAAGGAAACAGATATACTGCATGCTGTAGCAATGTTTTCCGCATATACTCCTTCAGCAAACGCCACTATCACAAAATCAGCAGATAAAACCTCTTACTATCCTGGTGAAAATGTAAAATTTACGATTGCCGTAACGAATAATGGACCTGATGCTATTGATAATGTACAACTCATAGACATATGGCCGATCAATAATAATTCATGTGTTACTGCTGATTCGCTTTGGTTAGCAAACACTCCTATGACCATGAGTAATACTAGCAACCTCTATACATGGAATCTGACTACTTCATTGCCTGTAGGACAGACGGTATATCTCTATCTTACTGGACATATCGGCGACAATCAAAGTTGTATCGGAAATTATACGAATACTGTAGATCTTAGATATATGATCAATGGACAAGCAAAGACAGGTCGTGCCAGTGTAAATGTAAATGTATTGACCCTGCCTGCTTCCACGATGAGTATTGAAAAAAGTTTGGTATCGTATGGAAATAACGCTGGCGATGCGGTCGTTTTTGAAGTGCTCTATAAGAATAACGGAACCGCTACTATCACAAATTATGATATTGTAGATTACTGGCCAGGAACATTAACATTTGTTTCTGCTAGTCCTATGCCGACTAGTCAGACATCAGCCCCTTGAGGAGAAGTATTGCATTGGATATTTACTACTCCAATTGCGCCAAACGGAACAGGAAAAATTATTATCAATGGAAGGATAAAATAGTAGAAAGTATCAAGTAGAAAGTATCAAGATTCCACCTTCCACTTTCCACCTTCCACCTAATTTAAATAGTCTTTTAGTTATTTAGTTACGGAAATGAAAAAAACATTGTATATCATCGTTCTTGGACTCTTGTGATTTGTATGATTCACACGAGCCAATGTAAATAGCTTGAATGTTGCACCATCCGTGCAATCAGCTATTTCTGGTTCACTAGTAACATTTACCGTTACGTGAAATAATGGAACTGGCGGGGCTTATCTCAAATATATCTTGCCAAAAACAGCGGTATATGATATTGTCTATCAAAATGCGAATATAACTCCGTTGAATAATGCCTTGTTAAGTCTAGGCGCTGAACACGATCCTATCTTCTCTATTTCCGCAAACAGTAATTTTTCCGTAACGATTACCGCCAAAGTTATTAGTAATAGTCGAACGATCCCTATGATAAGCATAATGGCAAATTTTAGTTCTGACACACAATTTTTTACCATATTAACTTCAGCAATTGCCCAAATCACGCCTATCGCTGACCTTGCAGTAACCAATGTTTTAACAGGACTAAATCCAAGTTTTTCTGGAGACAATGTATCCTATTATATAACACTACAAAATATCTGATCAACCTCAGCGACAGGAATCACTTTTATCAGCAATTTTCCTATTCCTAGATTAGCTGCTCCGACTGCGACGTTTAATTGAATACCTCACCTCTATACCTTTATAAATTATCCACAAGATTTTGTCTGGAGCGGAAGTTATTTAAGCAATCTAAATCCATGACAAACGATAACGATTCTCTTGAATGCTCCTATGACGCAAGCATTTGCAGTGGGGACTACGTTTAACCAAATCGCTAAAACAACAACAGCAAGCCCTGAATACAGCACAGGCAATAATTCAGCAACCGCTACGTGAGTAGTACAAGCTACAGCTGATGTGCGAATAACAAAAACCTTAGCGCCATTTACTGGCTTCAAAGCTGGTGATCAAGTACGCTATCTTATCACATATGGAAACAGTGGCGGTAAAACTGCTGATAATGTAATTATCACGGACATTGTTCCCGTATGAATAACTTTACCGGTAACTACATTTACGCTTTGAACACTTCCTGCGTGAAGCGGATGAACAATTATCATTACCTGAACGCTTTGAAGTCTGTTTACCTCATGACAAGTCTTTGTAAATACGGCGAATATCACTACGACAAGCAGCGAATGATCTACAGGAAATAATAGCGCTGCTGCTACCTGAGTAATACAATGAATTGCTAATGTAACCGTAAATATCGTAGCGAACAATCTTACAAGACCGCAATTAGATAACGCGCCATACGGCGCTGGACCTAGCACATTGATCCAAGCAGTCAACGGTGATATCGTACAACTTACGATCACGTATGCAAACTTTGGAAACGCGACAGGAGCGAATGCGACTATCGGACTTTCATGAGTGCAGTGATTTGTCAGTCTTGGAGTGTATAATAGCAATATCGGGACGCTGCAACTTAACACTACGTGAATGGTAATCATTACCTGAATCGTTGGTCCGAATAATTATATTTCATTCACGCCTACTGTTCGTTTACATTATAATTGAAATCAATTGCGTACAGACAGCGTAATAATCCAAGAGCCATTTGTTTGCGGTGATGGAATGCTTACAAGAACCGAAGTCTGTGATACCCAATGAAATCTTGGCGTCTTATATAGCGGTCAAGTCTGTGAAAATCAACAAGGCGTGTGTGTCCTTCGTACACAAAGTATTGTAAATCAAGCATGCGTCAATTATCAATATACCAATACCCTCGGATGAATGGTGACTGGTCAGGCATGCGTTGAAGCGCCTCTTACGCTTAAATCCGCAAATTGTGTTACTATGACATGATCAGCTCCTGTCAACACAAGCAATGGATTCGATGTAGCTCTCACGTGCAAATGAAATAACGCTAACGCCACAACGCCGATAAGTATCGATTGCGGAAACTGAACAAGCATTCTATGATCGTGAACCACGTTTAATGGAATCTGCAATTATTCATGATCATTTGTCGGCAACGCGCAATGTAAGGTAGGAAGTGATATAGCTAATAATGATTGTAGGGTGCCGGTTTCCGTAACTGCTGGACAATGTTGAGCACTTGATGCGCTTGATGGCACTATAGCTATTGCAAATGAAAATAGTGACGCAGAGAGCACCTTCAGATGCGAAACAGCAAACCATTCTACTGCTCAAACTATCACTATCGATTGTGGAAACTGAACTCAACACACAACAAATAATGCTTCTGTATTTGAAGCATGATGTGAATATACAAACGTAGATACTCCTCAGACCTATCCTGTGAAATGTTTGGTAGATGGCGTAAGCGCACCAACATGCCAAGAAAATCTTATCGTAGATGAAGCAACATTCTGAAGATGTGGAGATGGAGAAAAACAATGATATGAAAAATGTGACGATGGAGATTATAATTGAACTTCTGATTCCAATTGTACGATTTGATGTGATATCAAATGATGATCAGTAGCAATGGTAGGATGTTTCAATGTATGAAATACAAATCTTTCCGTACAAAAAAACGAAATTTTGCCTTTCTGGCGAACACTTGATAAAGAGAAAAATTTTGTATCAACATGTAATGACACTACTATCAATAAGATACAAAAATCAAGCTTACAATGTAACTTTAAGATATACAACGGAAATGGGGTTGTCAAAGACATTATTCTTCCTTGTGAAAAAGATACACGAGAAAATTATGCTATATTTAATTATTTACGTACTATAGGCAAAGATCGATATTCGCTCACCCATGCGTTTGGAAAATATTCTACCGTACTTAGCGACAATGAGGTGAATAACAGATATGGAGAATATAAACTCGTATTGGATGAAGTGCAATATAAATATTGTGATGGCACTGAATTTGTAGAATGAGCTCCCATAAAAAGAGTATGTGAGGTAAACTTTACTGTCACTAAACCATATCTTATCCAGAAAAGTTCATTTGGTCTTACACCAAAAACGACTACCGATCTTAGCATAAACGAATTTTATGATATGAACAATCAAAAACTCGTCACTTCTACAGAAATGGACAAAATTATGGTCATCGACGCTAACACGTATAAAGGATGAAGCGCTATCAGTACCATGATGGATACCTTTATAACTAAATATTCGAAACTCGCAGTAAAATACACGACCGTCGAATCTGCAGAAGGAAATACTATTACTGTTTACAAGGTTCCTAGTCAAGATATAGTTGTTTTCAAGGGCGATGGAACATTAATCTATACAGACAAATGAGCAAAAACTAATCCATTTACCGTCATTGTTGATGGACCAAATCTTACTATTAATTGATCTATCGAAAATACCAATGCAATGTTCTTGGTAAATAAATGAACTATTAAATTTGCAGAACCTGTGACTAATAGATGTGCAAAAACTCAAGTAGTAAAATGAATCTTCGTAACAAAAAATAATTTTATAGCAGGAGAAGATCTTACTAACAATGCTACTGATAAAGAATGGTGTCCTTATGGATGATTGGACGTACAAGGAATACTTATCTGAAAGTGAATCGAAGATCTAGTAAATTCAAGAAGATCACAACTCAATCATTGGTTTAAAATCGGGTCAACATCTGATGCGGCGATTAAAGCTGAAAGAAGAAATGAAATCTTCAACGGCGCGTCTGTGCTTATCGAATACAGTCCAAGTCTATGGAGTGCATTGCCTCCAGGCGCAAATGAATTTACTAAAGCGCTTGATGTGTATAAACAATAATTAGCTAGAAGCTTAAAGCCAAAAGCTTAAAGCATCATGTAGTAGTATAGCATATATAGTTGGGGCGATGAATAATCGCCCCTTTTGCTTTTCTTTCTTCATAAACTAAATAACAAAAGAACGCACCATTATTAAATCAGTGTGAAATGTAGTCCGAGCATGAGAGACGCGTAAGCGGATTACTAACCATATGTGTTTAGTATAATAAACATGATATTGCCTTAATGGTGCTTGATTTTTTTATCCAATATTTTTTCTCCTCCTTTGTTGTAAAGGAGGGGGACCGAACCCCGCAATACTGCGGGGCGAGCGGTGGAGGATTTTG
>Ga0172379_10010936_pt1 | contig 10894 bp, 12 predicted proteins | sample GrowelOW334metaG_FD_119756 | JGI IMG/M metagenome (GOLD analysis project Ga0172379, IMG submission 119756) | Groundwater microbial communities from an aquifer near a municipal landfill in Southern Ontario, Canada - Groundwater well OW334 metaG | ecosystem: Environmental > Aquatic > Deep... | reverse complement strand
GCCTTAACAGTCGTCAGTCAGAAGAGTTCAGCCGCTACGGTTAATTCTTTAGCCGCCGTGCGCAAACCCTGGCTGCGTCGTTTGGTTTTTATTTTAACGGCTTTAGCGGTGGTAGTTTATTTAGCCGCCGCAGCTATTACCAGCATTTTACCGCCTAAATTATCCTTGCTTAGTCCGTCGGACAATTTGACCACCAGCAGTCCAATTTTATCGGTTAGTGGCTTAACCGAAGTCGGCGTGCAATTAAGCATTAACGAGGTTGTGGTGGAGGTGTCCAACAAAGGTCGTTTTGACAGTAAATTGCCTTTGCGGCCGGGGCTTAATATTATTACCGTCTTAGCCCAAAAGTCTTACAGCCGTCCGCGGATTATTACCCGCCAAGTACTTTTTACACCTTCAGCCGAGGCTGGTTTGGACACCGGTTCCGTGGTACCATAAAGTAAATTTGCGGTAAAATTATCAAGCTTAATTTTACCCCTCAATTCATTATTATTTAGGCCAATATTATGAAAGAAGATTCTAAAAAAGCCCCGGCCTTTGGCGGCGATGAAAGGTTTAAGGCCGCGGCCACAGCCATTGAGCAAATCAAGGAAAAGTTTGGCGACGGGGCTATCATGAAGCTGGGCGAAGCCCATGCCATGGAGGTTGATTCCATACCCACCGGTTGTTTGTCTATCGACGTGGCCTTGGGCGTCGGCGGCATGCCACGCGGACGGGTAGTGGAAGTGTTTGGCCCCGAAGCTTCGGGTAAAACCACGCTGACACTGCACGTTATTTCCGAAGTGCAAAAACTTGGCGGTTTGGCGGCCTTTGTGGACGCCGAACACGCGCTCGATCCGGTGTACGCCAAAAAAATCGGCGTCAAAATAGACGATTTACTGATTTCTCAGCCTGATAACGGTGAACAAGCGCTTGATATTGTAGATACCTTAGTGCGTTCCAACGCCGTAGATGTGATTGTGGTTGATTCAGTGGCCGCCCTCACGCCTAAGGCCGAAATAGAAGGCGATATGGGAGATTCCCACATGGGTTTGCAGGCTAGGCTAATGAGCCAGGCTTTGCGCAAACTGACAGCCATCATCTCTAAGAGCAAGACAGTAGTGATTTTCCTGAACCAGACGCGCATGAAGATAGGGGTCTTTTTTGGCAATCCCGAAACCACTACCGGCGGCATGGCTTTGAAGTTCTATTCCTCGGTGCGGGTGGATATTCGGCGCATTGGTCAGCTTAAACAGGGTGAGAAAATGGTAGGTAATCGCGTGCGCGTGAAAATCGTCAAGAATAAAGTAGCTCCGCCCTTCCAAGTAGCCGAGTTTGATATTATGTACAACGAAGGTATTTCTTTGCCTGGTGATTTGGTGGACGCCGGAGTATTGTACGAAGTTGTTACCAAAAGCGGCAATACCTATTCTTTTGGCGAAACCAAATTGGGCGTAGGCCGCGAGCAAGCCAAGCAATTCCTGCGTGAAAATCCCAAAGTTGGCAAGGCTATTAGGGAAGCAGCCTGGAAAAAAGTTAAGGAACAACGGGCCGCCGAGAGATAGACAGCTTAAACCCCATCAGCCTAACGGTCGATGGGGTTTTAAAAGACTAAAGTTTGGTGATTTATTTGGTTGTGGGCACCAGATTAATAGGTTGGCCGGCATCGAAACTTTTGATACTTTCCACCGTGGTGGCCATAATGCGTTCCACGGCTTCGCGGCTGTTAAAAGCGATATGCGGCGTGATGATAACGTCATCCCGATTGATAAGTATATGGTTTCGCACCACGGTTCCCAAATCACAGCTGGCGGGGAACCCTTTGGACATCAACTCGCTTTCTTCACGGATGGCGCATTCTTCCTCCAGCACGTCCAGCCCCGCGCCGCTCAAATGGTGGCTTTCCAAAGCTGCTAGCAAAGCCTGGGTATCCACCAAGGCGCCACGGGCGGTATTGATAAGCAGACTGCCAGGTTTCATCAGTTTAAAGCGGTCGGCGTTTATAAGATGATGATTAGCTGATGTATAGGGCGCGTGAAGCGAAACCACATCAGCTTGTGCTAGCAGCTCTTCTAAAGATACATAGTTGAAACCGATCTCTTTAGCCAAATCCGGCTTAGGGAAAGGATCTGAGATCAGTACGTTCATGGCGAAACCTCGGGCGATGCGGGCCACGTTGAGGCCTATTTTACCGCCGCCTATCAGGCCGATGGTTTTACCGCAAAGGTCAAAGCCCTGCAGGCCGCGATAATCAAAAATACTTTTTTCAATCCGCTGGTGAGCGGCGAAAATTTTGCGCGACAGAGTAAGAATTAAAGCAAAGGTGTGCTCAGCCACGGTTCGTTCGCCGTAAGAGGGCACATAGGCTACTTTAATACCGCGCTCCTGGCAGGCCGGAACATCAATATGGTTAAAGCCCATAGAGCGGGTAGTTAACAGTTTAAGTTCCGGCAATTGATTCAGCAGAGGCTTATCAACTTGCGAGTAAACAAAAACTGAAACCGCTTCGGCCCCTTGGGCCAATTTAACCGTGTCAGCGTTTAGAGGTTCGGCGGAGAATGTTAACTCGTGTCCCGTTAAAGCTTGCGCCAAATAAGTTTGTTCAAAATCTTCAATCTCGAAGAAAGTAATACGCATGGCGCGAAGTTATTAAATTAAGCTCTTTCCACGTAATCGCCGGTTTCAGTATTAATAATAACCATTTCTTCGTTTTTGATAAAGAGCGGGACGTTCACCGTCAGGCCGGTTTCCAGCTTAGCTTGCTTGCTGCCGCCGGTGGCCGTATCACCCTTAACGCCGGGCGGAGTTTCCACCACTTTCAAAGTGACTTTTTTGGGCAGTTCAACATTAACCGGTAAGCCGTTGAAATTTAGAATCTGAACTTCTACGCCGTCTTTTAAGTAAGCGGTTTTATCAGCCAGCGATTCTTTGGAGAAGTCAAACTGTTCAAAGGTTTCCTGGTTCATGAAATGGCACTGAGTTTCGTCGGCGTACAGGAAATTAGCCCGCAGCCGTGTCATATCCGCCTCTTCCACTTTGTCGCCTGGTTTGAAACTTTGTTCTAACACCCGGCCGTTCAACAAGTGCCTAAGCTTGGTGCGCATGACTGGTTTACGCTGAGCGGTGCGCATGAAAGAAGCTTCCAGCACTTGATAAGGCTCACTATCAACCAGAATATTGAGGCCGACCCTTATGGAATTGAGAGAAGGTAGAATAGACATAACCAAAATTCAGACCAAACCTACTTAGTCACGAAGGGGATCAGCGCCATGAAACGAGCCCGCTTGATGGCCATAGCCAATTTGCGTTGGTGCTTCATGCAAGTGCCGGTGCGGCGGCGGGGTAGAATTTTTGAATAGCCGGACAACGACTTTTGCATAATGCGGTTGTCTTTGTAATCAATATCGGTGATGCCGTTGATACAAAAGTAGCAAACGCGGTCTTTAGGCGCGATAGATGGTTTGCGATGATTGTTGCCGTGACTGGCGCGATTGGAATGTTGCATAGATAATGATAAATTTGTAATTTTTTAAAATGGTATATCTTCCACGTTGATAGGCGACTCGTCCGCCTGGGTTTCGGTAGGTGGCGCTGGCGTCTCGGCTTCGGCCTGAGCGGCGCCGCGATTCAAACGATCAAGCATGATCATGTTGTCGGCTACGACTTCAGTGCGCCAGTGCTTTTGGCCCTGGGCGTCGTCCCAAGAACGAGTTTGTAGTCGCCCCTCAACATAAATTTTACTGCCACGTTTGACCATTTGGCCGCAGATATCAGCCAGTTTGCGCCAAGCCACAATGTTGTGGAACTCGGCTTTTTCCTGCTTTTCACCGGTGGCTGATGTCCAACGCAGGTTGGTGGCCACTGAAAAAGTGGCGACCGGCGTGCCTTGAGCCGTGGTACGCACTTCAGGATCGCGGGTAACGTTGCCGATTAGCATGACTTTATTAAGATCCATAGTATAATTCCTCCCTTAGTTCACCGCCCGTTAAGACAGGCCGTGGCTAATTAGTTAGAATTGTAAAATTTAAATGGTTAATCGTTGGTTACTTAACTTCTTCTTCTAGAATTTGTTCCAGCTTTTGATCAAGCTCATCCAGCTGAATCTTAGTTTTTTCAGTTGGTTTAATTGCCGGTTCGGCCGTTACGGTTTCAGGCTCCGATTTAGCCGTGGCGATAGCTTGTTGAGCGTGTAGACGGGCCAATTTTTCCTGGAAAGCCTTTTCTCGAGCTAACTGCTCTGGGGTTTTTAGTTTCTTGGCGATAATTTGGAAGCGCAAAATTTCGCTGGACAAACGTAACCAGTCACTAACTTTTTTGACCAAGCCGGGCTCAAGATCGCACTCTATTACCACGTAAGAACCATGGCGAATGTGGTCAATGGGGTAAGCCAACTTTTTCTTACCCATAGCATCCTCCAAAGTGATTTTGGCGCCCTCGGCCTGAAGCATAGCACGCACTTTTTCTTGGGTAGTAGTGGACTCTTCGGTGCCGGCTTTGAGCGGCACAATGTACATTATTTCGTAGTGATTCATATTTTTAGAGATAATAAAAACGCCCTAATAATTAGCTGCCCTGGCAAGTAAAACCCCTCTTAACCTGCTAGGTCCCCGCCCTGAAGGCGGAGAATGGTGCGCCCAATTGAGCGCGGAAGTAGCTTAACATAGCCGCTGGACCTTGGCAAGAGTAAACGTGGTATACTAATTTAGCCTTATGTCTCAATATATTTTTATCTTAGGCCGCGAGCCATCTTTGAGTGTGGCCGAAATAGCGGCCGTGGCCAAACGAGAGGGTCTGGAGTTGGTTTGGCAGCATATAACCGGTCGGTTTGCCTTAATAGAGGCCGATTTGCCGGCAGGCTTTATGTTGCAGTTAGCCGGCACAGTTAAGCTGGCTCAGGTTTTAGGGCAAGTAGAACCCATATCGGAAGCGGTGAGTGAGCTGGTTAATAAAATTCTGACCGGACTCAACAACACCCAATGCCATTTTGGTTTTAGTTGGTATGGCGAGGGGCGCCCCAAGTGGCTCGATCGCGTGGGTATGGAAATTAAGAAAGATTGGCGCGCCCAGGGCCAGCGGGCGCGTTACGTGGTGTCGCGTGAGCCCCAACTTTCCAGCGTCGTGGTAGCCAAGAATAAGTTGTTGCCGCCGACGGGGGTGGAGTTTAATTTGGTGCCCATGAAAGGCCAGTTGTTAGTGGCGCGAACTTTGGTGGTGCAAGAATTTGCCGACTGGAGCAGTCGGGATTATGGCCGCCCGGAACGTGACACTAAAGTCGGCATGTTACCACCTAAATTAGCGCGTCTGATGGTAAACTTGGCGGCCCAACCCAAGGAGGCAACTTTGCTTGATCCTTTTTGTGGCTCCGGCACAGTGTTGCAAGAGGCGGCGCTGCTAGGCTATCAAGAATTGTGGGGCAGCGACAATGATGCTCAAGGTATTGAGCGCACGCAAAAGAATTTTGCCTGGCTTAAAGAGCGTTACCCCAGTTTAACGGCCCAGCCGACATTAAAAGTGTGTTCAATATTTGATTTACCCAAACGTTTATCCGATCGCCGTTTCGGTGCCATTGTCACTGAACCTTATTTGGGTCCACCGCTCACCGGTCGTGAAGGTAATAATCGTTTAGGCGGTATTCAAAAAGAATTGACCGAGTTTTATCAAGCCAGCCTTAAAACTTTAGGCAGTTTATTGGCCCCCGGCGGGCGAGTGGTAATGGTTTGGCCGGTATTGGTGGCGGGTAAAACTAGCCTGCCCTTGCCGCTAATGGAAGCCGCCCATCAAGCCGGTTTCAACTTGGTGGATCAGCTACCCTCGCTGGCACCATCCCAGTGGCGTAATGAGCGTAATACCCTTTATTATCACCGTCCCGGCCAGTATGTGGGACGGGAAATTGTGGCGCTGGAATTGGATTAAATTGGCAAAATACTCCAGCCCTGTTAAAATACATAAAAGTGAAGAGTCCGTTGTCGGCCTCTTATTTATTTCCCCATAGTTATCAAGATTTTTAGCCAGCCGCTATTTATATGGTTCACTATAAGAATAAACTGCAGACAGAGTTAGTTGACCTTCATATTCACGTCGGTGGTGCGGTGGCGCCGCATATCTTATGGGAAATAGCCCACCAACACGGCATGAAATTACCCACCAAGACTTATTGGGATTTTTGGCAGCTGATTACGGCTTCGGCGGACACGGTACAGAATTTGGAAGATTACGTGAACATCATGCACCAGTGGACGGAAAAAATTCAAAGTTCGCCCGAGGCCATTCAGCGCTGTGTTTATTCCATCATTGCCAAGGAATATCGCAGCAGCAATGTATCACAGATTGAGTTGCGTTTTAATCCCATGAAACGTAATAAGGGTGGAGAAATGGATTTGGATCATATTATTCAGGCCGCGGTTCACGGTTTAGATCAAGCAGTACTAGATTACGGCGCCAAAGCCGGGCTGATATTTTGTTTGGCCAGGGAGTTTCCTTACGAATTGAACGAGATCATAGTGCGTAAGGCTATACGTTATTTCAAATGGGGTGTAGTGGGTATTGATATTGCCGGCCCGGAAAAACACACCTTTGAGCAAGACCCCGATTTTAAACGTTATGTAGCCTTGTTTAAAGAAGCGCGTGAGCGCGGCTTGGGCCTCACAGTTCATACAGGTGAAACTGACGCTACCGGCCCAGAGAGCGTACGGCAGGTATTGCGCGACATTAAGCCTGAACGTATTGGGCACGGTATTCAAGTGGTCAAGGATACTGAATTGATGAAAGAGCTAGCCGCCGCCGGTACAGTGTTGGAGCTTTGTCCATCATCTAATATTCAAACCAGGGCAGTTAAGGATTGGGCTGAGTTTAAGACTATCGTGGATAAACTCAAGCAGTACGGCGTGAAGTTCACCATCAATACCGACGGCCCGTATTTACTGCGTACCAATATGAAAAAAGAAGTCGAGTTGATGTTGGAGAATAATATTTTAACCGAAGCCGAGCTTAAGCAGAGCATGGATTTGGCCCGCGCCGCCAGTTTCATAAAGTAACAGCTAAATTAAATACACCCTCCTTCGGCCGAAGGAGGGTGTATTGTTTTGTAGTTAAACCCCCACTCTAAAGTGGCAAACGTCGCCGTCTTGAATAACGTAATCTTTGCCTTCTACACGCAGTTTGCCTTGCTCTTTAGCTTTACTTTCGCCGTTGCAAGCTATGAAATCTTGGTAAGATATTATTTCGGCTCGTATGAAAGCCCCTTCAAAATCAGAGTGGATTACGCCGGCCGCTTGGGGCGCCTTGGTGCCGCGAGTTACAGTCCAGGCCCGCGACTCATCAGGTCCGGTGGTTAAAAAGGTAATCAAGTTGAGCAGTTTATATGAGGCGTGAATCAGTTTGTCCAAGCCGCTTTCTTGCAAACCCAAATCTTTAAGCATGCTGCTGGCCTCGGCAATTGATAGGTCAGCCAATTCAGCCTCCAGTTTAGCTGAAATGGTTATGGCCGGGCTTAGTCCAGCTGGCACAGCACCGCCGCCCTCATCCACGTTGACTACGTAAAGCAAAGGTTTGGCTGTCAGTAGTTGCAATTCTTTCACGATGGGCAGATCCTCGTCGTGGAATTCCAAGGTTCTTACTGGTTGGCCGGCGTTAAGCTGGGTTTCCACCTTTTCCAAAACAGTTATTTGTTTAGCCACGCTTTTATCCTGCCCGGTTTTAAGCTTGGGCCGCAAGCCTTGCAAGCGTTTTTGCACCGTGGCTAAATCGGCCATGGCCAATTCCAAATTTATCACCGCCACGTCGGTTAAGGGGTCCACCTTATTGGCCACGTGAATAATATTGGGATCCTTAAAATCACGCACTACCTGCACCACGGCGTCCACCTCGCGAATATTGGCCAGGAATTGATTACCCAAACCTTCGCCTTGGTGAGCGTTTTTAACCAGGCCGGCAATATCCACGAATTCAATGGTGGTGGGAATAGTTTTTTTCGATTGCGACATAGCCGTCAATTTGGCCAGTCGTTCATCCGGCACTTCCACCACACCCACGTTAGGATCAATGGTGGCAAAAGGATAATTTTCAATCGTGACCGCTTTACGCGTTAAGGCTTTAAAGAGGGTCGATTTGCCCACGTTAGGCAAACCCACGATACCAACCTGAAAGGACATGAGGAAAATAAATAGGTTAATTAGCTTTTCCACTCTACCTCATTTATCAATTTTAGCAAATCCAACCCATTTGAGTTATACTGTTTGTCGTATGGTGAAAATAGTTTTAGATACCAATGTTTTGATAAACGCCGGCCGGGGCGAGGGCAGCTATGGCAAGCGGATTTTGGATTTGGCACGGAGCGGGCAAGTGCAGCCGCTGATTTCTCATCCGGTCAGGCAGGAAAATCGGCTTATTATCGGTCAATTGGTGCGTGACGCCAGGTTGCGTCAAGAGCTGGAAGATTATTTGCGTTTGGCTCAAGAGGTTAAACCCGAAATATCGGGCGTGATGCTGGAGGATGAGGAAGATTATAAGTTGCTGGACGCGGCCGTGGGCGGCGGGGCGCAATTTTTGATTACCGAAGATCGGCATTTGTTGGATGTGGGGGAGTATGAAGGCGTGCAAATAGTTACCCCCAGTGTCTGGTGGCAGTGGTGGCAGCGTCATCAAGACGATTCAGGCCACACTTGGGCCAGCTGGACCAAGAATATTTTAGGCAAATGAGGTAGGCTTGTGGTTTGTAGGGCTCGGTGTTAAACTGCCAACAAATAAATAGAATCTCACCATTCTGGGAGAAAAACAATGTCCTCGCCTAAAGGCTTGATACCCAAAAAGGAATTGAAACAACTGGTGGAGAGCTATCGCCGGGAAATAAAATTCCTAAAGAGCTTGACCCCCAAAAAATTGGCTAAGTTAGCCAAAACCATGCCAGAGTGGGCGGCGCGCCTGAGAGCTACGAAGAAGATTTTTAGAATCAAGTGAACCTATCAACAAAAACGAGACAGAGCCGTCTGTCTCTTATTTTTTTATTGATAATTATTGAGGGGAGTCTTAGTTAGATTGTTCAGCGTTACGCTGTTCCATGGCGTATTTACGAGCTTGGTTTTCATCCAAAATAAGCTTGCGGATACGCACATTAAGAGGCGTCACCTCCACCAGCTCATCATCGCCAATGTATTCCAAAGCGTCTTCCAAGCCCATAATATGAGGAGCTTTAAAATGTTCGTCGCTGCCGTCGCCTTTGGAGCGCATATTAGAAAGTTGTTTGGCTTTACAGACATTCACCCGAATATCGCCTTGGCGAGAATTTTGTCCCACTACTTGGCCCTTATACACCGCTACGGCTGGACCGATGAATATTTCTCCCCGGCCTTGCACGTTTAGCAGGCCGTAAAGGTTGGAGGTGCCAGTTTCGTGCGCTACCAGCGAGCCTTGCTCGCGTTCGCGGTAGTTACCCGGATCAGCTTGATATTCAAAGAAAGTAGTGTTTATTATACCCAAGCCCCGCGTGTCGGTGAGGAATTCGCTGCGATAGCCGAAAAGTCCGCGCGTTGGGATAAGGAATTGTAAAAAGGTGGTGCCGTTTTCCAAGCGCATGTCCTGCAGTTCGCCGCCCCGGCTGCCAATTTTTTGAATCACGATACCGGAGTGGGCCTCTGGTACCTCAATAAATACTCTTTCAAACGGCGTGAATTGTTTACCGTTCACCTGTTTAGTGATAACTTGCGGTCGCGAAACTTGGAATTCATAACCCTCGCGTCTTAAACGTTCAATAAAAATAGCCAAGTGCAATTCACCTCGACCGGAAACCATCCAGCCGCCGGAGGAATTATCTTCCACCCGCAGAGCCATGTCATGCTCCAGCTCGTCAAAAAGACGTTCCCGTACTTGGCGAGAGGTGGAAAATTTTCCTTCCTTGCCGGCAAAAGGCGAGTCATTGACCTGGAAAGCCATTTTTACCGTCGGTTCTTCTATGTTCAACAATGGCAAAGCGTTGGGATTCAGTGGATCAGCCAGCGTTTCACCAATCGTCACTTCGGGGATACCGGCCACAGCCACAATATCGCCCGCCTGAGCCTCGGTGGCTTCCACTCGTTCCAATCCAAAAAATGTCATCAGTGATACCAGGCGGTATTTCACGCCGACGCCAAGGCGGTTGATATGCATTACTTCCTGCCCCTTGCGCAAGGTGCCGTTGTAAACGCGACCGGTGGCGATACGGCCTTTAAAATCATCGCTTGATATCATGGTCACCAGCACTTGCAAAGGTTTCGCCGGGTCGCCAGCCGGCGCGGGGATGTGATGAAGAATGGCGTCAAAAATCGGCGAGATATCCGTCATGGCGGCCAGATCCGGTTCTAAGCCGGCTTTGCCCTGCTTGGATGAAGCGTAAACCACTGGAAAGTCAGCTGCCTTGTCGTCGGCCCCCAGCTCCAGGAACAAATCCAAAGTTTTTTCATGCACGTAATTAATGCGGGCGTCAGGCTTGTCTATTTTGTTGATGACTACGATTATCTTTAAGCCCATTTCCAAAGCTTTTTTCAACACAAAACGAGTTTGCGGCATGGGGCCTTCTTTAGCGTCCACCAACAACAGACAACCGTCGGCCATGGTAAGTACGCGCTCCACCTCGCCGCCGAAGTCGGCGTGGCCGGGCGTGTCTATAATATTAATTTTGGAGTCCAGCCACTGCACCGAAGCGTTTTTGGAAAAAATAGTAATACCGCGCTCACGCTCCAGATCGTTGGAATCCATGATGAGCTCGTTAGCCACGTCTTTGCCCAGCTTGGTTTTGGATTGACGCAACAAAGCATCCACCAGGGTGGTTTTGCCGTGGTCAACGTGGGCGATAATGGCGACGTTGCGTATGTTGAGCATAAACTTTAATAAAAAATTCCCCGGAAGCTTCCATGGGAGGCGATATGATAATAATTTATTTTAG
>Ga0172379_10010935_pt1 | contig 10895 bp, 8 predicted proteins | sample GrowelOW334metaG_FD_119756 | JGI IMG/M metagenome (GOLD analysis project Ga0172379, IMG submission 119756) | Groundwater microbial communities from an aquifer near a municipal landfill in Southern Ontario, Canada - Groundwater well OW334 metaG | ecosystem: Environmental > Aquatic > Deep... | reverse complement strand
TTGTCGATGGAAAACGGAGGCTTTGGCATAGATACCACCTTCGGAAATAAAAACATCTATGCCCACGAGGGTGCACTTTTCATCGAGGATGACTGGAATATCTCGTCGCGGCTGAAAGCCAATTTCGGCCTGCATTTTTCGGGATTCAAGGTCAGCGACTCGCTTTATACCTCTTTGCAGCCCAGGGTATCAGCCAGGTTCCTGATCAATGACAAAGTGTCGGTGAAGGCCGCTTTCACTACCATGAGCCAGTATATTCACCTCCTGACAAACTCCACGATCGGTTTGCCAACCGACTTATGGCTGCCTGCAACCGAAAAAATCCTTCCCGAAAGGGCAACCCAGTATGCGTTGGGTGTAGTGTATGAACCTTCAGACGGAATTGAAATAAGTTTGGAGGGGTATTATAAAACGATGAAAAACCTGATCGAATACAAGGAAGGCGCGTCATTCTTTTCCTTTGGTGAGGACTGGCAGGATAAAATAGAGATCGGCGAAGGCAGGGCTTACGGTGTTGAACTCCTGGCAAGGAAACAGATCGGGAAGACCTCAGGATGGATCGGTTACACCCTTTCCTGGAGTGAGCGCAAGTTCGCGAATATCAGCTTCGGCGAATGGTTTCCTTACCGTTATGACCGCCGACATGATGTTTCATTCGTCCTGACCCAGCAATTGACTGACAACATTGACCTCGGGGTGACCTGGGTATATGGCACGGGAAATGCAGTCACCCTGCCGCTTGAGAAATATGCTGCAAGGATTGATGCCAAATATCAATATTATTATACCAGCTGGATAGAGACTTTCGACAACCGGAATTCTTACCGAATGCCGGCTTACCATCGCCTGGATCTGGGCATCAATTTCAGGAAGGAAACAAAATGGGGTCAAAGGGTTTGGTCCATAGGCGCTTATAATGTGTATAACCGCAAGAATGCCTTTTACCTGCAGTTCGGGACCGAGTATCAGAATGATGGTACCTCAAAGACGGTCCTCAAGCAGTACTCCCTGTTCCCGATTATTCCATCAATCAGCTATAGCTTTAAAATCAAGTAATTATGAAAATGATGAAATCAAAATATTACCTGATTATCTCGGTTGGACTACTATTGACCGGACTGGTATCCTGCGAAAAAATCATAGATATTACCATTCCTGAAAAGGAACGTAAAATTGTGGTTAACGGCCTGGTCGCAGATAATCAGCCGGTTAGAATACATCTGAGTCGCAGCCGGTCGGTGCTGGAGTCCGACAGCCTGATTTTTATCAGCGGCGGTGAGGTCAATCTTTTCTCGGGAACCCAATTGTTAGGCAGATTTCAGGAAGATTCCATTGGATTTTATACCCTTCCCGGCTTCATTCCCCAGGTCGGTCAGACTTACCGCCTCACCGCTTCCTGGGGTGATTTAAAACCGGTGGAAGCCTCAGCCGTGTTGCCGGCACGGGTCCCCATCATCTCGGTGGATACGGCAACGCTGATTGGTGAATGGGGACAACAGGAACTTCGCCTGAAAGTGAAATTCAGCGATCCCGCAGGAGAGAAGAATGTTTATGGTTTCGGGGTTGATATGACCTACAAGGAGTTTGATTACCTCACGATGACATGGACCGGCAGGAAAATTACCCAACAGGCTTATCTTTACGGGAAAGATGAACGATTTTTAAAGGATGAATCCACCAATTTCGAAGGAAAGTTTTATTTCGAGGATCTTCTTTTCGACGGAATGACAAAGACGGTTGAGTTTGGCCTTTCCGATTTTTCTTATTTTGATTCGGATACCATCTGGCTGAATGTTAACCTGGAACAGCTCGATCTATCTTATTACAAGTACATCCTGAGTTATAGTGCATACCAGAATGCCAATGGTAATCCGTTTGCCGAGCCTGTGCAGGTATTTACCAATGTTACCGGGGGATACGGGATCTTTTCAGGTTCGTCGACCTCCAGCTTTCCAATCATTACCAAAGGCGGTTCGAGGAAATTTGTCAAATAATTCTTTTGCATGTAACAAGATCATTCAGAATTCGTCTACACTTTGATGACAGTAAATGAATTCAGCGAGAAAGTAGTTCCATTGAACCGGCAGTTGTACCGGTACGCTTATCGTTATCTGGGTAACCAGGAGGATTCAAAGGATGCTGTTCAGGATGTGTTTGTAAAATTGTGGAACCTGAGATCGGAACTCGGAGCAGTCAACAGCATCGAGGCTTTTTCGATCAGGATCATGCGCAATCATTGTCTCGACAGGATTAAACTGAAGAAGACGGTCAGTCTGGATGCCCAGGAATATTTTATCAACAAACCCGGCCATGAGCCGGCTCCCGACCGCCAGCTGGAAGTGAATAATTCCGTCGCCATTGTCCGGAATGCAATTACGGAAATGCAGGAACCTCAGCGTTCAGTAGTCCGGATGAGGGATTTGGAAGGGTACACCAACGAGGAGATAGCGGAAGCACTGGGTATCGCGGATGGTACGGTCCGCGTGATTTTATCAAGAGGAAGAAACAGGATCAGGCAAATACTTGCCAATATGCATGGATATGAAAACGACAGAAGTAAAAACCTTATTGCAGAAGTATTATAACGGGCTGACTTCCAATGCGGAAGAATCGAGTCTGGAAGAATACTTTTTATCGGGACCCACGGATCCGGAATTTGAAGCCGACCGGCTTCATTTTCTGGCTGTTGCTGCCATGAGGGATGAAGAAATCGAAGTACCCGGTGATTTGGAAGCTACAGTTCTTCAAACCCTTAATAAGGTCAGGCAAGAGCAAGGCAGGGGAAACCGCAGGATTTTGTATTTCACTGTCAGCGTAGCTGCCGGATTACTGCTGCTGGTTTCCAGCTATTTGTTCCTGTCCAGGCAGGACCATACTATGTACATCGAGGATCCGAAAATTGCTTATGCTGAGTCGCGTGAAGCGCTGGAGATGGTTTCCAGACTGTTCAATCAGGGTACTTCACAGCTTTCCGGCCTGCGTAAGATCAATGACGCGGTGGAACCGCTGAACAAGCTCAATACATTAGATAAAGCGGCAAAGAGTTTATCTATTCTGGCTAAATCAAAAAATGAAAAGTAAATTAATCGTCATGAAAAAATATTTCATCCTTCTGATATTATTTTGTGCGGCAGGAAGCCTGTCGGCGCAAAATAAGGCCATCGAACAGCTGTTTCAGAAATATTCCGAAAAGGACGGTTTCACTTCCGTGGTAATCAACAAGAATATGTTTCAGTTGTTCGCCAATGTCGATAATTCCAATAATGACGATTTTTTAAGGACGGTCAAAAACCTGGATTTCATAAAAATACTGTCCGTTAAAGGTGAGATGGACGGTAAGGCTTTCTACCAGGAGATCCTTGCAGCGATTCCCGCCAAGGAATTTAAGGAGCTGATGACCATCAAGGACACCGACAACCAGGTTAAGTTTCTTACACTCGAACAGGATGGTGTTATCAGGGAACTGATTATGATCAGCGGAGGGAAAGAAGAAAGCGCACTGATCTGGATGGCCGGCAAGATTGATATGAAAACCGTGGCCAAAATAGGCCAGAGCATGCAGATCAACGGCATGGAAAACCTCGAAAAAGCCGAAAAGAAGGAGTAAAGACATCACGGGGGTTTTCCTATTTTTGTACCGTGAAAAGATTATCGTCCACATCATTTCGCGGTTTGCTGCTGCCGGTATTGTTTTTTTTCTCAATATGCGGACAGTCTCAATATTATTCCCTCGGTACTGATCCGGCCGGTATCAGATGGAACCAGACACAAATCAGTGGTTTCAACCTGATCTATCCTGCAAAGGAACGCGTAATGGCTTCCAGGTATGGCGGAATTCTTGACAATCTCGTTGTGCCAGTCACCGCATCCATGCAGGCAAAAATCCGGACTTTGCCGGTGATCCTGCATCCCTATGCTGCGTATTCGAATGGAAGCTCCATTCTGGCCCCGCGCAGGATAGAGTTGTTTCCAAAGCAGCCAATTGCATTGGAAACCAATGATTTTGAATCGCAATTGCTGATTCATGAGGTCCGTCACTTTGCACAGATGGAAAGGCTCAATAGCGGCGTCACAAAAATTGCCGGATACCTGCTGGGCGAACAGGCGCAATCCATCGTTATCGGGATCCATGTACCCGTATGGCTGCTCGAGGGTGATGCGGTCCTGACCGAAACCCTGCTCAGCTCGGGCGGAAGGGGCAGGATCGCGGGTTTTATTCAGCCACTGAGATCCAGGCTGATAGAAAACAAAGACCTTTCCTGGGACCGGGTCTGGTTTGGCACGTATAATGAATCCATGCCCAATGAATACCTTTTCGGCTATTTCTTAACCGCCAGGGGACGCATGTTGGCCGATCCGTTACTCTGGTCGGATGCACTCGAGAAAATAGGACGGAATCCTTTTAATATCAATGGGCTCTCGGGTTTGACCCGGCCAAAAAAAGGTTACAGGTTTTCAAAATTATATGTTGAAACCCTGGAATGGCTGTATGACTTCTGGACTAATCCCGCATTGATGGTTAAAAGTCCTGATAGCCTGATCAATATAACCATCAATTCGAAGGATTACTTCAATTATTTCAGGCCACAGAAATTCAGCAATCATGAGGCCATTTGCTTAAAAAGGTCGATGGGCGATCTGCCGGCTTTCGTGATTATAGATTCCTTGAAGAATGAGAGAACGGTTGCCCGACCCGGTACCATTGAGGATGCCGGATTTTCATATAACAATGGAAAGTTGATTTGGGCCGAATTAATTCAGGATTCGAGATGGGAAAACCGGTCATGGTCTGATTTGTATGTTTTTAATTTTAAGACCCTCAGGAAGGCAAGACTCACTCATGCTCAAAAATTCTTTTCTCCGGTTTACAGTCCCGATGGCAGCTCCATAGCCGTTATTGAAGAAAGGCCGGATGGTTCCTCCCACGTTAAGATTCTGGATGCCGCAAATGGAAGATCAATCAAATCAGTATCCGAAACCCGGAAGGATCATTTCAGCTTCATTTGCTGGGGCAGCGGACCGGAGGAACTCTTCGCCATCACCACCGGTTCCAAGGGAAGAAAACTGGTCAGGATCACCTTCAGGGACAATAAACAGGAGATTATCCTCGATGCAGGATACAAAGATATTTCAAGTCCGGCGGTTTCCGGTGCCTGGATCTATTTCACCGGTCCGGCCGGCGCCACCCAGGGACTATACCGGATTGGCCGGACCAGTCATGTTTTGGAAATGGTTTTTGCTCATCCTCATGGGATCAATTATTTAACAACCCAGGGCCCGGAATTATTTATGTCGGTGTATTCGGACAACGGCTACCGGCCTGCGACAATTCCTTTGAGTTCATTGCATGGCAAGCGGATAAAGCAGATCGAACCTCTGGTAGAACCGGTAACGGCCATCATCGAGCGGGCGAGCGGGGAATTCCCGATTCCCGCTTCCGACACCCTTAAATCACTGGAAGTCAAACCATACTCAAAATTTGCCCACCTTTTACGACTTCACTCCTGGTCCCCCCTGTTTATCAATCCCGACTCTTATCAGATCAACCCGGGGGTGGTGCTGATGTCGCAAAATGAACTGAGTACACTTACTTGCTGGACAGGTTATCAGTATAACAAGCCGGATTTATCGCACAACTTCCTTGCTTCAGTCAGGTATACCGGGTTTTATCCGACCATTGAAATGAGCTTTAACCGTAAATACCGGAATCCAATTACCATGGAGGGTTTTACCCCGGGAGAGACCGGTAACTTTCCGGCGGCATTCTGGCAGTTTTTTCACCTGAGTTCTGGCATCCCGTTAAATTTCTCCTCAGGAGCCTGGACCAAGAGAATCCAGCCAGCACTGTTTTTTGAGCAGGTAAGTTTTTTAGCCGACCGCCAATCCGAATACAATAATTCGGCCTGGATGGCAGGATTCTCTGTATCAGCCTCTTTTCTAAGAAAGTACAGCTATCGTGATCTGTTTCCGAAGTGGGGGATTTCTTCAAATTTCAGCTATTTCAAAGCCTTCGGTACCAGCAAAAGAGGCAACAACCTGACAGGCCGGATCCTGTTATATGTACCTGGTTTGCTGCCCAACAGCAGCCTTCGTATCCTGAATTCTGCGAGTTTATTGACTTTTGACCAGTTCATGAATGCCCTTCAGGATTTTCCCAGGGGACAGGTGGTCTATCAGGTGCGGAATACCTACAATCTGAAAATCGATTATGCCCTGCCACTGGCTTATCCTGATTATCATCTGAGCTGGCTGATCTATATAAATAGGGTCAAGGCAGATCTTTTCTTCGATGCCGGGACCAGCATCTATCACAGGAATTGGTTTGTATCAACCGGAACCGACCTTACGATTGATTATCATCTCTTTAGGTTGGGTATTGCCCTGGAATCAGGCATCAGGGTGATGTTTTTTCCAGGAATAGGCAGATTTGGAGCGGAATTCCTTTTCTCTTTCGCAGTGAAATGATCAACCCCTTTTCATCTCGATCAGCGTGATCTCAGGCCAGATACCAACACGGCCGGGGAAAGCAAGATAGCCCAATCCACGGTTAACATACAGGTATTGATTATTGGATTTGTACAATCCTGCCCAGTACTTGTAAATAAGCTGAACAGGACTGATCTTGAATTTGCCGATTTCGAGTCCGAACTGAAAACCATGGGTATGTCCGGCCAGGGTCAGGGGAATATTGGTTACTTCGTTGACTTTATGAACCCAATGATCGGGATTGTGCGACAGTAGAACCACGAACGCATCATCAGGAATGCCGGTCATCGCCTTTTCCAGGTCGCCGTATTGTTTAAAAGGCGGTAATCCCCAGTTTTCTACGCCGGCCAGGTAGATCCTTTCGCCGTTTCTCTCAATGGCCACATTTTCATTCCTGAGCATGCGGAAACCCATCTCTTCCTGTTGGCTGATGATTGATTTAAGATTTGCCTTTTTGGAGGCTTTATCGGGCCAGGAACTATAGTCACCATAATCATGGTTCCCCAGGATCGAAAATTTACCCATGGGGGCTTGCATCCCCGACCATATCGGGGTCCAGCCTTCCATTTCGGAGGCAAAGTTGTTGACCATATCACCCGTGAAGAGCAGGAGATCGGGTTTTATATCTTCAATAATATCGACTACCTCTTCGAGTTTTTCCCTGTTTCCATAAAAACCTCCGAGATGTGCATCAGAAAGCTGAACGATCCGTAATCCATGGAAAGCTTCGGGAAGGTTGGGAAATTTGATTTCCGAATGATGAACGGTGAAACGGAAACGGCCCCAGCCAACACCATGAAGAACCCCAAGAAAAGGAAACATTGCCGCAATGATTCCGGTTTTTCGTATAAAATCACGCCGGCTAACCATGGAATCCAGTGGTGGTGGTTCCTTGTAATTTTTTTTTCTGGTTAATCTCTGTATCCCTTTCTTCAGATCCTCCATGCCTTCAAAGATGATATAGACCAATTTGAAAACGGAAAAAGCGATGAAAACCGCATTGAACCAGAGCAGACGCTGGTATCTGGCCGGATCTTCCGGAGATTTCTGAAAATTAAGGTAAAAAAAGACGAACAGGCCGATGAGCAACAAGGAAATAGAAAGATACACCAGCGACGCAGTCATCCTGAAACGGCGAGAACGTGATTTCACCAGACTGATCAATCCCTTGTAAGTATAGAGGTCTATCAGCAGTAATATGGGTATGATCAGAAAAATAGACTGAAATGAACGCATTTATCGATCCCTGTTTGGAACATTTTTAAAGAGTTGTTCGTACTATAACAATACAAGTGCCTCTTTGTTTCGGGGTGCAAAATTAGTTGTTTTAATCTGAATTCCAATAGTTTTACTCAAATGAATTATTATGGAAAACTTACTAATCAAGTATTTTGAAGCCCGGATCAAAAACGAAAACCATACCAAAGAGCCGGGACCGGTGATTACCATTTCCAGGGAATATGGATGCCCGTCGAAGATTCTGGCAGGTATTCTGGTCGAGAAACTGAGTATGCCCGAACCGGGAACCATCATTCATCCACCGCCATGGAAATGGATCGGGCGCGAATTGCTCGAAGAGGCGGCCAAGGACCTTAAGGTTGATCCCCGGCATATTAACCATATTTTCGACTATCATGAGAGGTCGATTATTGACGATATTCTGGCTGCCACCCGGAAGGACGGCAGCTATAAATCCGATGTTACCATCAAAAGATCGGTCGGAAAGGTGATCCGTTCGATAGGGGAACGCGGTCAGGTGATCATTGTCGGGAGGGCAGGGGTTGCCCTGACAAGGGAAATCAAACGGTCATTTCACGTTCGGCTCATGGCACCGATGGATTGGAGGATTAACAGGCTGATGGTTACCGAGAACCTCTCAAAGGATGGAGCCATAGAAATGATTAGCATCAAGGATGCCAACCGCAAAAAATTTCTGGAATATTACCTGGGACAGAAATTCCAGATTGAGATTTTTGATGTGGTTTATAACTGCGGCTTCCTATCGCTCACGGAGATTGCAGATTCGATCATACACATTTGCCGTCAGCGAAAAGTTCTATGATCTTAGATCCGTTCGATGCTGTTTTCCGGAACCCAGGCCTCGTTTCCGTCCATTAACCGTATCCTGATCCAGGCACCTACCTTATCGGTTATTACCACTTTTACCCCTTCATGGATTACAAATAAATCGGTTCCGCCCGGGTCAGGTGAACTTTTTGCCGTTAAAGAGGAAGCAAACACAATAGCGGAATCAGGATGTGCGACTTGCCTATTCTGCATCCCCCCCAGTATCAGGGAAAAAACAAGAACAACCACAAGCACACCGCCTCCGGTGACCATTGCCGTCATATGACTGTATCCTCTGGTATAATATCCGAAAAAAATGACCGAAAGTAATAACACCAAGGTAATCAGACTGATATATCCCCAAACATCGGCTTTAAAGATACCGGCAATGGCGCGGATCCATTTCTTTACAAAAAAATCACTGACAGGGTTGATTTTGTCGATCACCAGCTGATTGGCCAGATTCAGATTGAACCGGATGTCAGGATCCTTTGGATTCAGTATCAGCGCTCTCTCATAATAAAGAATGGCTGAAGGTATCTGACCCAGTTTATAAAAGGTATTACCCAGATTATAGTACAGTTCAACCGACTCAAATCCCGAGTTGACAATTTTTTGATATTCCTCCCTGGCCGAGGAATAATCCCCGCTGAGATACAGCTGGTTGGCCTTTTCAAATACAACCTGCTCCACTTTTGATTGCCCGGTCAGCGGCAATCCGATCAGCCAGGAGAATAATAACCCGATTAAAATTCTCTTAGTCATGGTTGCCTCCTATAGGTTTTTTCAATACTGATGATCACCTCTTCTGAGCCTGCCAACAACTGCTGAAGGTCACCTTCGCCTGTTCCGGGTGCAAACCTCAGGAATTCGGCATGATCAATGGTTTCAATAAAAGTATTGATCGTTTCTTCATCAATACCGCGGTTTATAAGCAGTTCCCTGATATTGCTGCGGTTCAGATCTGAAAGATCAATATTGAATTTGTCGCTGACATAACCCCAGAGTGCTTTCGTAAGGGCTTCAAGAAATTGATCGCGGCCGGAGGATTCCAGGAATTTCCTCGCCAGCGCCAGTCGTTTCCGGCTGATGGCACTGGCCTTCCTGAACCTATTACCTTCAATATCAGCCAGGTTCCGGAAACGGTTCCGGAAGTACATCAGAACTCCTATAAATACCAATATGACAAAAACAAAACTAAATATAAAACCACCGGATCCGAAAAAATGACCGCCCCTGGTTTTAAAATTCGGCTTCCCGGTTTTTATGAAGCGGATATCCTGACCGATCACCCGTATGTCTTCTTTTCCGGGTGTACTCACAACGGTGGTTTCCGAATCGTTATCCCCTTTGACCACGTTGATGCTGAGGATCTCGCTGGTATAGGTTTTAAAACTACCGGACGACGGATCAAAATAGCTGAAATTCCAGGCAGGGATCTCAAAGGAGCCGGCATGCCTTGGTATCATCAGGTATTCAAAAGTTTTGGATCCCGTGATTCCATTGCTGCCCGCATCAATATTATCGGTTATTTTAGGATCATACACCTCAAGATCAGCTGGAAAACGGAAAGGGGGCAATTCAATCAGCTTGATATTACCGTTCCCTTTAATGTTGACTTTAAGTGATATCGCCTCATTGGTCTTGACTTCATGTTTATCGATGCCCGCAGTTATGGTAAACTTGCCTACCGCGCCGTTAAAGCCTGCAGGCTGATTCTCGGGGAATGGCTTTACGGTGATATCGACAGGCTGGCTCTTGATTTTCTTGCTGACCGTTTCATAATTTCCGAAGAAATCATCAAACGGGCTTCGTTGCCCTCTCCTCTGAACATTAACAAAACACTCAATTCCAAACGGATCGATGGTAATCCTGCCGGTTTTCTGCGGTACCAGGATAGTTTTCCGGATCACACCCATGTTGTAAATCCGGCCATTGTAATTTGTTCTTTCCAGGCTGACCTGCTCCGAAGTCGGGATCTCCTGGTTCCAGAAACCACCGAAAGCGGGCATCTTGATCTCACCGAACCGGGCCAGTGTTACCCTGGTGTAAATCCTTATGGTGGCAAACAGTTGCTCCCCTTTATAAACCTGGGTGCGGTCGACCTCCACCTTCACAAACAGGTCTTCGCTGTTTACTCCATCAGCGCTGCTGCCGCCCTGTGCCCCCTGTTTGTCCTGATTCGCCTTGACAACTTCGATTTTCACCGGTTCGCAGGTATACGTCTTGCCCTTGACTACGGCACTGGCTGCGGGAATCGTGAAAACACCCTCGACAGTTGCCTGAATGTTGTAATTATATGTGTACGAAACGGACTGACTGACCTGATTATTAATAATCTG
>Ga0172379_10010934_pt1 | contig 10896 bp, 8 predicted proteins | sample GrowelOW334metaG_FD_119756 | JGI IMG/M metagenome (GOLD analysis project Ga0172379, IMG submission 119756) | Groundwater microbial communities from an aquifer near a municipal landfill in Southern Ontario, Canada - Groundwater well OW334 metaG | ecosystem: Environmental > Aquatic > Deep... | reverse complement strand
CCGGGGAAGCGCTGGAAGATTTCGTCCGCAATGCGGCAGCTGTATGCAGTCATGAATTGTCGCCAAGTCAGCGCGCTTTGGACTCTGTCCGAGCCCGCCACGCATCCTCGATTGATCCCGGGCAGTTACAATAGCCTCCGCGACGCCACCGTGCAATACCACCCGCAAAGGAAACCGCTCATGAAAAAGAAAACTCCGGAACAACTGCGCAGCCATCGCTGGTATGGTGCCAAGGACATGCGCTCTTTCGGCCATCGTTCGCGCACCGCGCAAATGGGCTACGACCGCAGCGATTACGCCGGCAAGCCGGTGATCGCCATCATCAACACCTGGAGCGACATCAATCCCTGCCATACCCACTTCAAGCAGCGCGTCGAAGAAGTGAAGCGCGGCGTATGGCAGGCGGGCGGTTTCCCGGTGGAGATGCCGGCGATGTCGCTGTCGGAGCCGTTCCAGAAACCGACCACCATGATGTACCGCAACTTCCTCGCCATGGAAACCGAGGAACTGCTGCGCTCCTACCCCGCAGACGGCGCGGTGCTGATGGGCGGCTGCGACAAGACCACGCCGGCGCTGCTCATGGGCGCGATCAGCATGAACCTGCCCGCGATCTTCATGCCGGCCGGCCCGATGCTGCGCGGCAACTGGGGCGGCGCGACACTCGGGTCGGGCTCGGACACCTGGAAATACTGGGCCGAGCTGCGCGCGGGCAACATCACGGAAAAAGACTGGCAGGAAATCGAGCAGGGCATCGCGCGCTCGCCCGGACACTGCATGACCATGGGCACGGCCTCGACCATGACCAGCGCCGCCGAGGCGATGGGCTTCACCTTAGCCGGCGCGGCCTCTATTCCCGCGCCCGATTCGCGCCACGCCGCCATGGCCACGCTCACCGGCAAACGCGCAGTCGATATGGTGTGGGAAGACCTCAAACCGCGCGACATCCTGCACGCGGACGCGATCCACAACGCCGTGACCGCGGTGCTCGCGATCGGCGGCTCGACCAATGCCATCGTGCACCTGATCGCGCTCGCGCGCCGCGCCGGGGTCATGCTCGACTTGGATCTGTTCGATGCGCTCGCGCGCAAGACGCCGCTGCTCGCCAACATCCGCCCCTCGGGCAAGTACCTGATGGAAGATTTCTACTATGCCGGCGGCCTGCGCGCAGTGCTGAAGAACCTCGGCGCGCTGATCAAGGGCAAGGCGATAACCGTCAACGGCAGGACCATGGGCGAGAACATCGCCGATGCCAAGGTGTTCGATGCGGACATCATCCGCTCCACCGACACGGCGCTGGTCAAATCCGACAGCCTCGCGGTGCTGCGCGGCAACCTCGCTCCGGACGGCGCGGTGATCAAACCGCCCGCGGCGGACGCGCAGCTGCACCAACACACCGGCAAGGCGGTGGTGTTCGCCGATTACAACGACATGGCGGCGCGTATCGACGATCCGGACTTGGCCATCGACAAGGACTCGGTAATCGTGTTGAAGCACGCCGGGCCCCTGGGCGGCCCGGGCATGCCCGAATGGGGCCAGCTGCCGATTCCGCAGAAGTTGCTCAAACAAGGCGTGCGCGATATGGTGCGCATATCCGATGCGCGCATGAGCGGCACCTCCTACGGCGCCTGCGTACTGCATGTCGCGCCGGAGTCCTTCATCGGCGGACCGCTGGCGCTGGTCGAGGACGGCGACCTGATCGAACTCGACGTGCCCGGACGCAGGTTGAATCTCAAAGTCAGCGACGCGGAACTGGCCAAGCGCAAGGCCGCATGGAAGCCGCCCGCGCCGCGCTACGAGCGCGGCTACGGCGCGGCGTTCTCGCAGCACATCACCCAGGCGAACGAGGGCTGCGATTTCGATTTTCTGGAAGCGGGAGCGGAGACGCCGGATCCGGAGATTCACTGACCAGGCGGTTCGCGCCGCTTCGCGCCCCGCATCCGGCTCAGCCGCTTACCCAGGCAGGGATGCGCACGCCGTCGATGCCGCCATGGCCGGCATGAGCCGCGCGATCGAAGGTATCGAGCACGCGCGCCGCGGTGGGCAGTTCGACTCCCAGGCTTTGCGCCTCCTCCAGCATGGTGCGTAGGTCCTTGCGCATCGAATCGAGGTCGAATGTCGCAGGTCCCGTATCTTCGCCGGCGAGCGCCTTCGCCACCGCGGCGCCGCGGTTCTTCAGCACCGTGGCCGCGCCCGAGGTATCGGCAAAGATTTCGACCAGCCGCGCCGGATCGATGCCCAGCGGCTTGACCAGCGAGACCGCCTCGCCGAAAGCCTGCCAGAACACGATCAAGGGCAGGTTGATCGCGAGCTTCATCGCCGCGCCCGCGCCTACCGGTCCGACATGCTCGAAGCGCCGGCACATCTGTTCGAGCAAGGGCCGCGCGCGGTCGAGCGCGAGCGGATCGGCGCCGACCAGGCCGAGCAGCTTGCCTTCCTTCGCCGGGCCGACCGTGCCGCCCACCGGGCACTCCACCAGCTGCGCGTGCTTTTTCGCGACCCAGCCGGCGAGCGCGCGCTCAGTCTCGGGCCGCACCGTGCTCATCTCGATGAACAGCTTGCCCTTGACCTCGCCTGCGAGCAGGCCGTCACCGCCGTAATACACCGCATCGATCGCCGCTGCGTTGGTGAGGATGGTGATGATCACATCCACGCGCGATGCGAGCTCCGCCGGCGTGGCCGCGACCGCTGCGCCTGCCGCGACGGCCACCTTGGTTTTCTCCGGCGTGCGATTCCACACCGTGAGCGTATGGCCGAGGCCGATGAGCCTGGCGGCGATGGCGCTGCCCATGCGCCCGGTGCCGGCGATGCCGATGTTCATCTCTCTCCTCCCAGCTTGATCGTGAAACGCGATTGTATTCTACGGAATCGATTCAGGACGATGGAAGCAGCTGCGCGCTCAACCCGGCTTGCCGTCGGCGCGCGGACGCAGGTAGGCGGGAACATATTTCCACGCCCAGCCGGCGAAGGCCGCCAGCCAAGCGAGGACAGCCGCAGTCACCAGCCACGCATAAGCGGGCGGCCAGATTTCGGACGCGAGGCGCAGCAGCGTCGCGGCCTGCAGCAACCAGAACAGCCGCCAGGTGGCGTCGTCCGCCTCCAGGCTGCGCCCGGAGTGTCCGCGGGTGACGCGCGTCACCATCGCGAACATGATCGTAGCGGCGAAACCCATGGTCGCGGCATGCAAGGGCGCCAAGCCGATTCCGCGCGCGCCGACGAAAATCGAGGCCGCGTCGGCTGCATACAGCGCATACGCAATGCCGAGCCAGACAAAGCCCACGTGCAGCATGGCGAGCAAGCGGATGCGCAGGCTGTGCAGCAGCCCCCAGCGCAAGCCGAGCCAGAACAGGAATAGCGCCGCCGGGCCGTCCACGGCCCAGCCGATACGGCCCAGACCGGCCACTTCAATCGCGCCGTGGCCCAGCGCAGCGGCGAGAAAGCACCACAAGACCCAGTACGGGCGCCAGGCCGCGATCGACGGCAGGGCGGAGGCGGTAAAGAACGGCAGCATGCGATGCACCACCACCAGGAACACCGGGATCACGAACCACCACAGCCCGGCGACCGTCACCCAGGAGAACCAGCGCAGGTTGTCGCCGAAGCACAGCAACGCATAGGCCGCGAGGCCACCGATGCCGGGCAGCATGAACGTCAGCACCAGCTTTGCGTGCGTCCGGTCGGCCGCTTTGCTTTGCCGGATCAGACGGCCGAACAGCAGCACATGGCGCGCCCAGCATGCGCACAGCACGAGCGCGGCGGCGCCGGAGGCGGACATCGAAAAGAAAGACAGCACGATAAGCAGCGCGCCCGCCGCAAACGCCAACAGCGCGCTGGGCAGCAAGGCCGGAGCATTCGGTCCTTTTACCGCCAGCCAGGACGGACCGGCGGTAAACAAGAATCCGAACATGTACATCGGCAGGAATGTATAGAGCATCGCCGTCGCATGCACCAGTGTCGGCGCAATCGCGCCGAGCGTGGCCGTGCCGAACAGGCGCAGCACCAGCACCACGGCCCACCACGCCGAAGCGAACAGCAGCAGCAAGGATGCGAGAAAGAAAAACAGGCGGTGCGGCGCTGCGATCAGCCATCCGAGGCCGGGGCCGTCAGGCTGCGGCATCACATTCGCTTGCGGGTCAATTGACATAAGGCAGCACCGATTTGGTGAGCGCCACGGCGACGATATAGGCGAAAACGAGCAGCGCGGCGCCGAATGCCGTGAGGCGCACCCCGCGCGTGCGCCCGCGCTTCAGCGCAATCGTGCCCAGCACAATGTAGACGACCAGCCCGATCAACTTGGCCGTGAGCCAGCCCTGCACCAGCGGATACTGCTCCAGCATCAGCGCCAGCGCGATCGCGCTCGCGAGCAGCACGGTATCGACCACATGCGGCAGCACGCGCACCCAGCGCTGCGCGAGCAGGGGCGAGCCCTGCAGCATCCATGCGCCGCGCAGCGCGAAGCCCGCGCCGGAAAGCACGACGCAGCCGACGTGCAGGTACTTGAGTAAAGTGTAGGTCGCGATCAAGCGGAAATCCTAAGGTATGCCGCAACGCTCCAGCCTGCCTACGCTAGAGCTTCTCATTGCGCCCTGCTTTTGCATGTTCCTCCAACTGCGTGACGCGCGCCCGCAGCGCGCGCTCCTCAAGATAGCGGGCGCTGCAATCGCGGCCCACGGCCAGCGCGCCGACGATCACGCCGTCCGCGTTCCGGATCAAGCTGAAGCTCAGTTCCACGTAAAGCTTGCTGCCGTTCTTGTGCACCGAGCGCGTGGTCAGCGCCTTCGCGCCCAACTTGGTCTGGCCGCTGTCGAGCGCCCGGTGAAAACCGTCCCAGTGCGCACTGCGCAGCCGCTCCGGAATGATCACGTCCAGTCTGCCGCCGAGGACTTCGGCTGCGGCGTAGCCGAACACGGTCTCGGCGGCGCGGTTCCAGATTCGGATCGCTCCTGCGCGATCCGCGAAGATGATCGCATCCGGGGCCTGCTCCACGATAGCCTGATGCAATTTGAACTCGGCGTCCGACATACCCTGCTCCGACACGTTCGCATGGCTCTGCTTCAGGGTTGTGATATATCATATTGTGATATAGATGTGCAAACCCGAAGCACGAATCATGCGTTGCGAACGCATTGTGGGCAGCACAGCCGGCGCCACACCGCACGCCAGCCTGGCTGGGCAAGCACATTGCCACGAAGTTCATCGAAAAAGGACTGGGTACGATGACCGAACGCATAACAGCATGGCAGTGCATAGGTTGCGGCCGCATCGAAGGCGCGCAGCCCTGTGTCGGGATTTGCCAGGACCGCAAGACCGATTTCGTCTACGCCTCCGACCACGACGCGGCGCTGGCGCAATTGGCGCTGGCGCGCCGCCAGGCCGAGACCCTGGCCGCGCTGGTGCGCCAGCTGGCGTACACGACGCCGCGCAAGGACGAGTGGGAGCGGACCTACCGCGCGCTGCAGGCACGCGCGCGCCAGGCGCTGGGAGCACCGGGCGAGGACGCGCAGCCGAAATCCATGCCGTCCAAGGCTCTCTGAGGCGCGCCGACCTCTCGAATCCGCGGCAATAGCCGCCGCGCCGGATTTCTCATCGCGCGGCAAGCCGCGCGTGGAATCTGCCGCCCCCGCGCGTTCGGGCGTCGCGCCCGGGCCGGATTCCAGCACCTCATCACATAAGATATATATCCCTTGCCGCTTCTGCTGCGCCTTGGCACTACCCCTTTATTTCCCCATACTGGTCCAAGTGACTCTTGCTTTTATTTGAAGATATATTTATTATACCGTTTACGAAGCGCCGGACGGTTCGCGCAGGATTATTTTCACCATCGACAAACAGGAGGCAATTCGCCATGCACGCCACACGCAAACTCTGGACCTGGTTAGGACTCATCTGCGCCCTGTCCTTCGCCGTCCTGGGCTGGGTCGGAACGGAAATCTACGTCGCCGCGCCGCCGATTCCGCAGAAAATCGTCAGCAGCCAGGGCGAGGTTCTGTATACGGCCGAGCAGATTCAGCGCGGCCAGCAAGCCTGGCTTTCGGCCGGCGGCCAGCAATTGGGCTCGGTCTGGGGCCACGGCAGCTACGTCGCACCGGACTGGTCGGCCGACTGGCTGCACCGCGAAGCGCTGGCGCTGCGCGAGCTCTGGGCGCAGCAAGAGCACGGCCCGGCCTACGCCCAGTTGGGCGCCGGCGCGCAGGCCGACCTGAACGCGCGCCTGAAAACGGAAATGCGGCGCAACGGCTACGACAAGCAATCCGATACCATCACCCTGTCGCCGCAGCGCGCGCAGGCGGTGCGGGAGGTCGCGGCGCATTACACCGGACTGTTCGGCGACGAGCCGAAGCTGGACAAGCTGCGCGAGCAATACGCGATGAATTCCGGTTCGCTGCCGGATGCGGCCGACCGGCAGGCGCTGTCCGCCTTCTTCTTCTGGTCGGCCTGGGCCGCGGCCACGGACCGGCCGGGCGAGACCGGCCTGTCCTACACCAGCAACTGGCCGCACGATGACCTCGTCGGCAATACACCGACCGCGAGCGCCGGCATCTGGTCGATTGCCAGCGTGATCCTGATGATTGCCGCGATCGCGGCCATGGTTCTGTATCACGCGGCGAGCAAGGAGGCAGGCGATCCGCTGCCGCCCAAGGCCGATCCGCTGTTCGACCTGAAGCCCACGCCGTCGATGCGGGCGACGAAGAAGTACTTCTATGTGGTGATCGGGCTGATCCTGGCCCAGATCGGCATGGGCGTGCTCACCGCGCACTATGCGGTGGAAGGGCATAGCTTCTTCGGCTTTCCGCTGGCGCAGATCCTGCCGTTCAGCGTCAGCCGCACCATCCACACCCAGTTCGCAGTCCTGTGGATCGCCACCGCCTGGCTCGCCACCGGCCTGTATATCGCCCCCGCGATCTCGGGGCACGAGCCGAAGTTCCAGAAACTCGGCGTCGACGTCCTGTTCTACGCGCTGCTGTTCATCGTGGTCGGTTCCACCGCGTTCGGCTGGATCGGCAGCCTGCAGCACCTGGGCAATAATTTCAGCTTCTGGATCGGCAATCAGGGACTCGAATTCACCAGCATGGGCCGCGTCTGGCAAATCCTGCTGTTCATCGGGCTCCTGTTCTGGGTGACGCTGCTCGGGCGCGGACTGATGCCGGCGCTGAAGCGGCCGTCCGAAAGCCGCGGACTGATCGCGATGGTGTTCCTGTCGGCGATGTGCATCGGCGCCTTCTATGCGAGTTCGCTCACTTGGGGCCAGCATACCCACTACTCGATGATCGAATACTGGCGCTGGTGGCTGGTGCATCTGTGGGTCGAGGGCTTTTTCGAAGTGTTCGCCACCGCGGTGATCGCGCTGCTGTTCACGCGCCTCGGGCTGCTGCGCGCGAGCAGCGCCAATACCGCGATCGTGCTCGAAACCATCGTATTCCTGTTCGGCGGCATCCTCGGCACGCTGCACCACCTGTATTTCACCGGCACGCCGACGTTCGTGATCGCGATCGGCGCGATGTTCTCGGCGCTCGAAGTGGTGCCGCTGGCGATGATAGGCGTCGAAGCCTACAACAACTACCAGCGCTCCAGGTCCGCACCCTGGGTCGCGGCCTACAAGTGGCCGATCATGTGCTTCATCGCGGTAGGCTTCTGGAACGTGGTGGGTGCGGGGCTGCTCGGCTTCTCCATCAACACGCCGATCGCGCTGTATTACATGCAGGGTCTCAACCTGACCGCCGCCCACGGCCATGCCGCCCTGTTCGGCGTGTACGGCATGCTCGGCATCGGCCTGATGCTGTTCTGCCTGCGCGGCCTGTCCGAGCGCACGGCCTGGGCCGACAACCTGCTGAAGCCGATGTTCTGGTGCCTCAACACCGGCCTGGCGATGATGGTATTCATGTCGCTCGTTCCCTCGGGCATCTATCAGGCCTGGGCCAGCGTCAGCCAGGGAATGTGGTTCGCGCGCTCGCCGGAGGTGATCCATTCGGCGTTCATGGAAGACCTGGTGTGGATGCGGGTGCCGGGCGACCTGGTGTTCGCGCTCGGCGCGCTGCTGCTCGCCTTGTTCGCGCTGCGCCTGTTGACCGGCGCCAAGCGCAGACAGCCGGAAGCGGCGCCTTCAGCCCTGCCCGCCAAAGCCTGAGCGCCTGCGGATTCAGGCCGATTCAATGCCGGGGGTCCAGCCCCCGGCATTTCTCTCAACCACAAAAGGAGTCCAAACCATGGCTACCGCCCCGCATCTGCACCTCTTGCCCGACGCAATCTATCCGTTCGACGCGCGCGGCATCGCCAAGCGCTTTCGCCACGGGGCTATTTTCGGCGCACTCGATGCGCTGAATCCCGGCGAAACCATGCGCTTCGTCAACGACCACGATCCGCTGCCGCTGCTCGACCAGCTCAGCCTGCGCTACGGCGACTCGGTCACGATTCGCTATGTGCAGCGCGAGCCCGGTGCGATCGCGATCGATTTCGTGAAGAACTGAGGGGGCCCGTGCGCAAGGAGCGGCATGGCCATGCGATATCCCGCGTTCTTTGACCAGGTAAGGCCGATCGTCCTTTACGATCCGCTGGCCGAGTTTCTCGGCGCCGCGGCGGACGGCCGGATCGAGTACCGCTACCTCGACGCGGTCAAGCTCGCCGGCCACTCCTGCCCCACAGTGGCGGGCGCCTACCTGATGACGCTGAAGGCGCTCGATGCGCTCTATCCCGGGACCACGCCCGAGCGCGGCGCAGTGCGCGTGCACGTGCGCGGGGAGATGGAAGCCGGAGTGAGCGGCGTGATCGCGAACGTGGTCGGGCTCATCACCGGCGCCACGCGACAGAACGGCTTCAAGGGCATAGGCGGGCGTTTCGACCGGCGCAATCTGCTGTTCTTCGACGCCGGCATCGACACCGAGCTGCAGTTCGAGCGCATCGATTCCGGCGCGGCCGTGAGCGTGGCCTATCGCGCGGACCTGGTCCCCGGTTCGGCGCGGCTCAAGTCATTGATCGGCAAACTGGGCACGGAGGGCCTGAGCGCTGTCGAACAGCGCGAGTTCGGCGACGAATGGCAGGTCCGGGTCAGGCGCATCCTCCTGGACGAAGCCGACAACCCCGCGCTGGTCGTCGTGAGAGCGGTGGACGCGGTCGTTCAGTGATTCGATCCCGCATTTGTGTCGCGCCAAGATGGAAGACCGGCGCAGCCCGGTGACCGCGCCGGGGATCTCCGCACTAGCCGCAGTACGCGAAGTTCGCCTATGCAGACCGGCAGGAATGCGCCGCAGCCGATAGAATGCGGGCATGGCAGAAGCAAGCAGTGACGGCGCCATCCTGATCCGCGGCGCGCGCCAGAACAACCTCAAGAACCTCAACCTCGAAATCCCGCTGAACCAGTTGGTCGTGGTCACCGGCGTTTCGGGCTCGGGCAAGAGTTCGCTCGTGTTCGACACGCTCTACGCCGAGGGCCAGCGGCGCTACGTCGAGACTTTCTCGCCCTACGCGCGCCAGTTCCTCGACCGCATGGACAAGCCGCAGGTCGACCGCATCGAAGGCATCCCGCCTGCGATCGCGATCGACCAGACCAATCCGGTACGCACGTCTCGTTCGACGGTCGGCACCATGACCGAACTCAACGACCACGTGAAGCTGCTGTTCGCACGGGCGGCCGCGCTCTATTGCCGCGGCTGCGGCGAGAAGGTCGCACGCGACACGCCGGAATCGATCTATGCCGCACTCGCCGCGCGCGCGAAAGATGCGGGCGACCCGCGCCTGGTCATCACGTTCCCGGTGCCGGTGCCGCAGAATTTCACCGAGGCCGAGGTGCAGCAACTGCTCGAGAGCCAGGGTTACGCGCGCATCCATGCGCGCCGCGACGGCCTGCTCGAAGTGGTGCAGGACCGGCTGCGCTTCTCCGCAGTCGATAAGACGCGCGTGATCGAAGCGTTGGAAGCGGCGCTGAAAATCGGCCAGGGCAAGGTCAATGTGTACCCGGCCGGCGAGGAAGGCGCAGCGCCTGTCGCTGCGGCGTGGCGCTATTCCTCCGACCTGCACTGCGCCGAGTGCGACATCCATTACGCCGAGCCGACGCCCTCGCTGTTCTCGTTCAACTCGCCCATCGGCGCCTGCGAGTCCTGCCGCGGCTTCGGCCGCGTGATCGGCATCGATTTCGGCCTGATCGTGCCGGACGAAGCGAAGACGCTGCGCGAAGGCGCGGTCAGGCCCTGGCAGACCGCGAGCTTCAAGGAATGCCAGGACGATCTGATCAAGTACGCGAACAAACGCGGCATTCCGCTCGATACCGCGTTTCGCGACCTCACTGCGGCGCAGCGCAAATGGGTGCTCGAGGGCGAACCCGAATGGAAGAATTGGCGCGCATCCTGGCCGGGCACCTGGTACGGCGTGCGCAAGTTCTTCGACTGGCTCGAGACCAAAGCCTACAAGATGCACATCCGCGTGCTGCTGTCGAAGTACCGCGCCTATACGCCCTGCCCCGCCTGCGAAGGCGCGCGGCTCAAACCCGACGCTCTGTTGTGGCGCCTGGGCACGAAGCAGGATGCCGACCAGGTCTTCGGCAATCATTACAAGCGTTTCAAACCGCTGAAAGTGAAATGGGCCGAGGACAGGCTTGCCGCGCTGCCCGGCCTCACCGTGCACGACCTGATGCTGCTGCCGATCGAACGCTGCCGCACATTCGTTGACGGCCTGCACCTTCCGGCACCGCTGGACCAAGCAACTGATCTCCTGCTCACCGAAATCCGCGCGCGCCTGTCCTACCTGTGCCAGGTGGGCCTCGCCTATCTGACGCTGGATCGCCAGTCGCGCACGCTCTCCGGCGGCGAGGTGCAGCGCATCAACCTCACAACGGCGCTGGGCACCTCGCTGGTGAACACGCTCTTCGTGCTGGATGAGCCGTCGATCGGTCTCCATCCACGCGACATG
>Ga0172379_10010933_pt1 | contig 10896 bp, 15 predicted proteins | sample GrowelOW334metaG_FD_119756 | JGI IMG/M metagenome (GOLD analysis project Ga0172379, IMG submission 119756) | Groundwater microbial communities from an aquifer near a municipal landfill in Southern Ontario, Canada - Groundwater well OW334 metaG | ecosystem: Environmental > Aquatic > Deep... | reverse complement strand
CAAGGCGTCGTTTCTCTAGAAGAACTCGCCAGTTGGTTGGGCACGACACCTGACGTCGTCACAGCAGCACTTCCCGAATGGTTGTACGTCGATGACAACGGCGACGTGATTGAAGGTGCTGGTAGTTACAACGCTGTCGCAGAAGCAAAAAGACCTTCGAAGAAGGCTGTAAAATCACGGGTAAAAGAAACGAAGAAATGATTCAACCAAGAACGATTGATACGATCTAAATGAACAAACGGGCCTCATGGGCCCGTTTGACGTTTCAAGTACTTTTTCAGCGCATTCCCAATTTTTTGCGGAACGCATCGTGTTTTTCTTGATAATCAAGATCAGCATAAGCATCTTCTGTCGATTGACCTGCAGCCCTTGAATCCATCCAGAATTCTGCCTCACGTTCATGATCCTGTTCGAAGGCTGCCGCTTCGGCGTCGGCGAGTGTCTTCGCTGCGACCTCACCGCGTGGGTCAAACTTCACCGGCTCGCCCGTCATCTCACGAGCCTTCACTGCTTTATAAAAGTCCTTCGTCGATGATTTGACATCCTCTGCAGACGCGGGTGCCAAACGTGTAACAGGTGTCTGAGGCGTTGCAATCTGCGAGTCGTCAACAACCTGGTGTCTGAGAAACATGTTTGCTTCGTCGGCTGCTGCTTTTGTCGGATATTTCTTGCTCAGAACGCCTGTCTTGGGGTTCTTGAGGTAAAATCCTTCAGAGATAACTGACTTGATCACTTTTCTAAGTTCTGACAATTTGATCTTCATGTCAACCCCGCACGTTCGAGCGCGTCAGACGCGACCGACAATAATTCATTCACTTCGTCTTCTAAATCCATAGCATATTCTTCATCGCCAGAGGCCCTGAACATCTCAGCGGCTTGTTTGAGTTTCTGCGCCGCCTGTTCATAGGCATCGGCGGCAGTTGCAAAGTCACCCGATTCCAACAACTCACGAGCGTGTTGGGTGTCTTCACCGGCCGAAGCCATCAATTCATCCTCTGAACCAAGTTCAGGATCCCCTAACGCAATTTCTCTGATGATCCTCTTTAGATCACCCACTTTTATCTTCATCTCTTTTCTCCTGACAAAGGTTTTGCCTTTGTAATGAGTTCATCGATAATCTTCAATGACTCATGAATTTTATCGACGGCATAAATTGCGTCAGAAACAATCTTGTTGATCTCAACATCTTGGATCTCTGACAGGTCACCGATGCTGTTCTCGACCTTCGAAAGTTGCTCTTCAAGTTCAGTCTTAAAGACGTCGATTGTCTGCACGAACGTCAACAATTTACGTGCCTTCAATTTAAGATCCATCGATCACATTCCTGGAAGACAACGTTGTTTTAGTTTGTAAACATGGCCTTCGTGTGTATCTTCGATACCACCCAACAAATTTTCCATGCCGTTCGTCAGCGTTCCATTTTCCTTCATCGCACACACAAGCACGTTCAACGTCTTAATGAAATTGATCTCTGCCATGAGTGATCTCTTGGCGAGTTCAGTCGACTGTGGAATTGTCTGAGACATCCCATATCCCTGAACCAATCTCATTAATTGTGTCGTTTGAAGCGTCAGATCGACGTTTGACGTCGTCCCAAAACTTACGGCTTTTTCAGCCACGGCATCAATTTCATCTTGCGTCTTCGAGTACATCTCTCCGAACATAATGTGATCGCCATAAAAAGGATCACCCTTAGCAGTCCAGTGATGTGTCTGGTGTATCATCGCAAGATAACGTAAGTGAACGACCAATACTGAGAGTTGTGGAACGGGAACGCTGCCCCACTCAGAACACGCGTTGTCGATCAGAATTGATCCGTTTGGGTCTGCGACCATGGTGACTTCCAACGATTCTACAAGACGCTTTTTCATTGATTACCTCAACGTCACGTTGAAACTGATCTTATTCATCGCACCTGGATGCGTCGACCATTCGAGACGTAAAGGCTCACCTGACATAGCCTGCCTAGTGTTCCAATGCTTGCAATACATGTCGAGCGCACGTTCATCAACGGGCCTGAATCCATGCGTATGAGGAAGCGTACCGATGCAAGGTACGTTATACTCGCCTGTTGAGCCTTCATTAACCCGGTACTTTTTAATTGCCTTAGGGGCAGTTGATTCCTTGATGAGGAACAATGCGTTTGCGCGATCAACGAACTCGTTGATCGAAAGGCTAGTTCCCATGAGCAGTTCGACCTGGTCTACTTCTTCTTCAATGATGCCAGAAAATCCTTCATTTAAATTTTCACCGTCGGCCTCATTGCGAAGTCTCTTTGCGAGCTCTTTCAACGAACCACGTTCTAGTGCGCGGTCTTCCTTTTCTTCGAGTTGTTCCATGACCGCCTTGTACAATCGTGCTTCATCGATGTCAACATTCGACGTCGCCTTAGTCGAAGAAACATACCTGTGTACCGCCGTCTCTTCCCATCCACCTTCTATGTTTCCGCCGTAATCTAGAATGATCTTGTGTGCCAGCGTCTCATAGAAGACATCACTAAGTTCAGGACCGTCGTTTTGTTTGACTGCATCACCGAGACGTTTCTCACCGTGATAATCAAAAGGTTCCATTTGCTCTTTTGGAGTTGGAAGTCCTGCCTCGTCAAGACGTTTTTGTCGGTATACATCTCTGACCTGATCATCTTCAGGTGAGCGTCTCAACATCTCTTTAACAAGATGAGTAGGTAACTGTCGGGCCACTAACGCTCGGACGCTAGGATCACTGTCGTTCATCAACTTCTTCAACAAATTTACTGGCAGTGTTCTTGCGGCGAGTTTCCTCGCTTCAACAGACCTGCTTTTAATAAGCTTTGACATCACAGAAGATTTGAACGAAATTGAACGTGACCTGCCGGTCCTTTCAAGAACCTCGAGACGATCGTTCGCTTCTTCTGCCACTCGAGCAAGGCTTCCTTCAACGATGACAGAAGGTCCCAAAACACGTGTGACCTCCTTACGAAGATCAGAAACGTTCGCCTCTTCATTCAATGCATTTTTGACAATGCTCTGCAGTTCTTTTATCCTCAACGCCATAAAGGACTCCTGATTGCTAAGTATGGTAATCCATGTGGACACGTCGACGAACGCTCTCAAGCATCATCTCTTTGATCCAATCCTTGATGGCACTTTTGATGTCATCAGGAACGTAAACACTCCGCTGACGGAGACTTTCATCATCCATTAGCGGAGTTGTGAACGGTTTATTGATGTTAGGATCAGTGATTGTCTCACTGATGATGCGTCGTAATTGTTCGACAGTCAATTTCACATGAGTAACTATTCGCTACTGGGAACGAATAGATCCCAGTGCTCATGCCATGTCGTACCACGTGCTGCACCCCAAAAGTGAAGTGGGCTCGGCTCACCAGGTTGTTTGATAAGCGGCATGCCTGCCTCTGCCGGTGTCCTGTCTGCCTTCCTTTTATTGCATGCCTTACAAGATGCAACGCAATTCTTCCACGTTGTTCCACCACCTCGTGAACGAGGCTGAACATGATCAATTGTCACGCTCGTCCAGTTCAACGTCATTCGACAATATTGACATTGCCAATTGTCACGATTGAACAAAACCTTCTTACGAAATCGTGGAGCACGCCATTTCTTATTGACACGCGTCTTCAACCTGATAGTCGCAGGACACGGCCACAAACGACCTGGTGATGTTAGTTCCTGGCCTTCCCAGACACTGGGTTTTCCATCAAGGTCAATGATCTCAGCGATTCCCTTATAGACCATGATGAAGGCCTCAATGTCGGGTGTGAAGTGCAAGGCTTCCCAGCTGGCATTCAAAATCAAAGCGCGTCTCATAATGGTCCTCTCGTAACCAATGTATACCACTGGAACACAACGTTGCACTGTATATTTGTCTAATCGTCTAAGAGACTGTCTAAGTTACCGTGATTATCAATGTTAAGTTTCGTTGGTGAATCAACACGTGACAATGACTTTTCTGAACGCTTGCGAAGTTCTTCAAGGGCGTAGTTATATGCAGTGTCTGGGTAATACGATGTGATCTGCATCAGATGTTCCGGGCGAAGGAAAGTCATGAATGGATGAATTTGTTTGAAAATGAATCGATATGCATCGTGTTGCGTCTTCGTCTTTTCCGGGTCGTCCAACATCTGAGTGATGTTATCGTTTAACAACCTAATGGTCTCCGGAGTCAGGCCGGCATTATATCCATGCTTATTACACCACTTTGACATGCGCTGCAACACCCACGGCCCATTCCATCTACGTAAGTGAAGGTAACGGTTCTTTGCCAACCATTCCCACTCCTCAGGAATGTATAGTGTGTTTTCCTTGATGACACATGCGGCGTTGTATATGTCAAACGTCGATGTCACTTCTTCATACGTCCCAGCATACTTTGTGATCAGTTGAACGATTTGACCGTCACGTGATCCAAAACATCCCATCTCTACACCAAATCCAGCAGGTGTCTCGTCAACAATATAATTCCCGTTCGTCGTGAATTGAAGTGTCGACTCAATCAAACGGCCTGATGTCGAGAGATTTTCAAAATATACGTCGATGTCTCCGACTTTAGACTTGGCATATTTTCGACGAGTCCCCCAGAAACCCTTAGAAAGATCTTGCGAGACAGCATACCTCATGATGTAGTCAATCGCTTCAACGTCATTGCGAATGTCACCTTTTGTCCAATGCGCATGAGCAACACGAGACGCAAATCCTCCGGCGATGAAGCCGCCGAATTTCTCACACTCTTTTAACAATGTATACGTTGCTTGATTTATAGCACATGAACCGCGAGGACCTCTTTGCCGGTGCAAAATGTCTATGATAGGCTCGTCGAATTCGATCTTCTTGAACGAGAGTTTTTCCATTACTCTCGTATTTTATAATCTTTGTATATAAAGTACAATTATAATATCACAGATTCATATGCGCAGTTAGCGATTGTAAGTCTTTCACTAGTGATTTCAATTGCCTTTGGATTGTTATCGATTACGTAAAATTCTCGTCCGAGGGTGTGCGCAGCATGTGCCGTCGTACCCGATCCAGAGAAGGGATCTAATACTAGGTCGCCGACATTCGAACTCGCCGAGATCGCCCTACACACAAGCTTGAGAGGTTTCTGGTTTGGATAACCGACCCTCTCTTTTGCAGACGTTCCAATGATTGGGATATCCCACACGTCTGTCGGGACTTGGCCTCGAGCGATTCGCTTCTCTGCTTCCTGTTTTGTCCTACCAACGTATTGAAGTTGAGGCGTTTTGTAAGGTATCCTGTCGATGATGTCCCAATTGAATGTCATCATCTTTCTGTCTTTTGCATACATCAAGATAGTGTCGTGTTTAGCCGGCCATCGATCTTTTCCTCGACCACCAAAATTGTAACTCCAAATGATTTCAGAAACAAAATTGTCGTAACCAAAGATCTTATCTGCTTCTACCTTTGCATAATGCACCCATCGTTGGTCCATGTGAAGATACATGGTCCCCGTCTCTTTCAAGACACGGTACAGTTCACTCACGTGAGGCACCAAAAAATTCATGTAATCATCAAACCTGTCACTATAGCCAATTTTTGAGATTACTTTTCCGTCCTTCTTTCTGTTCATCTGTTGCGTATTTCCTGTCCCAAAAGGAGGGTCAGTGTACACCAAATCGACAGAAGAATCAGTCAACGTCTGCAATGCAAAAAGAGAATCGGCCAGGCAAATTGTGTTCACCTGGCCGATCGTACTACACTTTATGTGTGTCTATTAAACTCCGACACCTTGTTCGTCGAGTTGCTTCACCTTGTATTCCGCCTGTTCGACGATGTCTTGTGCTTGCCTCAACTCATTGCTCACCGCGATGAGACGACGTACCATCTTGGCCTTCTTCGCCTGATCCCATTTCTTGGCAATTTTTCTCTTCATCAATTCTTCAAGACGATCCTTTCGCCATGTTGCCTTGAACACGATATCCTTGTGCACAGCATAAATCTCCCTCAGTCGGGAAACTTCTGCGTCAAATTCCTTCTTCTTCTTTTCACTTTCCGTCAACATCGGCATTCTCCTTTACGTTTACGCTCAACCTATTCACGATATCATCGACCATTTTTTCATCTTTTTCGATGACAACAAACTTCCTGCCAAGTTTCTTGGCCGCAAACGCTGTCGTTCCTGCACCTGCAAACAGATCGACGACATACTCATTTACATCAGTGTGTACCTCGATCATGATCTCATGCAACCTCTGTGCCTTCTGTGTGGGATGTAATTTCCCCCTCATGATCTCTGTCACGTCAGACCACACGTTCGTGCGTCTGTAGTATTCACTCTTCGCCGGATACTTTGCATTATACCCAGCATACCCTCGTTTTACGTCAAGAAGTGGAATGTTGAACCGATGAGGATGTTTTGCGGGACCATTGACAAAATACGCACACTCCTCGCGAGTGAAGAGGTAATTGTTCTGCACGCCATAAGCGCGCTTCTTTGACCAGGTAATCAGATTTGCAAGCTCGAACTTTTTGGGAACTTCAACAGAAGTGATGTATTCAAGAAATGGCCTGAATCCAGGCTTTCCAATCCCGCCCCACACATAAAATGCCCCTCCCGCATGAAGTGCTGAAGAAGACCACTTCTGCGTCCATTGTTTCATCCACACCGCAAAATCATGCGACGAATCGTTTGTTCGATCCCACTCTTCGGCGACGATGTTCCCATAAGGAGGGTCAGCAATGATGAGTGGGATCGAACCGATAAGTTGCGCCACTGCGAGGACGGTCCCAGAGGCGGTCGAATCGCCATGAACGACATATCCGTTGTCGACCTTGTGAAATTTCGGAAGCATTGACATCACGGCACTGTGATAAGAGTTTGAAGCTCAGGATGCATGTACTCAGCACCTCCCACGTGACAAAAAAGATTCTTTGCGATTTGACCGTCCCACTTTCCGTGGGTATGTCCGCAAAACACCTCGAATCTCACCTTTGGATATGCCGTGGATGCCTGTTTGAGTAGGTCACCCATGAGTTTTGATGTATACCACGGTTGAGCGCCGGGATCTCCGACGCGACCGTTGTGAATGTGTGATTCCTCAAACGGAGGAAAGTGTGTCAAGACAATGATAGTCTTGTGATAACGTACGGCAGCCTTGATACCATCATGTACATGTCGTACGGCTTCCATCGCAAGGGCCTGTGCTTGCTTGACAATTATTGGGTATCGTGGTGTCAAACCCATTACTTCTCGTGTCACAGAATTTATGTCAGCAAACTCTTTGATGTCAATCCAATCGTTCATGACAAACCGTGACGACTTGTAATCGCCATATAGGCCATCATACCATCCGTCATGACCAATCAAGGCCGTAGTAGGTGACAATGCAACGTATTGTGTGGTTGGCAAGTACTTCAAGTACTGCGACATGTTCGTCAATTCACGCATCGTCTTTCTCACTGTTTCGACGCTAGCACCATAAAAGTCATGGTTTCCAAGCACAAAATAGATCGGACGTTCACACGCCTTCTCGAGAATCGAAAGGTGATACACTAAATTCTTAGCATTTGACAAATCACCTGTGAGGAAAACACCATGAGGTGAATCCTTGACGAGGAACTTGCCAAAATCAGTGATTGCAACAGGATCATTACCCAAAGTATCGAGATGTATGTCTGTTGCCCACGCATACGTATTCATGATTTATCCTAACACATTCAAACAGAATTTACATCTTGCTTTTCAAACAAACATCATGTCGATCAGGCTTTTACGTTGCATCATATAAATGATTGTCTTCAACCTGTGACACTGAACATTCTTTCCATGGCACCGCTAGCGAGCTGATTCTGAAGGATAGGCCGATCGTGCCAGTGTTCTTCTTGACCAGCTACATGACTTGTGAAGTCTCCGCGAACGAACTTGTAGCGTCCCTTCACCTCGCCATTTTCCTCGTGCTTAATGTAGAGACCTTCCATCGTAGGACCGACGTAGTATTTTAACCAGAGTGAAGTGTGGAGCTTTCCATAATAAGCTGACACGCTAGGAAGCAAAATGGTACCCGGATCATTTGGGAGCAACTTATCTGTGAGTGCTTGCTCATAGAATGTCTTCCTGGGATCTTCACTGATAAATGCTGACTGTCCAACCATCGACTGCAGTTCTGACACAGACCCTACGACACCGACAGCGAGCACACGGACGGGAATGATCTCGACACCCGCTCTACCGTGTCGCAGGAGCACATCCCTTGCAACGGTCGACAGGAACTTTCCCGTCTCTTTATCAAAAACGTCAAATTCCATGAAATAGTGTGGTAGTTGATCATACCAAATCGTGTGGCACGCAAACATCCACTCGCCGTACATAACGTAGCGATCGCCAAGCAAATCATAGAGTGCAACTTCATGAGTTGCAGCCCACTGCTTCAAAAGCTCAAACTGTTTTTCCCTCGGTCCACCACGCAAGTAGTGACCGCGTGATTGAAGCATGAGTTTTCCGTCCTCGAAAGATATTCCACAATTCGCCCCGTCGATCTTTTCTTCGATGATGAGGTGCTTTTCTTCGAGCTCGCTGAATGGAATTGCATCCATATCACTATCGCCATGTTGGAATTTAGAACCTTGGACATGCGCGGTGCGCGGATATTTCATAATTGACATACATCACTCTACTTTTGGATGTGGACAAGGCCTATAATTCGTGCTGCCTTCGAACGGGCATCCCAATTTTTGGTGTTGCTCGTGACACTCTAATGAACAGACACCCTCACCTTCATAATACCAAACTTTAAACTTTGACGAATCAGGACATCCACAGTTTGCGCATGGCAGACCATTCACACTGCGTGTCTTTGATTTATTTTTATCTGTCGCGGCGACCTTTTCCAACAGATTCCTTGATCTTCTTCTTGCGAAGTTGCTTCGCTTCTTTTTTATTTGGAACATGTTCTCTCGTCGCAAGTTCATTTTTCAAGTCGGCGATCGTCACCTCACAAGTGCAACCGTAATCTTCATACCCGAACATTTTCGGTGTGAGATACGTTCGTTTATGAAGTTCGTCCCTGTCACGAATAAAACCTGCAAACCCCGCCAATTCAGGCGAACTAGAAAAATCCCTCTCCCAAATAAGGTCAAGTTCTGCTTGCGAACGAATAGGAACAGATGAACGCCTGAAGATATTCAGTACCTTGAGAAGCGTCTTCGTGTGCATTGATTTTAGCATTTGAACAGTTATCATCATACACCTAAGTACACACGTACGCATTCACGCATCGTGTTGTCATGAATTTCGAGAACTTTTGGAATGCTTCCATCACGCTCTGTTTGGTATCCTCCGGCAAGGTTCCACGCAACGGGCACACCCAGAGATTTCAAGACGTCAAACACGACGCCATCACGAACACGTAACTGTTCAGTCGTCAACCATCCCCCATAAGGATCGTTGATGTGTGGATCGGCACCTGCCTGGTACAGTACAACGTCACAGTCATTCATCGAAGATACAATTTCAGGCAGCATCATGAAGAATGTCGATGCCTGCTCTGGTTCAGTGAAATATGCGCCAGCGGTGACATGTCGAATGTCCGAGCGTAACCCTGACGCATCGATAATCTGATCAGTTCCATTTCCATAGTGCATGTCGAAGTCAAGAATTCCAATCTTCTTTGCACCTTCATCGAGCAAGATCTTCGCAGCGACCATCAACCCATTAAACGTGCAATATCCCTCGGCATTCAACACCCCCGCATGGTGAAATCCAGAACAAGGTGCAGAAGCTGCTTCCTTCGTGGCAAACGCATGCCGAGCAGCTGACAACATTGATCCGTTCGTATACAACAACGACGATGCAACCTCTGCTGATTTGTTACCGAACCCATTCTCAGTTCGAAGGGCAAAAATATCATCCACGTAGTCACCGTCGTGAACGTTCTTAAGTTGTTCGACAGTGATAGGAGTTGGCTCGATCACGTCGATAGGAAATCCACGATCATTCCACGAAGCAACAACTTTCTCAGGTTTCGCAGCAGAAGGTGACATCGAACGAGAATCAGCGACCATCTTGGGTGTGTAAAAAACGGGAATTGTTTTCATGCATTCCTCGTCGTCTCAATGAGCATCAGAATCTCTTCGACCTGGTCGTCTGAGCATTCCTTGTACGAATGCCCGTACTTTTCCTTGATCGCATGCCAGATATGAGCGTAGGAGTTGCGACCACCAGGATGGGTAGCGAGCTCAGGCAACTTGCCTTTCAACTCATCGCCTGCCTTACCAACAGCTTCGGTGATACGCTTACGATTTTCGGGACTCATCAAAAATCGCCTTCCGCGACCTGGAACGTTGTCAGCCCGATGCTCCTCCAAAAGTCGACGACCTGATTCCTGTCATCGAGGACGAAGAGGACGTGGTACTTGCCTGCGACGTGGGTGTCGAACAACTCACCCTTGATGATGCTGTCCTTACGCATGTCATTTTCAATACGCATGTGAAGCTCATAAGGAATGACAACATCGTCAGGTCGATCATCGTCAGATGATGCGGGAAATGCCCAATTTGTAGGAACACGAACCCACTTCTCGATGAAACGAACGGTCTGCTCACGATACTTCGAATCACGGCCAGACATGAACACGATCTTCACGCCTTTATCATGCATCGCCTTGACACACTCGATGACAGGCCAATTTGGATGATCCTTGACGTCACACTGGCTTGCATCGTAAGGTGAGCGATCACCCATGATAGCGAGAGTTCCATCGAGGTCACACAGAATCACCTTCGGCAACGAAGGATCGTTGTTCACCTTTGTCATCGAGGTCCCACCGCGAGGAGCGTAGTATGACTCCTTGTCGGAAAGCTTTCGACCCTTATCGATACCGGCCGCCCGCGACATGTCGTCGATGACCTTGTCGGGCACCCGCGCGGTGCCTTCACGCAGTTGATT
>Ga0172379_10010932_pt1 | contig 10896 bp, 7 predicted proteins | sample GrowelOW334metaG_FD_119756 | JGI IMG/M metagenome (GOLD analysis project Ga0172379, IMG submission 119756) | Groundwater microbial communities from an aquifer near a municipal landfill in Southern Ontario, Canada - Groundwater well OW334 metaG | ecosystem: Environmental > Aquatic > Deep... | reverse complement strand
GTTGCCCTTATTGAGTATGGAATTATCGGCACCGCGAGGATCAAGCAGTGTGTTTTTTGAAGCTCCGGGATTTTTGAAATCGAACACAAAAAATTGTGATGGGAAGAGAATGACAAAAGCGAAAACGCCGGCAGTGGCGATAAATGCAGCAACTAGAAAAGCCCGAGCGATTTTGTATCGCGTGTCCCACGGTTTTGGAATAAGAGAGGAGGTTTTCATAAGTATTTATTCAACTTTCAGTATCATCACTTTCATCGTTGAGCGGACTTTCTGAGGAAGTATGTTTTCCGTAGATGGTGCCAATCTTTCCGTGTCAAATGTAAATGTCGATACCGGCGTGAAACGCATGGCGGACGATGCGAGATAGCGCGGGGCTTCATCGGCAGAAACGATGAGATAGGTAGCGGAGAATCCCGACCTGTTCAGTGTAGCAAAATCTTCCGGATTGAAGAAATAGACAGCGTTGGTCACTCCGAAATAATTGAGCGGTTCGGGAAGCATCGACCAGGCATCGCCGGTAGCAAGCCTATCTACGAGTACTAAATCCGTGCTTGAGAAATGTCCTGCAAGCACCTTGGTTTGCTCTAAGAGCCCTTTGTTTTCGGTGAAGGTGATATATCCCAGTGCGAAAGGAAGTCCGGAAAGGAAGAGTATGACCAGTAAAAGTGTGGCATAGTAGCGTTTTTTGAGAAGTGGATAGGTGAAATATTTTTGTGTCAGAAAACTTTGGATAATGGCAATACCTATGATGGCCGAGAAAAGCAGACTCGGATAGATGGAAAAAATGAAACGGCGAAGCATCCACGGATGATCAATGGAAATGTTTGGGGAGAAGAGATAGAAAAAAGTGGGGAGCGCGAGCAAGAAAGGAATGAGCGCGAGCTTGTGACGACTTTTAAATATAATAATGACACTGACGATTCCGACGATGAAAACAGGAATCAGACCGTATGACCAAAATATACCCCATAAAGGAAGGGTTTTATCCGTAAGGCAATCGGCGGTGACGCAGGGTTCGAAAAAAGAGTGCCATTTGCTCAAGCCTGCCTTGGCGACGGTTTTATAAAAAGGAAAATTGACGAAGAAATTGCGGACCAGCAGGATTGAGAAGATGAGCGCGGGAAGAAGTATGTAGGGTATAGGTTTGGATTTCCAAAGCAATCTGTTTTTTTGAGATAGTGCCAAAATGATGATGGTGATACACAGGAAAGCGATGCCTTCGATACGAGTAAAAACAAAAAATCCGGCCAATGCAAGCGCTATGGTCGCGAAGAATGTTGATTGTTTTTTGAGCGCTAAAACAAGATTGAGCGCAAGCAGTGTAAAAAGTGTCAGTGCGAGATTCTCACTTAAAGTCATTTTGGAAAACCAGACAACCGGAAGTGACACGGCGGTAATAACAAATCCCCACACGGCGTAGAACCGGGATGCAAAGAGTTTGATGAGAAGATAGAAAGCAATGAGAAACAAAGCCAGCGTGATTGCGTTGGCAATAATGAGTCCCGAAAGACCAAACAAAGCAAAGAAAGATGCGAGCCACACAATATAGCCGAGCGGAAATTGCGTGATGAGCGATCCATCGGTAGTATAGTCAAATCCGGGAAAGTTGAGCGCTTTTCCGGGACCATGCAGTGTGAAAAAAGCCGTGGAAGCCGGTGTGGAAAAAGCGAGCTTATGATTCTCGACCAGATGGATGGCGGTAGCACTATACGAACCTTGATCACGTCCTGAAAAAATGGTGGGAGTTGTGAAAAATGCTATTGTGACCGCCATTACGATAGAGGCTACCACTACACCAAGAAATTCACGCGAGACACCCATAGAGAGCTTTTTTGTATACATGAAGTAAACACCGTAACCAAGCACAGTGATGAGCATTACCCAAAGAATCGGGGCAAAAAAAACATTACTCATCGTCAAAATGAGGCTTATCCAAAGCCAAAAAATAAAACCAACGGTAATGGTTGCAAAAAATTGATACTCGCGTATGTCAGACTCGCGGTTATTCATAGCTTCATTATACCAAATTAACCTGAATTGTTATATACTAGAGTATATGAAAATCCTTGTTATTGCTCCGACGCCATTTTTTGCCGACCGTGGAACGCATATCCGTATATTGGAGGAAGCTTTGGCGATGGAAAAACGCGGACATTCCATAACGATTGCCACCTATCATATCGGGGCTGATTTACCGAGCGAACTGCATACCTCTATCGATATTCGACGCATCAGGCGTTTACTTTTTTGGTATAAAAAACTCGAAGCCGGTCCCGATTGGCAGAAAATCATCCTTGATCTGCTTTTGATAAAAAAAGTTTTTTTTCTCGCGCGGACGCAAAAACCCGATGTGATACACGCGCATCTGCACGAAGGTCTCGCCATCGGTTGGGTGGTGCAAAAACTTTTGTTTTGGCGGAACATCATTTTGGTGGGGGATTTGCATGGGAGTTTGACGAAAGAAATGGTATCGCACGCCTATCTTGGATCGGGATTTCTCAAAAGACTTTTTCGTTTGATTGAATCGTGGCTTGACAATCGTGGGGATAGTATCGTGACCAGCTCGTGGGAGAATACGCAGGAAATCAGTGTTATACGAAAAGGCAAGCCGACAGAAACGCTTTTGGATGGTGTTAATATCGAACGGTATGAGAACGTGTCATCCCAATCGAAGTTGCGCCAACAATTCAATCTTCCCGAAAATAAAGTGATCGTAACCTATACCGGTGCTTTAATACCCAACAAGGGTATCGCATATTTTCTCGAAGCCATACCTTTGGTATTACAGCAAAAACCCGATACGCATTTTGTGATCGCCGGATTTCCGCTTGATTTGATACAACCTTTTTTCGTGAATAAGAATTTTTTGGCATCCGTGACGTTTATTTCTCCGTTGTCGTATTTTGATGTGCCGAAACTTCTGCGTGCCAGCGATATCGGTGTGGATCCAAAAGATGTATCGGTGCGCCAAGCAAGTGGCAAGACACTGCAGTATATGGGAGCAGGGCTTCCGGTCGCGTGTTTCGATACGCTCAATAATCGTGCATACTTGGGAGAGACACATCCGATGGCACAAGAGATTTCCGCGCAGGGTTTGGCAAATGTGATGAGTGTATTCGTATCGGATGAGACATTGAGAAAACGATTGGGCGAGGAAAATTACAAACGAAGTAGCGCGTTCAGTTGGGATGTTTCGGCGGAAAAATTAGAAACATTGTTAAAACTATAAGCTATGAAACTTTTTTTGATAAAAATCGGCAAGGCTTTCCATACTTTGAAGCGAGAGGGGCTGTGGCGTGGGGGCAGACGCGTTTCCAAGGCATTTTTTGCTTTGTTTCGACGAGTGGGTTCAGGCGATGTGCTTTTTATCACCGGTGGCGTGGGGGACAGCGCTTTGTATCGCGCGCATCACGTGGCGGAAGAATTGAGGTTGCAAGGTTTCAAAACAGGCATTACGGTGCAGGACAACCCATTGCTCGCAGGCTACGTCGATAAATTTTCCGTATTTGTTTTTCATCGAGTTTTGTATACACCGATGGTTGCCAAACTGATAAAGCACATCAAAAAGCAAGGAAAGGAAATTATTTTTGAAACCGATGATTTGGTATTTGATCCGAAGTATTTGAAGTATATGGACTATTTTCAACATATGAACCGTATGGAGAAAAAATTATATGAACACGGCGTCGGCGGAGAAATTTTACGCGACCCTTACGTACAAGTCTGCACGACCACTACCGAATTTTTAGCGAAAAAATTGCGTAAGCAGGGAAAACGAGTATTCGTTGTCCCCAATAAACTGAGTGTGAATGATGTGGCGATAGCGGAATCCATACCGTCAAAAGATTTTACCAATGATATTATTAAACTTGGCTATTTCAGCGGGACTATCAGTCATAACAAAGATTTCGCCGTCATAACGGATGCGCTTATCCAAGTACTTGAGAAATATCCTCAGATACGACTTTTTCTTGTCGGACCATTGGAAACGGAAAGTCAATTGCATATATTTTCGGAGAGGATTGTGCAACTTCCGTATGCGGAACGAGCCAAACATTTTGCCAACATCGCTTCAGTGGATATCAATCTTGCCCCGCTTGAAATCGGCAATCCGTTCTGCGAATCCAAATCAGAACTCAAATTTTTTGAAGCGGGCATTGTTGGTATTCCGACCGTGGCATCAGCAACCGCTCCATACAAATCGGCGATCGAGGATGGCGTTGATGGATACACTGCCGGTACGACAGAGGAATGGACGGAGAAACTCAGTCGATTGATTGAGCTTGTATCACTTCGCAGAATGATGGGAAACAAAGCCAAGGAAAAAGCACGGCAATACTACACGACTTTGCACGCGAATAACACGGCATATTATGAATATCTTAAAAGTAAAGTGAAATAACAGTATGAAAGTATTGGTAACAGGAGGCGCTGGCTTTATCGGATCGGCGACGGCAAAAGCGTTGATGGACCGAGGCGATGAAGTGGTGATCCTTGATAATTTCAACGATTATTACGATCCGAAACTCAAACATGACCGCATCGATATGTTTCTTAAAAACTATGCGGGGAAATTCACGCTGTATGAGGGCGATATCCGTGATGACGATTTCCTTGACACATTGTTCGTAAAGGAATCCATCGATAAGGTGGTGCATCTGGCAGCGATGGCAGGCGTGCGAAGTTCTTTGTTTAATCCTCGCCTTTATGAAGAAGTGAATGTCCGCGGAACACTCAATATGCTTGAAATGTCCGTGAAACACAAGATCAAAAATTTTGTGTACGCGTCATCTTCATCGGTGTATGGTAATAATACCAAACTTCCTTTTTCCGAAAACGATTCCGTTGATACGCCGATTTCTCCGTATGCCGCAACCAAAAAATGCAATGAACTTTTCGCTCACGTGTACAGCCATGTCTACGGACTCAATACGACGGGACTGCGATTTTTTACCGTCTATGGACCGTGGGGACGACCGGATATGGCGTTGTTTGGCTTTACGGAAAAAATCATCGCCGGAAAACAAATCGAGGTCTACAATTTTGGCAACATGACGCGCAATTTCACCTATGTTGACGATATCGTGTCGGGTATCCTGACGACGCTTGATGCCGATGTGAAATATGACATTGTCAATATCGGGGGCGACAAAGAAGAGAAACTCACGCGCTTTATCGAAGTGATTGAGGAAAACATCGGTAAGAAAGCCGATCAGAAACTGATGCCGATACAACCGGGTGATGTGCCATCCACGGTCGCCGACATTACCAAACTTCGCGCGATGGGTTGGGCACCCGCGACGCGTATTGATGAGGGTGTGAAAAAGTTTGTCGAGTGGTATAAGGGATATTATGATGTTTCTGTATAAAAAAAGTGTATGAGTTTTTTACAAAAATAGACGCATGTAAGCATTTTTCTCAAAACGTGCTATACTGGGAAGGTAACAATTCATACATACTTTTATGGGAAAAATCATTGTCGCAACGGTTATTGTGATAGCAGGTATCGCGTTTTTCACAATGAGAGGTGATAAGGCTAGCGCACCATCCATACCGCAGAAGCAACCAGTAGAACAAACGAAACCGGTAACTACTCCGGCCACTGTCATAACACCGGAGACCGCACAGGGAGTTGTCAAAGAATTCTCAATGACTTCGTATTTCGATGCCGATGGAAAATGGTTTTCACTCAAAGAAATCAGTGTCAAAAAAGGTGACACTGTTCGTATCAAAGTTACCAATACCAAGGGTACGCACGATTTCGCGATTGATGAATACGGTATCAAACAGATGACTCCTCTCAATGAAGAAACCGTAATCGAATTTACGGCCGACAAGGCAGGCGAGTTCGCATACTATTGTTCTATGCCGGGACACCGCGCCGGTGGACAGGTGGGAATTTTGAAAGTAACGGAATAGCATAATAGCAACACGCAAAGAGACTATGCGCAAACATGAGAATTATCGCGAATTGGTTTGGGTACTTGCCAAGACGGATTTCAAGCTCCGTTATCACGGTTCCGCTTTGGGCTATGTATGGGCATTGCTCAAACCTTTGCTTATGTTTGCCATTCTCAATTTCGTCTTCTCATCGCTTTTCAATCCGCGCGGAACCGGCAATGAATACTACACGCTTCAGCTCCTGACTGCGATTATCATGTTCAACTTTTTTTCCGAAGGATCGATGGCAAGTATGTCGTCGCTTCTGAATAAGTCCCAACTGGTAACCAAAATATACATTCCGCGCTGGACAATCATTGTCGCCTCAACGCTCAATTCCGCTCTGGTCTATGCGATGAATCTTGTCGTGATCGTTGCCTTTTTTGCTTGGTATCGATTTCTGCCAAGCTTTTCCGCCATCGCGATGTTTATTCTTTTTTCCATCGCCATATACATCATCGTATTGACATTCGGGTTGTTGATGGCGCCGTTGTATGTGCGACTGCGCGATCTGGTTCTCATTTGGGAAGTGTTGCTTGCTATGCTTTTTTATGCGACGCCGATTATCTATCCGCTTCAAATGCTCCCGACATATATCCAGCAAGTGCTCCTGATCAATCCGATGGGCTTCATCATCCACTTCACCAAAGAATCCCTCACCGCCAATCACTTCGCCGACAGCTGGCAGTACGGTGCGTTCTTTTCTATCCTCACTCTAGGATTCGCACTAAGCGTCCTCGCCTACAAGAAATTCTCGGTTAACGTGGCGGAGGAAATATAGACATCATCATTCTTCTTTCGTCTCATTGGAAAATACGGGGAAAATAAGGTACAATAGAGCAATGGACAAAGATATCGCCATTAAAGTACAACACGTCTCCAAAGCGCTACGAAGGAAAATTTGACAAAAATGGTACTTAGATGTAGCATAAGATATATCTTTTGATGCATCTTGTACATATTTAGTTATATATTCTTATGAAAAGACATCTTGACGTTACAATCAGTCAACACTTTAAAAAATATAAGCAAGTGCTTATATTGCTTGGTTCAAGGCAAGTCGGGAAAACAACCATAGTCAAAAAAATATTCCCCAATGGGGATTATTTCCTTGTAGACAATGAGCCGATTAAGAAGATTTTGGAAACATACGATATTGAGACATACAAAACACTGATAAATGAGAATGCCAAAGAAATCATTATCGATGAAATTCATTTGTTGGATAATCCCGGCAGGGCTGTAAAGATAATTTATGATCAACTGGAAAATATAAAAATAATAATTACAGGATCATCCTCTTTTCATATAAAAAACAAAACCGGAGAAAGTCTAGCCGGTAGAAAAATCGATTATAATATTTATCCACTCACTTTTTCTGAGTATTTAAACCAAAAAGGTATTGAAAAAGATCTGAATTTTAACATTTTTGAAAAAATAACAGATGATAAAAAATATAGTTCAAAAGATCGATTATATCCATTCGATATAAAAAATATACTGGATAGCGTTTTGATGTACGGACAATACCCTCATCTGATCAAAAATTCAAATGATGAAAAATATCTTTTGAATTTCGTAGACAGTTTGATTTTCAAAGATATTTTGGAATTGAATTTGATTGAGGATAAAAAATTAGCCAAAGATCTTTTAAAATTATTAGCCTTTCAAATTGGAAATCTCATAAACTACTCTGAATTGGCAAGCAGTTTGAAAGCCGATCAACGGACAATCAAGAGGTATATTGAAATTTTCGAGCAGAGTTTTGTCTTGTTTCGACTGTATCCTTACTCAAAAAAGAAAAGAGATGAAATTTCCAAGGCGGCAAAGGTATTTTTCTATGATACCGGAGTGAGAAACGCTTTGATTGGAGATTTCTCTCCATTGGAGTCAAGGATGGATAAGGGGGCTTTGTTTGAGAATTTCGTAATCAGTGAATTGATAAAGCAGGATAGTTATACGGATCAAAACTGTAAATTCTATTATTGGAGGACAAAACAAGGTTCGGAAATCGATGTGGTATTGGAAAAGGGAAAAGAACTCATCGGAGTGGAGGTGAAATATAAGCGAAGAGCTGTCAATAAAGCTTTTAAAAATAGATATCCGGATGCAAAAATAAGATTGATAACGGCGGATAACTTTTACTAAAAGAGACGAGACTATAAAATAAAAAAAGTGGGTGAACCCAAATATATTTCTATTATACACCACTTTTGTATATCCGTTATTTAGTAGTGCTGTACTTTTTTCTTTCTCTCTGCTAATCTGTATGTGTGGATAATTCATAACCGCACAGAGTATGACGCGTCAGGGTAGAAAAAGTCTTTGTTTCACCGTATTCTCGGTGATTTTTTGTATAGTGTCCGTTTGGATGATGACGACCAACATACGGGGGAGCATTTTGCATGCCTCGGCAGATGAGGATAATGCTTGGCAGGATGCGTTTGAATATATCGCTTCGGATACCGTATGGCACAAGACGGACGATCTCGTGTTCGATAAGCCGATATATATCGATAACAATGCGACGCTGACGATCGAAGCCGGAGCCGTCGTCTATCTCAATGGAGGTGATGCAGATCTTAGTTGGGGCAATATCATAGCGATAGGAACACAAGACGAGCCGATCACTATCACATCCGATACCGGAAAAATATTCACGGTGATGTTTGAGGATGCAACCGCACCGGATCAGGGAGGAAAAGAATCTCGCTTGGAATATGTCCATATCGTAGGTGGCGGTACGTACCAGGATCCGGATGAATGCGGGACAATGGCACGCAAGAAATTATTTTTTATCGAGACGGCGTTTGCCGGCGATTGTCCGTGGGGAACGCCGGCTCTGCAATACAACAGCGGTCGAGTAAGTATCGATCACACTGATTTTATCGGGAATCATTATGCCGATATTTCTATCAACGCTACGTTTAATGAGGACAACATGACTGATTTTTTGTCCGTAGCCCATTCGAATTTCGGTACCAATACCCAATCGAAAGCTGTAGTATCACAGGCGTATTGCTTTGAAGAACTTTCTGCCGAGGAATGCCGACAGAGGGTTGTGATGAAGGATAACTGGTGGGGAGATATGAGTGGACCGTATTTTGAAACATCGGCTTTTGAATTGCCGAATACAGACGGTACGGGCGACAAGATAGAAGGCGAGGGCGTGTTAGTGTTCACTCCTTTCGCACTGGAGGCCTTTGATAACGGTGTGTCTTGTTTTAAAAATTGCGTTTCCAATGTGATATTTCTTCCGGGAGTTGAGGCGAGTCGACTGTATGCCTACGACGATCCGAATTGCGCATTGATCAACTGCGAGAATCAGCTGTGGGAACCCAATCGCAACGAAGACGTGAAAAAACTCTATCTGGACGCGAATGGAAAAAGCACCGACGCTTATCCTATCTATACGCGCGACATTATCAGCGAAGCCACCGGTGGAAAAAACATCTACCAATCCTTCATAGACACGATGGATGATTTGAAAGACACCAAGCACCTCATCAATGATTGGGCGCCCGTGCCGTATGATTGGCGATTATCTTTGGAGGATATTTTACAGAGTGGCGCCAAGGACAGTGAGGGCAATATCGTGTATGGAGATACGACCAGCGCACCATATATCATCACCGAGCTCAAACGATTGGCTGTTTCGTCCAAAACAGGAAAAGTGACGCTCGTGACCCACTCCAACGGTGGACTGGTCGCCAAAGCCCTGATGCAAAAGATAGGCGACGCGGAGACAAAGAAACTTATCGATGAAGTCGTGATGGTGGGCGCACCGCAAGTCGGGACACCAATCGCAATTGGAGCAATGCTTCACGGGTACCAGCAGGATTTGATGAGCGGATTGATATTGTCCAGATCGACTGCGCGCGGGTTGGCGGAATATATGCCAAGCGCCTACACATTGCTTCCCTTTGACACATACTTTGATACGGTAGAAACACCGGTCATAACCATCGATGCCGACAAACTCCCCGAATGGAGCGCGAAGTATGGTGATATCATCGATACGCAAAGCGAGATGAATCATTTTCTCACCGATGACTACAAACGCGTGCCGGCGACGGATACTGATGTGCAGTCGCCGACCACATTGCATACGAGCCTGCTTGATGATGCCGTGACGCGACAAAATACTCTGGATGATTGGGTGGCGCCTGCGGGCGTGAAAGTGGTGCAGATTGCCGGATGGGGCGTACCGATGACAGTTTCCGGGATGCATTACACGACCAAAACAAAAGTCTTGTGCGAAAAAGACCTCTGCTCCGCCCCGCACGAACAATTCACAGCTGAGCCTGTCTTTACCGTGGACGGCGACGGCACGGTTGTAACCCCGAGTGCCTTGTGGATGGGAAATGTGGAACGGTATTGGGTGGATTTAGATTCTTATAATATTTTTTTAGCTAGACACGTTGATCATTCAACTATTTTTGAAGTTTCAGATCTTGATACTTTTATTGCTGATCTCATCACCCATACTGCCAAACCATTGTCTGATTATTCATACTTGAGTACTGAAGTACCACCGACGGACAACAAAGATCGTTTGCAGTATTCGCTTCATTCACCCCTTTCACTCGACCTTTACGATGAGCAAGGTCGCCACACGGGACTGGACAAGGACGGCAATATTGAGGAACAAATTCCGGGAACATACTATCGCCAGTTTGGCGAGGTCAAATATATCTTTTCCGATACCGGAGCACACTATCGTATCGTGATGAACGGCTATGCCAAAGGCACATTTACCCTCGAAGTCGAATCACTCAAAGGTGATGTGTCCACAGGAAAAATTGTCTTCAAGGATATGCCGACCACCGACAAAACCAAAGCAACCCTGTCTATCGACGGTGGTATCAACAGTGTGCAAGACCTTGCTATCGACGAGGACGGCGATGGAGTAACCGATCACACCGTCCATCCGAAGCTAGGCAAAGAAGTGACACT
>Ga0172379_10010930_pt1 | contig 10900 bp, 11 predicted proteins | sample GrowelOW334metaG_FD_119756 | JGI IMG/M metagenome (GOLD analysis project Ga0172379, IMG submission 119756) | Groundwater microbial communities from an aquifer near a municipal landfill in Southern Ontario, Canada - Groundwater well OW334 metaG | ecosystem: Environmental > Aquatic > Deep... | reverse complement strand
GGGTCGCGAGTCTTCCGGAATCTCCTGAAAACTATCAACAATAGCAATGTTCCCCGGAACGTGTTCCATCATCATCCAGGGATGTCCTTCCTCGTCAGCATATACCTTATTATTAGATCCGGTTGTAGGCAGAATAACGAGTTTTTGCCAATAAGCCGGGAGCGTACCGTTCATGCGTAGTTGAGCTTGTTCATAAAGCTGATAATTTTCGTCTACTGCGCCAGGATCAAAAATAGGATTGATTTGGCGTAAGACAAGCTTTGGAGAACTAGGTCCATCCGTACTAATTACATAGACAGAACTGATGAGGCCTTGATGGACGGGAGTAATTTGCATATGGTCCGTGATTCCGGTTACCGGAATGAAATGCTCCACAACCGGTGTTAGTTGGGATGCTAATTGATGGGTATCATATCCGTTTTCTGCCGGAGTTGGTAATGCCGATTCTATTCTATTCATAGTGATTATATATTTTGGTTATTATATCGATTTATACCGTTCTGACGCGATGAGTAGCGTATTATAGTTCTTTGACGCAAATTATAGAAATTTTTTGCACAACTGAAATTATTGATACATTCTGAAACACAACCTTCCACATATATGCAGTTGACTATCGAAATATTAAGAACATAATAAAGTTGTTTGACCCACTGCACACAGAAGTCAAAAGTGTCCTGCCTATGCCATCACCTAATATATATAAATCCCGATTAATTTGGGATACAAAGAACTAAACCACTCGATGGGAAGAGTGGTTTTTTTATTGGAAAGGAGGTGAAAAATAATGAGAAGAATACTATTCAGTTTCATAATGATTGGAATTACTGTTGGAGCCGTTGCTACCGCAACCTCAGCTTTTTTCAGTAAGACCATTCAAACTTCTGGTAACACATTTTCAATCGGAGATGTTAATCTTAGTAACGGATGGACCTCAGGATTTCCGTTCAGTTTTGCAAACTTAGCGCCGGGTCAAGAAGTAGCATCCGGAGTTTTGGGAGTAGGTTACGGGGGAAGTCTTCCCGCTGATATCTATTTTGGTGTAAAAGCAGAAACTGGCGATGATCTTAAAGATATTCTTGACTATTATATTGAAGGAGTAAACGCAGGTGGAGACCATCTTGGAGACATAACAAGTTGGGCTAGTGTAATAAATGCGTTTAGTACCTGGAATAAAATTGCAGATAATGTAAATAATGGTGATTGGAAGTATTATAAAATACATATAAGAGTACATAGTGATGCGGCTAATTCCTACCAAGGAAAAGGAGCATCAAATACAACGTTTATATACGCTGTTCAACACGGAGAAACGTCACCAAGTGCAGCACCATGGGAATACGTTATGCCTACGCCATGATAGTGCTTGAAGTTTTTTAGGTTGCCTTATTTATTAATAAATAAGACAACCTATAAGAATTTTAAGGAGAAATATGCTTAAAAAAATCATTGCGCTTATACAAATTATTGCCACAATAGTTCTAGTTTTTGCTGCCGGAATACTAGTCTTTACCGTTTTTACTCCGACCAGACAATTTCAGTTGCTAAACGTTATGTCCGGTTCAATGGAGCCCGTACTTCATGTGGGATCCATCGTATTTCTAACGAAAGTCGATCCGACAACATTAAAACAGAATGATATTATTACTTTTAACTCAACGCAGGATCAGGTGGATTCAGTAACTCACCGCATCAAAACCATAACGAATAAAAACGGTGTACTCAGTTTTTCAACCAAAGGTGATGCTAATCAAACCCCTGACGTTGATGCTGTATCGGCAGATAAAGTACTGGGTAAAGTTATGTTCTCAATACCTTATTTAGGTTATCTGTCTGTTTGGATGAAAACGCCACGTGGTTTTCTTCTTCTAGTCATACTTCCGGCAATCGTGATAATCCTAAACGAAATCTGGAATATAAAAAAAGCGTTTGAAAAGTCGATCACGGAAAAAGTTCTTAAGCAGGTAGCGGAAAAGGCTACAGAAGCTAAAAATAAATAATATCCAGCATATGTTAAAAAATATAGTTAAGTTAAGCGAAGGTCTTTTTATCCTGAGTTCTATTATCCTTCTGTGGCGAATAAACAATACAAGGGCATTTTTTACTGGATCTATAGCCATAAACGATAACACTATTTCCACTGGTTTTTGGGCGGTGTCCTCTCCAACTCCTATGGTTCCTCCTTCTAACTGCAGATTTGTTATGCCTACTTTTCCTCCTTTCCCCACATTTCCGCCGTTTCCGACGATTGGTTCCATACATGGTATTCCACCTGTTCCCCCTATGATTTCCGTACCGAAAGCTCCGCCCGTACCGATTCTCGATTGCTCCTTTGATCCTTTTCCTACGATACCACCAATTCCTACGCTTCCACCTCTTCCAACTCTGCAGCCAATTCCCACATTACTGCCAATAGAGTTTCATACGGAGACGAACGTGTCAGAAATAACGATTGTCCCGATTCATATTCCTGAAGCGACAATACAACCTACAGAAATACCCGCACCGGTTGTCACAACGTCTGTGGAAATTTAGCTACTGAAATCCGGTAGTTAAGCAGTGTTGACAAATATTAAAAATGCTCTATTCTTAAACTAGAAAAATAAATATATCGAGAGTGATGGGGAGAGTATTGGCTCGTTGATCCATCCAGCAACCGATCCAGAAGGAAACGGTGCTACACCCAACCCTGAATAAGGGGAGGATTAGACCTGAAAATAATTTTTCGGGTAAACATATGTTCCTATAACCTCTCTATTCATGAGAGGTTTTTTTGTGGGCAAATGATCAGATCAGAAGGTTCTTAATTATTAATATTTATATAAGGAGACCAGGTATGGCAGATTTAGAACATATTGATTCGCGGGGTTTTAGTCATCCTTCAGCAGAATTTGTTTCCCCGGGACATCCGGATAAGACCGCAGATACAATTAGTGCATCCGTTGTCCAGGAACATGTCTCAGCCGATCCGTTTGCTCATGTTGCCGCAGAAACCATGCTCACTTCAAACGGGGTTATTCATATGGCAGGCGAAATTACGTCATCCCACGAAGTGTCTGATAAGGCGTACGAGCACATTGCGCGCAAATGTCTTCGAGGTCTCGGATGGACACGGGAGTTCGGATATGATCCCGATAGTGTTGTTGTCATCCCCGAGTATCATTCGCAGTCTCCCGATATAGCACGAGGTGTTGAAAACGGTAGACGCAGAGTCGGAGCCGGAGACCAGGGGATTACCGTAGGGTACGCTATCAGAAACGGATCTTTGTATCCTGAAAACGATGAACGGATGCCACTTCCGGTATCGCTTTCGAGAGATACACTTCGGGCAATTGACGGCCTGAGACATACAGATCCGAATTACGGTGTATTGAAGCCGGATATGAAATCTGAATTCGTCGTCAGCTATGATGGAAAGGGAGAACCCGTAAAAGTTGATAAGGTTGTTCTCGCCTTATCTCATGTTCCGGAAGTTGATTCAGGCAGAATCCGGGAATTGGTTAGAGAGCCGCTTTCTTCTGTTTTGGATCAGTATGACATACCGTTTGACGATACTAATGTTACCGTGAACGGTACCGGACGGTTTGTGACGGCAGGAGCCATGGGGGATACCGGGATGACAGGAAGGAAATTAGTCATTGACCACTACGGTCCGGGTGTTCCTATCGGAGGTGGTGCAATCCATGGTAAAGATCATTCGAAAGCGGATGCTGTAGGAGCTATGATGGGCAGATGGGTAGCCAATCAGGTCGTGGGAAATGGACTTGCTGACCAGTGTTTCGTAAGAATGACATGGGCAATCGGACAGCCTGAACCGTTGCAGGTTGTTATCGATACGGCAGGGACAGAAAACAGACCCGTGAGTGAAATTATGGAAATGCTTCACCAGATCGATTGGTCCATGGGAGCCGCCATCGACCGGTTCGGAGGAAGGCGGTTAGCTGAATCTGGAATACTATTCGATAGATTGGCGGCCTGGGGTCCGTTTGGGAAAGTGTCCGATGGTTCTGCCCGGCCCTGGGAGACAGTGGTTGCGCCCGATAAATGGAACCAATGGAGGGCATAAACGAACAAAGACTAATCTATTCTTAAGTTTATAAAAACTTCTCCTTCGTCGGTTTGGAATTGACACAGTTGACGATCGCGAAGATCGTAAAACGGGGAAACAATCGGGAGTCCGGTGGTTATGACGATTGTTCCTGGCTTGAGACATTTCAGCTTATGGAGGAGATTTTCTGTCAGCTCTATAACCATTGCCGCCTTAGTAAGGCTCAAGAAGAGTACATCTCCGGAAGATAAATCATAATCATTGTAATCAGTATGGATGAAATTTAACTCTCCGGACTTTACAGGATTTTGACGATATCTCGATAAAACTTTTTGAGAGGCTGTATATAAATCCGGTACGAGTTCCAGTCCAATTGATGGGGAAAAACCGAAACAAAGCGAGGCAAGGAATACTTTTTTCCCGACACCGCTTCCTAAATCGATAAAAACTTTTCCTTCAGGAAGATTAACCTTTGACAGGATTTCGTAAAAACTATCATCAGTCATCTCGTCGTAGATCATTCCTGCATAAAAAGTCGGGGATTTCTGGATAGCATCTTTTGATATTTGGAATCCGTCGATACCCGAGTAAAGTTCATTAAGTGTTTTCTTTGCAGAAATCAAATCCATACTACGATTATATGCTATACCTGTCTTGCTCCGTTTTGCCAGCGGTCGGAATAAATACATGCGGGAAAAATAGTTCTTAATCTTAAGTTTTTCACTGTGATTGCTGTTTCCCGCGGTTGAGGATATAGTAATCGTTGTTCTCTCGTATTATACTTAACCTAACTATGTTTACGTTCATCATATTTCTCATTTTAGCAATATGTTTTGGCTATTTTGCCACTCAGAATCCCCAGACGATTTCGGTAACGATCGCAGATCGAACTCTTTCCCAAATACCTTTATATATCGTATTGGGAGCCACACTACTCATTGGACTTGCCTTTTCCTGGATAGTGAGCCTTTTTGATTCATTAGCTTCAGCTCTCAAAATCCGGGGGAAAGATCACAAGATCAAGGACGCTTCCAAAACCATTCATGAGATGACAAAGCGGATAAACCAGCTTGAAATTGAAAACGCCCAGTTGAAAAATCAGACGAAACAAGAACCCGATAACACATCCCTATGAATTCAGTTTTGGGTAAACTTTGGCGCTTTCTCTCCTTACCAAAAGCGTTTCAACTGAAAGTCATGCGGTTATCTCAAGATGAATTCCTTATCGGCGTAACCGGTATAATTCTCAATGATAAGAATGAAATATTGGTATGTAAACATACCTATCGTCAAACGAAGTGGAGCCTGCCCGGTGGATATTTAAAAACGAAAGAACATCCAACAGAAGGATTAGCCCGGGAAATTGAGGAAGAAACCGGATTCATTGTCCGTATAGAAAAAATAATACGAACGAGGACGGATAGGGATTCTGCCCGTTTGGACATGTCATGTGTCGGTACCCTTATAGGTGGAGAATTCAGACCCAGCAAAGAAGTTTCGAAAGCTTCTTTCTTCTCATTTGATAATCTTCCTCTTCTCTCCCGAAATCAGCTCCTCCTAATCGATGAAGTCTTACAAAGGAAAACAAAAATATTACGTGATAAATCCGATACCATCAAACAATTTTCTTTATGGGAGAAAATTAGAAGTATGATGAAGCGTTAACTCTTCTTCTTCCCCTAGCGACTCATAGTATGTTATATTCTCACCATTGTGATAAGAAAATTCATCCTGGCTCTATTTATATTGTTAATTTTGATTCTTACACTGGTTCTTGCGGTATATTTTTTCGTTTTAAAGAAGCCCCACACGTCTTCCCAATTCATCTTTCCGGCTCAACAAACAAAACTATTTGAGATAGATACGTCTTCCTTTATCGATATAGACTATGGGAAACAAATTGCTACTGGTTCTCCATTAATCTTCGGTGGAGCTCATGCTCCTAATCTGGAGCATCAGGATGCATGGGATAAGATTGCAGAAGTCGGAGTGACAGCTATTCGTAGAGATTTTTATATTGAAAACGAACTTCCAACAAACATCACATTAAATGATTATAAAAATAATATTAACAATATCACGAATCCTGAAAATTGGAATCAAAAAAATATTCAATCCACAAATCAAATTTACCAGAATGCTAAAGAAAGAGGTATGAAAGTAATGGGAATACTTTCTTTCACGCCAGCCTGGTTGACTTATTCCGGTAAGACAAAAGGAGTGCCCAAGGATTGGGATGTCTATGAAGATATAGTGAAAAAAGTGTATAAACTGCACCGGAATTATATTGATTATTTGGAAATTTGGAACGAGCCAGATTATAAATTGTTTTTGGATTTGAAAAATACTCCTTATTCCAAAGAAGAAGCGTATGCTCTGATATATTTTTATGCCCAAAAAGCAGTAAGAGAAGTAGATCAGGAAATAAATGATGGTAAAGAAATTCCTATTGGAGCCATCATTGTATCAAATCCAACAGATATAGCGTTTTTTGAAAGTGTATTAAGTAAAATCATTATTACATCGCGAATCGACTTCATCAGTTATCATAATTATGGGCATCTTTCTGAACCGTCATGGATATACTATAAGGATATTTTAAATAAATACGGAAAAAGCAATATACCCATATATTTAACTGAATGGAATGCTCCCGATATATATAAAACCAGTAGATATACCAATCTTGCGATTTCTTACACTGGAAGTAAATTAATATCATTCTTAAATATGGGTCTACCAATGGCGGATTACTACGCAATGCTTGATTTAAACAGATCAAAAAATCCAAACGACGATCCATCTTTTGCTTTTTATATATGGGAAGACGGAAAAGCAAAACTCTTACCTCAAGCCAAGACCTGGAGATTACTGAGCGTATCTCTAGGACTAGGGAAGGGGGAGTCGAAAATATTTAATACTCAATACGCAATTACCAATACTATTCTTTCATTAACTCCTTCAACTAGTAATGCAGTTGGTTTTGAGGATATATTTGGGAAGAAGGGGCTTGCGGTGGTAAATGATGAGGACGAAGAGATAGTAGTCAATGTAACAATGATAAATTCCCAAATTAAACCATCATTATTAACGAGAACAGAAGTAGATGTATATGTAGCAAATATGGATGATGATGGAGGATCAGTTGTTGAAAATACTCCGGTAGAGGCTAAAAACGGAAAGATTCAGTTTAAAATCAAACTTCCTGCTCAATCCGTGGTTGGAGTTCTCCTCAGGGATTCAAATATCCTAAAAGAAATATTCAACTCCCAATAATCGATATTTATTTCTTTTTAATCCACTTATAACTTACCTTCCAAAACAAGATAAAATATAGGATGAACAAAATCATGCCTGCATAGGTATGGAATAGAGTAAGAGTTAGTTTTGGCGATATCATCACGCCAATAAGAATGAGAAGGTAGACGCGAAGTATATTAACCGCAATCAGACCTAAACTTACTGGGATAAACATTAGAATCAATTTTTTCTTATTAAACACGTTCCAGTCTAGTATCGCGATTATGATATAGAGGGTAGAGAAGAGAAACAGCGAATCCAGACCGCTGCAGGCTTCCGCGACCGCTACAGAGAAAGTCTGCACCGTCAAAATATTCGGAGGTGTGACAACTACAAGCGGAAAGGATAACCTGAAGAGAAATTCTTCTATAAGAAGGATAAAGCTACTTAGATACGGCCAAAGCTTCCAAACCTGGAATATAAGATAATCATACAAGAGGGATATGCCGATACAGGTAGCTATTTCTATTTTGAATTGAATGATAAATTTCTTAATAAAAGTTAACCCGAATACTCCAGGAAGTAGAAGCATGGGTATGGTGATAATAAGAAGGTGAGTTAGAAACGATAATAGAATATTTGTCGAGAAAGATGTTTGGGATAGTAAATCTTGTGCAAAATAGAAAAATATCGGAACGAGAAGAAATGATGCTGCAATATATAAAATATTGGTTATTCGGTATTTTTCGTTTGTGATCGTACCGAGTTTATTCCGGGCCAGAAGGAAAAAGAGAAAGACGGAAAACAATACCATTTTGCCTAGATTGCCATAGATGAAGAACCCGAAATCATACAGAAGACGTTTAGAGATTACCCAGGGACCGATTAGGCCGGAGATGAGAACAAATAAGAGGATAAAAGAGAGAAGCTTATATAATAAGCGTCTCGTCTCTTTCGTCTTTGATATGATCATGTTTTATACTATTTATACCCTTTTTCTTAGTATAATCATTGATCCTGCTGATGTCACGAATGCCAATGCTCCTGTTATAAGTCCAAATTCAGGTACCATGATGACATTTATGAGGGCTATATCAGCTAGACAACGTAATTCTCTGACAGTACCTGTATTGGTGCCGACTAATCCACCTTTACTGGCTGTTACCGTCACATGGTCATTTTCATCACACTTATTATAGGTATAAGAGACGGAATAGAAACCCATATGAGAAGTCGTGTTTTTTGTGTTGTGTTGTCCATTGTGTACACACTCCACGGTTACGGTTGCATCATTTACCAATTTATGTTGTTCATCTTTTACCGATCCAGAAATAAATGTAGGAACGTTTTCACGGCATCCGGGGGTAGTACAGGCAAATGCGGTATGTGGAGAAGAAAACAAAACACCAGTTGTAAATAATCCAGTCAGGAGAAGAGCTTTATAACTTTTCATACTAAATCTTTCTGGGCGGGATTTGGCAATAAAGTAATAATGAGGCAGAAAATATAATTTTAGATTGTTAGAGTAGGTATATTTACAAGTTGGGACAAATTTATCAGAATTGGAGCGTATTGTCAAGCTATTCCAGATATATTATAATGTAATATGTAAGTCCTATAATGAAAATTCTAAAAGCACTATTACTCACAACATTTCTTTTTGGCCTTTTGGGGTGGATTTATATTGCACTTATAGCCCTAGTACATCCGGAGACTCTTCCTATTCAGTTGACTCATCTGACGCCGTGGCTTCGTGAGGACACTTTCGGGATATTCTGTTTTTCTACCTCTTTTGTATCCTTTTTCACCTATAATCTCGTAAAGTAAAAATTTACCCCAGATCTGTAAATACTACGTTCGAATAATATTCATCAATAAAATTGACCTGAGCTTCTGCATAGGCTATAATTACTATAGGATAATTACGAATTATATCGAGTAATCATGAAATATTTTACGAAAATACTATTTCATTTCGCAAACGACTCGTTATACAGAAACTCAATTTATTTAATGTTGAGTACAGCAGTGATGTCTTTCTTTGGTTTTTTCTTTTGGATCATAAATGCGAGATTCTATTCTATTGAACAGGTTGGAATAGCAACAACTCTAATATCTGTTGTGACTTTAATTTCAAGTTTCAGTATGCTCGGTCTTAATAGTGGAATAATTCGATACTTACCGACATCTGAAAGAAAAAATCAGATAATAAATACTTCTTTTACACTAGTTACATTGGCTTCCGCGCTAATGGCGTCAACTTATCTTATTTTAATCAATATATTTTCGCCAAAATTACTATTTGTAAGGGAAAATATATTCTTTGCATTACTTTTCGTATCATTTATAATTTTTAATTCTCTAAATATTCTTTCTGAAAATGTTTTCATAGCTTACCGATCATCAAAATACGTACTAATAAAAAACGCAGTTTCTAGCTTGGTTAAACTAGCTCTTCCCATTTTCTTAATTAGTTTAGGAACATACGGAATATTTGCATCTGTAGGTATAGCAACAGTAGTAGCACTCGTATTAAGTATTATATTTCTTATCGCTAAATTTAGTTATCTAATAAGACCCGTCATAAGTAGAGATGTTGTGAATCGGATGACTAAATTTTCTTTCGGTAATTATATTGCCGGATTGATCGGAGTGCTGCCTGCCTCAATTCTTCCAATTATGATACTTAATAATCTTGGCGCTAAATTTTCAGCATTTTTTTACATAGACATGATGATTGTCAATCTTTTATATGTTATTCCGGCTGCAGTCGCTCAATCTTTATTTGCTGAAGGATCATCTAGTCAGATTCTTCTAAATACTGAAATTAAGAAAGCTATTAAACTTATTTCTATTATTCTTTTTCCAGCTTCAATAATAATCATTATTTTTGGTAATAACATATTGTTATTCTTTGGGAAGAGTTTTTCAGTAGAAGGTTTTAGATTTTTACAAATAATGACTCTTTCACTGATCATTGGAACTGTTAATTATATATGCTCAGCAATTTTGAGAATTAAAAATAAAAATAAAGAAATTATTTTAGCTAGCATTATAAATGCTAGTCTAACATTAGGAATAGGATATTTATTAATTTCATATGGTTTAATAGGGATAGCAGTTGGGTGGATTACTGGTGAGATTGTAATAGCGGTTTATTACATAATTATTATTTTGCATTCTAAGCTATAATGAGAGATAAAATTAAAAATACAAATCAACAAAACAGATTGATAAGTATAGTAATTCCAACAAAAGATAGAGTTGAAAGTCTGAAAAAAGTATTACCATCATACTTAAATCAAGAATACCTAAAAGAGATAATTATTATTAATGATGGTAGTACAGATAATACCGATACATATATCGTAGGACTACTTCGCACAAATCCACTGCTTAAATATATAAAAAATCCAGTTAATAAAGGGGTTCCTACGTCTAGGAATATTGGTATTGCTAAAGCGAAGGGTAAATATATTTTTTTTGGGGAAGATGATGTTGAGTTAGCGCAAAATCATATAAGTACGTTATTAAAACACCTAAAGTTCAATAACGCAGATATAATAGCAGGACGACATATTTGTCCAAAAATCGGTGAAAAGAAATTAGATG
>Ga0172379_10010928_pt1 | contig 10901 bp, 12 predicted proteins | sample GrowelOW334metaG_FD_119756 | JGI IMG/M metagenome (GOLD analysis project Ga0172379, IMG submission 119756) | Groundwater microbial communities from an aquifer near a municipal landfill in Southern Ontario, Canada - Groundwater well OW334 metaG | ecosystem: Environmental > Aquatic > Deep... | reverse complement strand
CTTTATCATGTCGGCTGGTCAGGACCCGAAAGTTTTCCAGGAATTGATCGACATGGATCCGGGGCTGAAACTGGCTGCGGAGAGGTATGAGATGTTCAGGCAAGGGCTTCTGGCACGTCTGTACGGTACTTGGGAATCAATGATCGACAAGGAACGGGATATCAGATCCGCGATGGACAGCGAGAGGGAGTATGCCCGCGAGGAAGGTCTGGCCGAAGGCAAAGCCCAAGGAATAGCCGAAGGCAAAGCCGAAGGAATTGCACAAGGCTTGGCTGAGGGTAAGGCTGAGGGTAAGGCTGAAGGCAAGGCTGAAGGCAAGGCCGAGATCGCCAGACACATGAAAGTGAAGGGACTCGATACGGATTTTATCGCGGAAACGACCGGATTGTCCGCCAAGGAAATTGATGGCATCCAGATATAAGCCCGGTGCGGTAATTGCCTGAGTTATTTCCATGGAGCCTCGAATCGCCGACATTCTAGTCCGTCCGGTTTGTGGGGCTCCGCGCCTTGATTTTCTTGTCGAAGCGCTGCCTGTACCCGCAGTGCCGGCACTGCATTTCAACCAACTCACCCCGTGCGAATCCTTCCTTGATGGCCTTGGCGCGTGGGGACTCCAGAATATCCCTCAGGCTGTGGTCCCGGATATTGCCCAGGGCAATCACGCCGTTCCTGTCCAGGCAGCAGGGAACCACCGTGCCATCGGCAAGGATCGCGCAATGGGTGTCCATGGCACGGCAGGTACCCCGGTAGGCTGAGTCCCCTGAAAGGTCATGTTCACCAGTGTCGGCTTTTCTGCTTGAGCTGGCTTTGCCGCCAAGGTGTGCCCCTTCTCCTGGCCACTCGAAGACAGTATCCGAGTGCAGGTACAGGCGGCCGGTAAGGCGCCGGCTTTTTCGGGTGTTGGGGGCTCCTGCCGATCCGGGAGTCAGGCCGAAGCGTTCCTCGGTCTGGGTAAGGAAAAGAGCGTTGGTTTCCCTGGCTACCGGATCGTCGCGTTTGTCCAGGTTCCAGAGCCGCAGATTGAGGTAGAGTTCGGGCCGAAGCGTAAGAGCCTGCCCGATAAAGTCAAGGATGGAGCCGAAGATGTGCCTGTCGTCTTCAATCATGGGATCAAGCCCATGAAGGGAGAAATTGACCTGGGCGACTATGGGGTTCATCAGGGCTTGTCCCGCCGGTCCGTGGATATGGGTTCCGTTCGTGGTAACCGCCATCGGCACTCCCACCGCCTCGCAATAGGTGACGAATGATGCGAAATCGGGGTGGGTGAGGGGCTCTCCCAGTACGTGGGGATATATCTGTTCGGCAAATGGCGCTGCCTGGTCTACGGAGAGCCGGAAGAGGCACCCGTCCATCTGAGTTGGCTGACGGTCGGTTCCGGGGCAGAAAGCGCAGGCCCGGTCGCACTGGTTGGTGATCTCGATATAGATGGATTTGAAGCGCTTCGTGGTTCCGCTTGTCGACCTGGTATCCGCCATCAGTACACCACCGGTTCGGCATCCAGGTCCCGCCAGAGGTACCAGACTGCAACCGTGCGGAAGGGGCGCCAGGTTTCGCCAAGGTCGATGAGACGTTGTCTGAGTAGTGGGGGGGTCTCATTTTCCGGCCAGCCGTACAGGCGTCTCGCCGCTCTCTGCAGGCCGATATCTCCCAGGGGCATCACGTCGGGGCGTTTCAGGTGGAAAATCAGGAACATCTCGGCTGTCCAGGGACCGATGCCGCGCAGGGCGGTAAGATGATCCCGCACTTCGTCGTCCGACCAGGCGACAAACTGCTCTTCCCTCATGGAACCATCCCGGAAAGCGAGGGCAAGGCCTGTCAGGTATTCGGCCTTGCGCAACGAAAGCCCGCACCCCCGAAGGTCCTCGATGGTCGCCTCCGCGAAGGTCGCCGGGTCGAAGGAAGGGTACCGAGCGATCAGACGTTTCCAGATGCCAGCCGCTGCGGCGACAGAAATCTGCTGGCCTACGATGGCATTGGCGAGGGTCGTGAAGGCGTCTCCGCTACCGGATAAGGATTCGGTCCTGTGTTTCTCGATTATGGAACGCAGGTACGCGTCCCGCTCGCCCAGCACCCGAACCGCCTCGTTCCAATAATCCACTGTTTCACCCCGCCCTTGCAGGATAATCAGGAGCGGGTTCAGGGGCAAGCAGCGGTCAGCCTGAGGTCAAGTACAACCTTCAGTCGCCAGGCGTGCCTGAAGCCGGCTATGCGAGGCTTTTGATCACCAGGACCCGGAACGGGCCTTTCCCGGTATTGCGCATGCCATGCAGCACTCCTTTTGGTGTCTGGGTGAGCATTCCCGCCTTTACCACGGCCTTTTCATCGCCGCAGCTCAGTTCCGCTTCACCTTCCAAAACGAAAATTGCGATATCCACCGGGGACGCGTGGGGATCCAGCACGGCTCCTTCGTCAAGTTGGATGTGAACCAAGGCGGCTGCCGGTCCATCCGACAGTTTACGGCCCTCGAAGCCCTCGACCTTGCGCACTATGGGTGCGTCTTCGATGCGTGTTACATTCATGCTCCAAACCTACAACTGAAAGCCCGGATGCGCGGTAACCGGGGTTACGGAAGTGGGAATTCAAGGTAAAACACGATTCTGCCAAAGACAGCCGCTTCGCTGCCGTGTACACTTCCTGGGTTCAATCTACTGTATGGAGCGTGCGATGACCAGAAAAGAACGCCTTATGTCTACCCTTGCAGGAAAATCCGTTGACCGGCCGCCGGTCTGCTTTTATGAGCTGAACGGCTTCGACGAGAATCCCCGCGACCGGGACCCCTTCAATATCTACAACCACCCAGATTGGGCACCCCTGATTCAGTTGACCGCCGAACATTCGGACCGCATCGTGCTGCGTCCTGCAGCTATAAAGTTCGACAGCCCCGAAATACCGCCGGAATTGACCAGCGAAGTGATCGAGAAAAACCATCAGTCCATTTCGAGTCGCTCTGTCATTCAGGCCGGTGGCCGTATCCTTACCCGCCGAACCCGCCACGATGCGGGGGTGAACACGCTCTGGAACCTTGAGCACTGGCTGAAGTCGCCGGAGGACGCCGAGGCGTACCTTACCTTACCCCTGCAGGAAACGATGGGTGAAGCCGACACGGCAGCCGTTCTCGCTACGGAAGCGGCTCTGGGCGACACGGGGATAGTGATGCTAGACACGCCGGATCCACTCTGCCGCGCCGCCGAACTTTTCAGCATGGAGGATTTTACGATCATCGCCCTCACCGAGCCGGATCTGTTCAGGCGCTTGCTGGACCGCTTCGCCGCCATCCTGTACCCCCGGGTCGAGGCCGTTGCCAAGGCACTTCCGGGGCATCTATGGCGCATCTACGGCCCCGAATACGCCACACCGCCCTATCTGCCTCCCGCCCTGTTTCGCGACTACGTCACCGCCTACGATACCGCGCTGGTGGACATCATCCACCGTTACGGCGGGTACGCGCGGCTCCACTCCCACGGCCGCATCAAGGACGTCCTACCCTTCATCGCCGCCACTGGTTGCGATGGTTTGGACCCCATCGAGCCGGTTCCCCAGGGGGACGTGGAACTCGCCTGGGTGCGGAAGGAATATGGCGGCCAACTGGTCCTGTTCGGCAATATAGAATCCAGCGAGATATCCCTACTGGAACCTGCGGATTTCCGGGCGCGGGTTCGCCAGGCGCTTCGGGACGGTACCGGGGGGCAGGGCAGGGGCTTCGTACTCATGCCATCGGCCATACCCTATTCCCGTGAGCTACCGGCCAATGCATTGGAAAATTACACCATCATGATCGAGGAGGCGACAGGCGTGACAGTGTCCTAGAGATTAAGGATATTATGCCTCGAAGTGCGAGGCGACTGCTGCCGCGTGTCAATGCACAGTAGAACCGTCCCCTTTCGGATCACGCCGAGGTTGGGTCAAATGGAAGTCCTTGATGGTATATACTGATGCAAGGAGTCGCCATGTTCGCCATCATCGTCGCGGGAAGCGCCATCGCCGCCTTCACCTGCCTCCTCCTCCTCACCAAGCGTCCGCTTGCGGACTCCGACGTGGTTGCGGCCGTCTTCATGCTCCTCCTCGCCCTGCCCATGCTGGAAAAGCTCCTCCTGGCCGGGAGCATCGGGCTTCCCTTTCCGGGATTCAGCCTCTTTTCCGGAGCGCCCCTGACCTTCGGCCCCTTCCTCTACCTCTATGCCCGGAGCGTCATCACCCCTGGTTCCCCGCGAGGCCCGCGCCGACTCATCCATTTCCTTCCCTTCCTGGCCTCGGTCGGCATCGCCCTTGTCACCGGTCTGAGCAGGCCGGGCTTGGGCAGGCCTGCCATGACCACCGCCAGCCCGACAGGTGGCACCTCCCCGTATCCAGGAACCATGATTCTCAGCATGCTGATGGTACTTTCCTTCCTGGCCTACACCCTGAAGATCGTAGCCCTGCTGCGAACGCACGCGAAGGGTATTCCCGATTATTTTTCCCGTGACTCGATCGCCATCAACCTCAGGTGGCTCGGATGGCTTACCCTGGGCTTTTTCCTGGCCTATGCCATGGCCATCCTGGGTGAGTTGGTGTTCAAGGGCCTTGATGGAAGCCGGGTGCAGGATTCCTCGATTCTCCGCGATGCCGGAACGCTGTTCTTCGCGATCATCTTCGGTTTTTGCGCCATCAAGCAACCGGTCATCTTCAAGCTTGCTGTTGGCAGTGTTCCGGCACCTGAGTTCCCTGGCATCGAGGAAAAGTCTGCGAAAAAATACGAGAAGTCCGGGCTTGTGGAGAAAGAAGCAAACGCCCTCCTGCCCCGCCTGGAGGAGCGCATGCTCTCGGCCAAGCCCTGGCTCGACCCCGACCTCACAATCGAGGACCTGGCCCTCGCCCTGGGCGTCCAGCGGCACCACCTCACCCAGGTCATCAACGACAGGCTGGGCAAGAACTTCTATCGCTATGTCAACGAATACCGCGTCGAAGAGGTGAGACGGAAAATTGCCCTTGGTGAGGCCGAGCGGCTCTCGATCCTGGGCGTCGCCCTCGACTCGGGCTTCAACTCCAAGTCCTCCTTCAACGAGGCCTTCAAGGGCATCATGGGCTGCACGCCCTCGGAGTACAGGAAAAGCGTCCGGCCTTAGCGGCACGGTCGATACGGTCTGTCTTCTCCCGTATCGTCATCCTTGAAAGTGTTACCCGATCCACAATCGTGGCGGCGATTCGACACAATTCGGGAGACGGCATGAATCCACAATCCGGCACCGAACACGTTGTTTCAGTCCGCGAAAATGTTGAGTTTCCCCTCCTGATCGGAGCGGGCCGTCGAAGGGAGCCCGACCAGCGCTGGATGGACCATCTGGTGGAGTCGGTGGGCCTTGCCGACTGGGGGGCGCACAAGCCCAACGAACTTTCCGGCGGACAGCGCCAGCGCGTCGCCATCGCCCGTTCGCTGGTGAACAAGCCGAGGATCGTCATGGCGGACGAACCCACCGCCAACCTCGATTCCAAAACCGGCGAAGCCATCATCCTCCTGATGAAGCGCATCAGCAAGGAACTGGGGACGACCTTCATCTTCTCGACCCACGACCAGCGGATCGTCGATGACGCCGACCACGTGATACGCCTCCTCGACGGGCTGGTGGTAGAAAATTCCGTGGCAATCATAACGACCATGGGTCGGCTCATGGACCCGGAATCGGGGCGGCACGCATGAGGCCGCCCGTGCTGTGGACCCTGGCCGAGCACCGGAAGCGGAGCCTCGCCGTCGGGGGGATCATGGCGCTCGGGCTCGTCCTGGTGGTCGTGGGAAACGGCTTCATCGACGCCGCCAGAGCGGGCCTTCGAAGTTCGTACGGGGACAAGTACACGGGGGACCTCTTCATCGCCGCCCCGACGAAGTCCGCGATCACCGTCTTCGGCGCCGATCCCGGACCCAACGCCGAGAATGTCCTCCCCATTGCCGACTTCCCGGCGGTCGAGCGTGTCCTTGCCGCCTCGCCCCTGGTCGAGCGCTGGAGCGCTCAGGTGGTCGCCCATGTCCTCCTCTTGGTGGAGGAAGAGGCACGCGGCGTGGCCCAGGTCCTGGGAATCGACCAGGTGCCGACCTGACTGTGGGCGCTGAGGCCAGCTACTACGGAGGACCTTCGGGCTCGGAGTACGCGCCGCTGGGTACGGTGGCATCCTGGCAGGTCGATGCAAAAATCTTCAGCCATCTCCTCATTTCCGTCTCCGGCCTCCTGTCGGGATCGGAGGCGGACATCGATCCGCAGTTGAAGGTCTTGGTGGATGGTTTCAGCTTTTAAGCGCGAGGGTTTCTCAAGGATCGCTTAAAGATCGCGGAAGGGATGCCGCGCAAATCGCCAACCCGAGCGAAGCGCGGAAGTGTCAGGGATGATCCCTCGCGTAAAGGGAGACTACCTGCCTGTCTCCAGATGCCCAAGCGGCGACCTTGACCTTGGCCTAATTCGGAGCTTAATCTTCTACTATGAATCAAGACAACCTGAAAGACTTCCTCGATTTCGCTTCCAAGTTGAAAGGTGATGAAAAAGGTGAGGCACAGCTATTCTGCGACCGACTATTTCGGGCTTTCGGTCATGGCGGCATCATAGAAGCCAATGGCACCTTGGAAGCAAGGATCAAGTTCTCCGAAGGCGGCACCAAATTCGCCGATTGTCTCTGGGTACCGCATGGAAGGCCCGGTGTCCTGATAGAGATGAAGAAGCGTTCGGAAACGAACCTGGTAAAGCATTTCCAGCAAGCCCGTGACTATTGGATAGAGATGAATCCCGAGGTCGTCATCGGTCCCGGTGCCTAGAAACCCGAGTATATAATCCTCTGCAACTTCCACCGCTTCCTCATCTACCGCTATCTTTCCCCTGCTGATGACGTTCTGATCACCGACCTGTCGGATCGGCAAAATGCCTTCAACTTTCTCCTTGTTGAGGCTCGACAGCCCATCTTCCGGAACAATGTCGAACAGATCTCCAAGGAAGTGGCAAGCACGATCGGCGAGCTCTTCCAATACCTCGTCTTTGATAAGAAGGAAGATCCGGTCCGTGCCCAGCACTTTGTCCTGCAATGCGTCCTTGCCCTGTTCTCCGAAGATTTCGGCCTCTTGCCGAATGGTTTATTCTCGGAGCTGATACGCGAGTGTGAGAAGGGGGGCAGCAGTTTTGACCTGATCGGAGGACTGTTCCGCCAGATGGCGTCTCCCAAGCAAGCGCCGGGCGGTCGATTCAAGGGTGTCGAGTACTTCAATGGCGGACTTTTCGAAATCGTCGATCCGCTCGAGCTCGACGCAGCCTCTCTGGAACTTCTGGCGAAGGCGAGCTCCTGCAACTGGAGGCATGTCAATCCGGCCATTTTCGGAGCCCTTTTCGAGGGCACCATGAACGCCAAGGAGCGGCATGCCTTCGGCGCGCACTTCACCAGCGAAGCGGACATTCTTCAGATCATCGGACCTACCATCATCAGGCCCTGGAAGCTCCGGATCGAAAAGGCTTCGACACTGCTGGACCTCACGGCCTTGCTGCACGACATCTGCACATTCCGTGTGCTCGATCCGGCCTGTGGATGCGGTAACTTCCTGTTTGTCGCCTACAGGGTCCTGAAAGACATCGAAATGCAGATCATCGAAAAGATAGCGGACAACTTCAAGCGTATCGGGTCGGTCAACCTCGGGATATCGAAGATCACGACCAGCCAATTCTTCGGCATCGACATCCAGCCCGTGGCGGTCGAGGTGGCGAAAATGACCTTGATGCTGGCGAAGGAGCTGGCGACCGAAGATTGGAACAAGCGGATCGGAACCAGGTTTTCATCCCTCGGCCTGGGCTACGACCAGGGGCTGCCGCTGGAAAACATGGACGCAAATATCTTGTGCCAGGATGCGCTCCTGGAGGAATGGCCAGAGTTCGACGTAGTCGTTGGGAACCCGCCCTATCAGTCGAAGAACAAGATGAAGCAGGAGATGGACAACGCCTATATCGATAGGGTTCGGCGTCGCTTTCCCGAGGTGTCGGGACGCGCCGATTTTTGTGTCTTCTGGTTCCGCAAGGCCCACGAGCTGATGCCGCCCGGGCAGCGTGCCGGCTTGGTCGGAACGAACACGATCAGGCAAAACTACAGCCGCGTCGGCGGTCTCGACTACATTGTGAACAATGGCGGAACGATCACCGACGCCGTATCCACCCAGGTCTGGTCAGGGGACGCGGCCGTGCATGTATCGATCGTCAACTGGGTGAAGGGGACGGACGTGGGCGAAAAGCTCCTCGTCTTCCAGAAGGGCGATGCGGTCGAATCGCCCTTCGAATATCTGCATCCAGCCTCCATCGGCCCTGCTCTCGGCAAGACTGTCGATGTGACCCATGCCATCAGCCTCGCCGTAAACCGCGATTCCGCCTGCTGCTACCAGGGCCAGACCCACGGGCACAAATCTTTCCTGATGGATAGGCCATCCGCAGAGGCCCTGATCGCCCGCAATGGCAATGTAGCGCAGGTCCTGTTTCCCTTCCTTACGGGAGATGAATTGCTTGGTCAAACCGATTCTCTGCCGACGCGCTATGTCATCGACTTCCGGAAACACGATGTCTTCGCCGCGTCCCAATTCGCCGAGGTTTTCAAAGTCATGAAAGCTCAGGTCTATCCCGAAAAAGAAGCGAAGGCTGCCGAAGAGGAGCGGAAGAACGCTGAAACCCTGGTAAGCAAGCCTGATGCCAGGGTCAATCATCATCATTCCAACTTCTTTAAAAGCTGGTGGCGTCTCGCTTACGACAGAGGCGAGCTCATGGACCGGCTCGAGACCCTTTCCCGGTATGTAACCTGTTCATGTGTCACCAAACGTCCGATTTTTGAGTTTGTCAGCTCTTCGATTCATCCCAATGCCGCCCTCCAGGTATTCCCCCTCGAAGACGACTATTCCTTCGGCGTCCTCTCGTCCTCTGCCCATTGGGAGTGGTTCAAGGCCCGCTGTTCGACCTTGAAAGGCGATTGGCGCTATACCTCCGACACCGTCTTCGATTCCTTTCCCTGGCCACAGCATCCCGGCCTCGAACAAATCGCCGAGGTCGCCCGCTTCGGCCGCGAGCTTCGGGCCACGCGCCGCCAGATCATGGTCCGCGACAGGCTCTCGCTCCGCGACCTCTATCGGCTTGTCGAAACGACTCCCGCCAATCCGGTGTCTGTTCTGCAGGACCAGCTCGACAACGCGGTCCGGCTCTGCTATGGCATGGCCAGGAAAGATGACATGCTCACGTCCCTTCTGGAGCTGAACGGAAAGCTGGCACAGGAAGAGGCAGCTGGTCGCGCCATCGCCGGACCGGGGCTACCCTCGCAGGTGACGGACCGGGCCGCGTATGTTTCCGCTGACGCCGTGCACATGCCATAGAAGCACCATGGGTACGCGCGCCGACACCGAGGAGCTCAGAGTTCATCCGCCCTTTGCCGACGGGTGGATCGTTTGATTTGCCCGGGGGGGCTGACCCCGCGCCGTCCTCAGGGTTGGGTCGGCCATGCAATTTTGACTTTTCGGTGATGAGCAACGCAGTCTCGTAGGTAAAGGTCGATGAGGCTCTGATAGGGAACGCCTGCCTCAAGGGCCATGTTCTTGAAATAGAGGACAACTTCCTCTGAAAGGCGCATGGTAACTGGCTTCTTTAATTTCGAAGCGTAAGGATTTTTGCGGGCCTTCATTGTTGAAAAATCGTATTCAGCTCTCATGGCAATTCACCTCCATAGAACGTGGATTCATGTTTTGTAGCTCTTCGTGCTGAAAAGATACGAATCACATCACCAGCCTCGCGTTCGCAGTGGCAGACGACAAGCACCCGTGCGCTCGAGCTCATTCCAAGCATCAGGAATCGATCTTCGATGGACGAATGTTCATCGTCTTAGAACTGAATGGCGAATTCATCGTGGAAAACCGACTTGGCTTCTTCGAAGGAGATCCCGTGTTTCTTGAGATTGGCCTTAGCCTTGGGTTGATCCCATTCGAATGTGATCATACATACAGTGTATTGCAATGCCCCTTGCGTCAAGGGAGCCCTGGCGGCTTTCAATCCTGGGCGTCGCCCTTGATTCGTGGCTTGCCGGAGGCCGATGCGGCGGGGACTGAGCACATGGCAGCAACCCTGGATGACGAAGGGCTCGGGAGCCGGACCAGCTTCCCGATGCCCAGGCCCGCGGCAAGCGCTTCGTAATCCGGATAGGCAATCAGGAATAGGTCGACCCCGCTCTGATCGAGAATGCGGATACCGTTCTTGACATCGACAGCATGCGTGATGATGGCCCCGAGTGAAGCGATCTTGTCCTCGACGACTTTGTTCCCCACGGTACAACCTACCGTCACTCCAAGAAAATCGGCCGCGTTAAGGTACTTGGGGCCTTGCCTTCCTTGACCATCAGCCTTATGAACTCGCTCCGATCGACAAGTTCGATCCCTGCCCAAAGAGCGCAGAAAAGGCGTCCGGCCTTAGCGGCGCGGACGAACAGGATGTCCTTTCTCGGTACTGTCATCCCCGGAAGTGCCGCTTTACCCGAACACTTTCGAGGAGATGACATGAAACGAATCATGATTCACGTGGCCGTGGCGCTTGGCATTGCCGTGATGACCGGCGGATGCGCCTCGGCACCAACGCCGGTCTCGCGCGGAGCGGCATATCCGGGCTCCTACCAGATCGTCGGCACGGGCCAGCTCAGCTTCTGGGGCACGGATGGCAAAGAAATGGCCGCCCCTGTCCAGGGCAAACCACTATACGGCCAAAACGCCCAGCACCCCGGTACCGCGGCAGCCTACCATGACAACGGCGATGGCACAGTCAGCGACCTCGTGACCGGGCTCATGTGGACCCAGACGCCCGATCTGAACGGGGATAGCACGATCAACAAAGCCGACAAATTGACCTACCAGGCAGCGATGGCCAGCGCATCGAAAGTCACCATTG
>Ga0172379_10010927_pt1 | contig 10901 bp, 18 predicted proteins | sample GrowelOW334metaG_FD_119756 | JGI IMG/M metagenome (GOLD analysis project Ga0172379, IMG submission 119756) | Groundwater microbial communities from an aquifer near a municipal landfill in Southern Ontario, Canada - Groundwater well OW334 metaG | ecosystem: Environmental > Aquatic > Deep... | reverse complement strand
TTCCTTACCTGCTGCGCGGCCTTGAACGCGTTGATGCGCCGGCCGATGGGCTTATCGCTCTTGATATCGTCGCCGGTCTGAACCATAATCCTACGCAGCTCCTGCAGGCTGATGTCCTTGTTCAGCGTAATCAGGTAGCACGCGAGGCCGGCAGCGACGGGCGAAGCCATCGACGTGCCGCAGCAACGGCCGTACTTGTCGCCAGGCATGGTCGAGAGAATGCCATCGCCGCGGACTGCCTTGGTGATGCCGGCGCCGGGGGCGCAGAGGTCAACACCCTTGCCGTGATTCGAGAAGAAAGCACGGCCTTCCTTTTTGAAATAGTGGGCGGAAGCACCGACGCCGAGCACGTTATCATAGCGCGCGGGATAACCAGCGCCGTTGCCGCGAGTGCCTTCCTCGTTACCTTCGTTGCCGGCGGCAGCGACGATGAAAAGACCCTTGCTGTATGCGTAGTTGCATGCCTCTTCGAGGGGATAGAGGAAGCTGCGCGGAAGACGGCCGCTAGCGCCGAGGCTCATGTTGATAACGCCCGGGATCTTAGTCTGCAGGTGCTTGGGACGCAGACTATTAATCTTCACTGCTTCGTCAGCAGCAGCCTTGATTCCGCGAGCGATGTCAAGCAGGGAACCGGAGCCGGCTTCGCTGAGCACGCGGAACGAACGAACTTGGATGTTGTTCGAGAAGCCAGTGCCGCCTTCGCCGTTGTTCATCACCGACGCTGCAATACCGCCGACGTGCGTGCCATGGAACTCTGCATCAATGCGGTTCTTCGGATCCTTGCGGTTGTTCACGAAATCGTATCCGTATGAATCCTGCCACATGAGCATATTCGCGTTGAGGTCTTTGTGCTTGTAGTCCATTCCTTGGTCGATGATGTAGAGAAGCACTTTGGTGTTGGTGTCGCCGTAAGAGTTCCATGCGTTTTGCGCGTCTATCAACGGGAAATGGTGCTGGTCCTTGTAGAGAGGATCGTTTATCCTGCGGCCATTCTCCAAATAATCAGCGACGAGCTTCGAGAGGTCGGTCTCATCCTGAATCAAGGAAGGAGTCTTCTTGATGAACGGCGGGATGAGGTCGAGCATGCTGTAGCCCATGCCGCGCAGCTGGGTGTAATAATAATCGCCGACCTTGATGTCAGTCTCGGCACCATCGAGCTTGATGATGAGGTTCGGCACGGCATAGAATCCGTTGTAGCTGTCCGCAATCTCGTGCTCGAGAGTCTGGCGAGCATAGAGATCACAGCGCCCGTCGAGAAGTTCTTTCAGCGAGTACAACTGGAAGCATTCTTCGCAGTTGTAATCGTGATTGAAATAATTCTGCAGATGAACCTTCATGGAGAAATCGAAGTCGTCATTGGACTGCTGATTCAGCTCGGCTATCACCTTCTGGATATCGGTGTTGGGATTGTCGAACACGAGTTCGTAGATGTCGTCGAACTCGGACGGCGCATAGACGTGCTTCACGCCGTACTTATGCTCGGTGATGTTGTCTATCCAATCGATGCCCATTTCGCCGTCCTCGAGCTGTTTCGCAGTCGGCAAGCTGCCGGGCATGTGCACGATGAGGCGGCCGGGGATGAAGGTGTAGGTGGGCTTCTCATTGGCTGGGTTGATGGCGGAGTCTGTCTCCTGGAAATAGGTGTTCTGAAGCGCGAAGAGCCCTGCAACCAGCATGCACAGCAGGGCAGCGAGCGAATAGCGATATTTCTTCATAGACGCTCCTTTCAAGTCAGTTTATCTTTCGGGCGATAGGGAATCAGGCCGAGCAATTCTTTCGCGAGACGCTTCCTCTGAGTCGCCTCTTTGGAAGCCAACTTCTTATCCAGCGTGATGGGTTTCTTTTTCCGCTTAGAGCCTTTCCAATGAGCGAGAGCATATTCAAGTTTTTCTACTACGGCGCCATGATATCTGCTCCTCGCTAGTTGTAGTGGAGTCATCTTTGTAGTCATGTCCGGCAACTTCGGATCTGCGCCATATTCCAGGAGTATGACAACCATGCCGCAGAAACCATGATATGCCGCCCAAACCAATGGAGTGTTGCCTTCAGCGTCATAATAATCAGGATCGGCGCCATTCTTCAGGCAAATCGCTGCAGTGTCCTCATCATTGCGCAGAACTGCTTTGATGAGATCCTCGTTGATGACTATCTGTTCCTGTGTGTATGCCACACGGCTGTCACCTCCTTTAATCGGCTGTCAACTATTGCCTGTCAAAGTAATCTTTCATGCCGCTTCTCTGAATCCAGATATCGACGACATCTTCCACTCCGCGGAATGGGGCGAAAAGCATCTTCTGCGGGACGAGCTGACGAAGCTCGAGCTTGAGCTTCTTGAGAGAAGTGATTAATCCTATGGATATCTGGCTGAGGATGCGCGCCATCATGTGCACCTTGCATTCCTCAGTGAATCCAATATCCTCTTCGAGAATCCTGCGCAATTTCGTGACCTCGGGCTGTTCCATCTCCAAGACACCTCCTTTCTTAAGTCACCAATTGGGGATTATCCTGAGGGCTCTTGTTGACCAAGATTTCCTTTGTGCCGCAATACGTGCATTCGCGCAGGGTCAGGCTGAGCTTTTTTTCTTGCGAAGAGAAACCATAGACTGAGATGTAGGCATGGACGCAAACTTTCTCTATCTCCCAAAGCTCAGCCAAAGCTTCGTCACGCAAACGAATTATCTTCGTGCAGGTTGAACGGAGCTTCTCGGGATCTTCATCTCCTGCGAGATCGTAAAAAAATCCGCCTTGAAGCAGGAGGTTCAGGAAATCTATCCTGTCACGCAGTTCCCGCGCGTGAAGGTTGGTCATGCTTTGCTTTCGTTCCGCTTAAATGAGCGATTGAGCCTCTTTGACAACCTGTCCTTCTCTATCTGGATTTTTCTATCACGATGGAATCCCGTCAACTGCTTAGCCAAATCTTCAGGCACGTTAAATGCTACGCAATCCTTCATCTTACTGGTGAAAATGTTCTCAAGCACATCGTATTCAGTGAAGATGCAATGATCATCCATCAACCTGCAGAAAACGCAGGATTCCGGAAACTCATTAACCGCCATCTTACGCAGCTCCGCGTGGATGCAGGGCAATTTCTTACTCATGGTTCCTCCTTTACCGCAATCCGAAGTATATCGCCAAAGGAGTCATAACGAATGATAGCACGATAAGAGTCCATTTCAATTTCTTGAGAATCCACCTATTACTATCATCTTCACATTTCCTCTCGTGTTTCCCGAGGGAGACTGCGTACGCTAGCACTGCCCATGATAGGATATAAGTCATCGCTGCGAGGATTTTCCTCATCGTTCAGCCACGCCCCTTTCTATCTGATAAGCGAAAGTAATGGGAGGACGAGCAAAACAATCGTGATGGAAATCAACGCGAGATAAGCCAGCGCAGGACTTTCAGGAGTTCTTGCCATGCTTCTTCCTCCTCTTCTGCGGGATCACTTTCGTTTTTTTGTCTGGGATTGGCTTGAAATAGATCATCTTCGCGCGGAGCGCCTTCTTAACGAAACTGAGTCTCCGGGATTCCGGCATGCGCTTCAGGTCTTCTATCGATTTGTTCAGCATCATCGCAATAGCCTGCTCTGGCCGCAGATTCACGGATCTGCCTATCGTCTTGAGCAGTCTCCTGCCCTGCGAAGTCGCGTTCCTCATCAGAACCGAAATCAACTCTTTGGCTTGCATCCTACTTCTCATCATCAACTCCCTTATTGGGTTCTTTGTGTCCGTCAGATAAAGTCGTGAATATCATATTGCCACTGGTATAAATGAACACCTTGAATTTCTGACCCTCCAAAGTGATGTTCATGCGCTTCACATTCACGTCATCGAAGAAATAATAGTAGATCTTCCTGAAATTGCACTGGAACCACGTGCCTTGGTTCAGTTCGACAATGAACTTGTAATCGACTGACGACTCTTCCCTACGGAAGCCTAGCTTGATGAGCCGTTCCATATCGAATGGAAGGTAGCTATGGGAGTTGTCTTTGAAGAAAATCCGAAAACACTTGTTCTTAGCCTCGTATTCTGCATCAATCACAGGATTGCCGAGCAAGAACTTACGGATCTTGTTGTATACCGAAGAGAATATGAAAGACACCCCCAGGGAAAACAGGATGTTCTTGAGAATGTTGAGCAGCTGGACCAGCGCAGGCGGAAGCTCTTTGGTGCGCGGCATTTGATTCTCCTTTCTCATAATTCAATGGTAGGCAGAGTAAATCGCATTCGACGAGTCTCGGAATGATCCTCTCGATCTTCGCGGAACGCCGACTGGATGAACAGGACGAGCACGCTGAGCAAGCAAAGGCCCTTGAAAATTATAACCGAACTCATGGTCCAGTTCGCGATAGTCGTGTTGTTCACGACATAGTCATTATTGACGTAGATATGGTGCTCGGTGATGAATATGCTGAGCGGAAGGCTGAGCCACATAAAGAACAGATAGAGGTTGAGTATCCTGCTGCCGATGAGCCATTTCGAGATGAGCAATACGAAGAAGACCAACACCATGCTTGAAAGAGTTATCCAGAGGATGCCGTCGGCAAGAACTGGAGTGCTCCACGTGAGCGGATTCCGATAGTTGCCGAAGAACAGGAGCTTGATTTCTTCTTCCTGAGTCAAGGAAGAGTATTTTGGATAGAACCAGAATACATCCCGCCCATTTATGTCGCTGCCGGATGTGATGAAAGACTGCATTACTGAATCGCCGGAGTTGAGTAGGAATATTTGATAAGATCCATATATGGCATCGAATGAACGAGCAAGCTCTTTCCTGGAACTGAATAAGGGTTCGCGATAGTCGCTTACGCCAATACCTCCTGCGCCGAACCTGCCCTGGGGCGGATGATGCAGGAACACCATATGATTCACATAATCACTGACTCGTGCGTCATAGATGTTCAGCCAAGAGTATTGAGATCCAGCTTTCAGCGACATGAATTCTAGGGGCATGTTGTTGTCGTGCAGCATCGCGCCGATGGCGAACGCGCCGTCTTCGCAATCTCCCTTTCTCCTATCGTTGAGCTGCTTGAAGGATTGCCAATACTCTTCTTTTCCGAACTGGTCCTTGTCTTTGGTGTAAGTGAGGCAGGACTCGCAGTATCTCTGCGCATCTTCCAGCGTCGATACTTCCGTGATGATGTCTTGATAGGACTTGTTCTTGAAGTTCTGCGCGACCGCGTTCTTGTCGTAGGGCGGAAGGCTCGCGTATGACTGCGTCATAAATGCCGCGCAGAGCAACGCGATGAGCAGCAGTCTGTTCAAGATGTACCTCCTTAAATTCCATCCATTGTCTTGCGGGACATGCGTTCCAAACTCTGCAGATATCTCTGGTACGCGCCTTCGGGCGTGTTGCTGTCGTGCCAGTTGAATAAACGATAGCAGATGTAGCCGTGCACTGCTACAACGGGGAGCAAGCAGAAGAATGTCCATGCCATGAACAGCCACGGCGGAGAAAGGAATATGAGCTCGATGACCAGCCAATATAATGGGAATATTCCGAGAAGCAGCAGGATGTATGCGCAGAAAATAAATCCCTCGAATTTCTGCAGCATTTTTATTTCAAGCAGTAATAGACCTGCTTTCCGTATCTGTAAACGCCCATGGGCAAAGGCTTCACGCGGAGAGGGCGGCATTTCTTGCCGTTCTTGTCGGACTTTCCGTAATCGAGAGTGGGCATGATAAACACCGATTCATCTTCTACGATAGAAGTCCAGCGATTGGCATTCTCTTCATGGACTTTGCACGCATTGAGCAAGCTATCAATTTGTTCTGTCGTGTATCCCTCTCTTCGAAGAGTGCAAAGAACCGTGCTTATGTGAACCCAGACGCCTTGTTTCGCATTGAGCGGACGATCGGCGCAGGTGGACAAGGAAATCATCACGTGAGACGGAAGGTTGTAATCACTCAGAGTGAGTTTCTTCATTTGTCTCCTCCTTTGGAGTTGTTGTTCTGTGGGGGATTCTTCTGCTCCGGTTCAGTTTCCATGCTTGCTTTGAGAAGGCCGGCCAGTATGGATAGGCCCGCAACCAAGAAAGAGAGAGAAGCTACTCCTGCGCCGGGAGCGATATTCGGATAATACTCAGATACCAAACCAAGCACCAAGCCAAATATCGCGAAGGTCAATCCAATCTCGCGCAGGCCAATACGATGATTGTTTATCCAAACCTGCTTGAGAAAAGGTTCTTTTGTCCACTTCTGCTTGAGAGCGGGATCTTTTTCCTCACGCATATCGGCAAGCAGGTTTGCGTAACGCCAATGGATGTACCCCCAAAAAGCGAAGATGAAGGAAATGGATACTAGTGTGAGCTTGATGAAGAGATCAGCGTCTTCTTCCATCACTGCACCAACTTAATCTCTTTCAGAATCATCCTGATGACCGCGCCTATCTCGCCGGATTTGATTATATCCTCATCGCAGAACCGGATCATAAGCATGACACCTTGCTCTATCTTGGCGCCATGGTCCTGGATGAATCTGTCGAAAGCTTGCACATCCTTGGCTTGCAAGATTTTAGCAAGCTCTTCCTCTAGCTCAAGATCCTCCGCTAGTCCTGCTATCACTGCAACTCGTGCGGTCTTGATCCCCGAAGGAAGCGGGTGTCCAGTACGTACTGCACGCACAATATCGTCGTCATTGTCTTCGTCATTCGAAAAAGGATCGTCGGTCTTACTTAGCGGAGCGACATTCGCTATGGAAAGCTTGTGGAAATGCATCACGAAATCCAGATAGTACTTATCGCCATTATATGCTACGAAAAGTCTGCCTTTGTATGCTTCCGCTTTACCGGGCTTGAACTTCTTGTCCTGACAATGGCGCATTTTGCTTGTTCTCCTACCAGCAGCCGTCTGGATTGCGGTCCGGATGGAGCAAGGACTTTTGGTCCTGCTTCACGGCAAACTTCCTGCGGATCCTGTATTTGAGAGCGACACAAGATTTGAACATTTTCTCGAGAGGCTTATCAGCGAAGATAGTCCCGTCCTGGCTGAGCATGCCTTGGGATTTGAGGCAAGCAGTCAAGTCTTCAACCAGTTGTTCCGCTTGCTTTACGAGATCTTTGCCGTCAAGACTCTTCTTTTTCATCTCGCATCTCCTTTCGTCCGCATCAATCGGTTTCCTCATTATTGTCCCCATTTCTCGCGCCAAATATGATTTCACCGGCAATCACATCAATTCTTTTGCCCATATGGTCTATGATTAAGGCTATGAATCCTGTTATGGCGAAGAGTATGAACATGACAATCAATAGAGGAAACGCTATCGCAGGAATCATGCCGCAGTAGAACGATTGCAGGAACCAGTGACCCATTCCTGCAGTGTTGACTACCAATGGAACTTTTTCTATCTTCGCTATCTGCGTCGTGCCTGTGCAACCGAACCGGCCGCAGCTGTTGCTGTTCGTCATCCAGCACAGATCGTGGTTAAGCAGTCCGCAGGACGGACAGGCTGTCCAGGCGTCGTTCTCGTCCATCATTTTTCCGCAGATCATGCAACGATAGTCTACGTCGAGCTCTTCTGATTTGCTCTCTCTCACTTCTTGCTCAAGGTCCTTGAGATTCTCTTCCATCAGTTGGAGCTCATCATGCCTGTCCGTATTCATCGCCTCCTTTCATACGCCCAGTTTAGCTTTGTTCTTGTTCATATTATTGATGAGCTGGCCGAATTCTGTGCGCCAGAGTCTTTTGCCGTGCATCTTCGCCTTTTTCCAGTTTATTTTCCTTACTTTCAAGAGCTTTTCTGCAGTTTCTTTCTTGACTTCCTCGTAATGCATGATCCAATCTATCATCATCTTTTTCCAAGCGCCATTGTTCCAATAAGTCCAGAACTTCTTCATGGCTTTGGTCATATCGCCGTCCGTGATAATCAGGAACTTGAAGATCTCGACTGACACTTCCTCCAAATAGCGTCCACGGATTGAACTACCGCACAATGCATGGCCTACCTCGTGCAGGAATATGAGTCTGCCTGCGCTCTGGACCAGCTCAATCCTGCGATCATTCTTATAAGTGACTCCATAGAATTTGCCTTTGAATCTCCAAGCAGTCAGACGAACAACGGAATAATGCAGATGGTCGATTACTGCCTGGCACAGAGTATCCTGGATAACTACGGACACATTAGTACTCCAGTGGTTTCTTATCGAATACCTTGAGTTCGGATTTTCCAAATCCTTGGCTGCTCAGTATGACATACTGGCCCACGGAAACCTTGCTGTAGCTGTCCTTGTCCACGGCCGTCTGTCCGCAGAGGTAGCCCCTCTGGCCGCCTCTCGCGAGATATTCCAGGCGGAAGTACACTATGTACTGCTCCGGATGAAAGGTATCGACATTGTGGTACACGGGGATATCGCCGTAACCGGTGTCTATAGTGTAGAGAACTTCCGTGTCGTAAGTGGTATAAGCGGGGAAGAATTTCTTGTCGTGGACGTATCCTTCGTCAGTCTGGTTGCAGCCGGAGAGAAAGATGACTGCTATGAGCAGCGGAAAGAACTTCTTCATTTCTTCTCCTCCTTCTTTATCTCTTCGACATGCGGACACAGAATGCACCGGTACTCATCCTCGAGCTTGAACATCGTGCCGATGCAACAGGGGCATTCCTTAGAGTCCTTGATCTTGACGAACATGACGTGCTTGGGAAGCGCCATATGGTCGGCTCCTTTCTGGAAGTTTTAATCACTTTTAATTTCAGAAATTAGCTTTAACCGCTTTAGAAAGCACATCGAATATATGCTTGAATTCAAGCCTGTTACGTTCAAGATATTCCGGACTTACTATCTGCCCCTTATAATCAATCTCATTACGGAGGTCTTTCAACTGATAGATAATTCCTATTTCATAGGAAAGACAAGGATAATTATGCTTGAGGAACGCTATCAAGCATTCATGATTGTCTGACTTGAAACCATTGCAGTACAATAATGCAGTAAGCAGTTCTTTGATTGATTCATAAATCCCTTCCACTGCTAACGATGAGTATTTAGAATCAAGTTTAATCTTTGACCAGAACTCGTACCTCAATGAGGCCATGTTTAGTAAAGATTCGGCTATTTCTTTGTTGACTTTTATCTCCACCACATGAGTCTCAAGACAATCGCCCCATTTCATATGCTTATGTATCATGCGTGATTGATTAAATTAATTATTTATAAGCTTCACCCGTACATGTCCAGTGTCCAGTGCTTGTTGAAAATATATCTTCAAGACTATTTTATTTTCAAATATCCAGAAACAACATCACCATTGATTATGTTATTCAAAAGCTCAGGACTGAGCTTCTTGAGGTCAGCCTCAAATATTAAGTGAATTTCATGCTTCAACTTTTTTTCAAACGCAGTAATATTGAGGTCTTTTTTCCCTGCTTGAATAAACAGATCAATATCACTAGACTTTTGATATTCACCTTTCGAAACGCTCCCGAAAAGCACTATGCATGAAGGATATATCTCCTTCTCAATGTAATCTAGAACTCCTGATTCGAGTATTTTCACTATAATAACATATTTTTTGTATAGTACAAACAGCGGATTTGTATATTCAGCCACAAAACTAGGATACAATGTCTTGTCGTTCTTACGGAGCAAACCTTCTTCCACAAGCTCATCTAAATGTTTTTTCACTGAAGTGACTGCTAAGCCAGACAGCCTACTAACTTCGCGTATCTGAAAATCTCTATTTGGCTCTTCAAAAAAGAGCTCCATTATCCTCGCTTTGCTTTGGTGTAACATTTTATGAACATCTGTACTAAAAATGTATCAGCCACTATTTAAGGTTTGCTGATTAGATAAAGCAATTCTGCGGACAGTGTCTGCAGTTTTCATCACACCTAATTTTAAGTTCATAGTTAACACTATCCTGTGATCTTTGATATATACTGCCTCATTTTGTGGACAGTGGCATTGATGCCGATTGACAGCACCGCTCTTACGAGCGCGCTGGCGGGAACCCCCGCCGGTTTTGTGGGAATGAACCCACGGACTGCTTTTGTCAAGCAGCGGCCACACTGGCCAGACTTTTTGTGGAGACACTCCGCAAAAAAATCTACTGAGAAAGAATACTCAACTTTCTATCATTGTTATTGGTACTAGATTATAATCCCCTATTACCTTTGTTAAAAGATAATTTCGGCCCTTTCTCGTTGGGCCAGCAATATTCTCTCGGAAAGAATATCACCACACAAATCCCTTTACGGGAATTGCTCTTCAGGAGGATACGTACAACTCTCACAAGTTGTAAATTTCCCTAGTGGAAATTTCGGCATTTCAGCTGTAGGAAAGAGGCCTTTTGAGCAGAACCATGTGGGTAAAAGGCTACTTTCACTGAGCTGCCCGGATAGGTCTGGGTAACGCGCAGCCGGGTTTTCACCGGATGCCATCCTCTTGCGAGGATCAGGGTTGTCATCAGTACAACTCCTGCGCGGGGCCTTTTTTATGGAGGCAAGTTGCCCAATGCCTCATCTTCGAACAGGACGGAAAGAAGCGCTTCCCCAGGACGCGGGACACCTTCTTGGCGCGACAGAAGGATTCCTGTCACGCGCCTGGGGGAGCCACGAGTGCGCCACGATGGAACTACCACCTCAGGAGCTAGACTTGCCCGAACCGACCTGCGACGCCACGACATGATAATCGCCCTGGGAGTAGGCGATCTCGATCTCCGTGAGGGACTTGCCGGTGACCTGAGAAAGCGCAAACCTGATCCCCCGGAAAGAGAGCTTCCGAATGACCACATCGAACCACGTCCCCGAGCGGGAAATGGTTATCTTCTGGCCTTCGGAAAGGCGCAAGCCCTCAGTACCGGGGAAGATCGGGTTTATCTCCTCTTGGCCCCAGATGGTGCCCTCCAGACCTTCCTCGCCGATGAAGATCGCGCACCGGTGGCCGAAATACACGAAGAATAGCATCTGCAC
>Ga0172379_10010926_pt1 | contig 10901 bp, 8 predicted proteins | sample GrowelOW334metaG_FD_119756 | JGI IMG/M metagenome (GOLD analysis project Ga0172379, IMG submission 119756) | Groundwater microbial communities from an aquifer near a municipal landfill in Southern Ontario, Canada - Groundwater well OW334 metaG | ecosystem: Environmental > Aquatic > Deep... | reverse complement strand
GGCCCCATCAATGCAAGGAATTCTCCCTCCGGGACATCAAGGGAAATGTTTTGAAGAACAGGAATCTCCATAGTGTCACGAGTGTACACTTTGGTAACATTCTTTACTTCAACTAAAGTTGGCATAGTATTTAATGATTAGTGAATAGATAAACGCAATTCTTCTGATGAGATCTACGCGGCATGAACAGTTCGCTGCCGGTTATTTTTCGGTGGTAACTTTCGTCCCGGTGGAAAGATGCTCCGAAGGACGCAAAACAACTTTTTCTCCGGGTGCAACGCCGGAAGTGATCTCGATACGGTTTCCCATCGCTTCACCAAGCGTCACGGCGGTTTCCCTGACAGACTCTCCGTTGACTACAAAAACAACTTTTTGTCCGTTGCGTGTTGTGATCGCCGATGCGGGAACGGAGATCTTCGGAGCAGAATTTTTCTGATCGCGCAGATTTTCCTCTTTTAGAAAACTTACCTTTGCGCGCATTTCAGGAAGCACTCGATCATCACGGTTGTTAAATCGTACTTTTGTCAGGACTGTTGCTTTGGCGCGATCTGCTGTGGGGACAACTTTGTTGACGAATCCCGAATAGCGCTGTTCCGGGTACGCATCCAGCGTAATCTCGCACGGCATCCCCTCTTTGATCTTTTCGATATTAGATTCAGAAACGTCCGCCTCCACTTCCAGCGACGACATATCCGCAACTGACACGATTGCTCCGCGCGATCCGGCTGCGGCGCCGAATGGAGAGATCACTTCGCCGACGTTCGCATTCTTTGTCAGCACCACACCGTCAAATGGCGCTCGGATAAGTGTGTACTCCAGCTGCACTTCCGTTGCGCGAATATTCGCTTCTGCAAATTTAATGGAGGCATCAGCAGAAGTAACAGCGGCAGCGGCGCGTTTGTACCGTGCATTCGCTCCGTCATAGTCCGCACGGGAAATCGCATTCTGTGCAAACAATGTTTTCTGACGCTCAAAATTCGCCAAGGCATCTTCCATTTCCGCTTTTGCGCTTTCCAGTCCTGCTTTTGCAAGGTTCAAATTCGCTTTCACCTGTCCTAAGGCTGCTTCAACATCGCTGTTTTCCAGGCGTCCAATAATCTGGCCTGTTTTTACCCTGTCTCCTTCGATCACGCCGAGATATTCCAACCGTCCGGTCCCTTTGGAAGCGACTGCAGCTTTTCGTTGTGCAACTATGTAGCCGCTGGCGGTCAACACAGCGCTTTCCTGCGCCGATGTGGTTAACACGACGGTTCCGAGTTCAACTGTTTGCGCCGCTGTGCCGGAACCAAACGCAAAAAAAAGTCCTGCAGCGATTACCACAATAACCACGGCGGAAATAATGATCATTTTTTGATGCAATTCCGGTTCTTGTGAACGGGGTGCATGCCGGTCAATTTTTAAGAATGAAAGGTCTGTATGTTTGTTGTCTGACATGTGCTGATTGTCTTCGTTCTTTTTCAACAATGCTAAATGGACGTTTTCTTGATTCGGTGTTCGATAATATCTTTAATTTAGCGGGAAAAGGCAACGCAGTGATGAATTCTTTAACACTTGCATTGCCTGTCCAAAATACGAAGGTGTCATCGCAGAAGTGCAGCAATTTCGGTGAATGGCGGAAAAAAGCAGGTAAAATGGAATTTAGAAATAGAGCCTGAGGCCTGCGGCAAACAACGATGCGGCCGGTCCAGCTACACCGGGATCGACTTCCAGGAATAGCTCGAAGCCTCTATATAAAAAAGAGTTGATGCCGGCGAAATACCACACGGGCGTTTGTGAAGAGCCGGATCCAAGAATCATGTCACCGTCAATTCCTGTATACATGGAAAAAAAACGGTTCACCGGGAATGAAATGGTGATGGTCGCGTCCAGACCTTTCACCGTTTGCTGGTAATGTCCACCGATCGTCAGAGAGATATCCGGACGGTATCCCAGCGCGATCTCGGTATTCACACCAATGGTGTACCTATCTTGTTCGAACGTTCCAACGATCTCTGCATCGGCGCCGCGTATCAAGCCAATACCGATCCTTGCTGATTGACCGTTGCTGTTGTTTATGCGCACTGCAGAAAGGCCGATATCCATTTTTCCAGCCAGCAGTACGCGTGCATCATTCAGTACCTGGGATTGCACCATTGTGGTGAACAGAATCGCCAACAATAAACTCTTTCGCATATACCATCTCCATTCGTGCTCCCCCAAACATGTGATGACAAAGTATAAAGAGTTTTTTGTCTGCAGAATGTGACGGCGATTACTGTACACAGGGCAGTGCCACGATTGCGTACTGCTGCAAAAGATTGCACAAATTTTTAAAAAGAGAGTCTCTGGCGAATGCTACTCTGCGTAGATGGAGTGATTGATACGCGACGGCGGGAAATTTCGGGACACTCTATTATAGTATCTCACAACTTAGAGTCATACCGGGTGAGTAAAAACATTTTTTCAGATATGTGTTAATTTCGGCAACTGTGCCGACAGACCATCACATGGTGCGCTCTCTATGATGGTCCGTTCAGGTGCCCGGAACTGTTGGGTGGGTCGTTTCAAAATCATCGGGGATTACCAATCCATTTTGTCGCGAAGGCCCATTATCTGTCCGCAGTGTTTCTCGCCATGGCCGGAATAGATCTGCAGCATCCAGTCCATTGTTACAACACCTCTCTCCGGATGATCAGCTGTGCGGGCCCAGCTTTGCTCGTCAAGCGAATCCAGCAGTGTGGCCCAGCGCTCATGGAGTCCGCGCAGAAGATGCAATGCTTCCACAACGGAGAGTTTGTATTCGGGAGAAGTTGCCCATGTGTCCTGATCGTACGTTTTAATTTTGGGATGTTCCTCGTTCAGCATCCATTTGAAACGGAGAAATGCATTCATGTGGGAATCGCATAAATGATGCACTACCTGGCGGACTGTCCAACCACCGTCGCGGTACGGCGTATCGAGTTGAGCATCGCTCAATCCCTCCACCGTTGCATCCAGAATACCCGGCAGCGATTTAATTTTCTGTATCATCATTTTACGTTCGTCCATGGTCGGCATACAGCGATTCCTTACACTTTATGAAAATTCGGGATCCGTGAATTAAGCAGAGTAAAGTTAGAGAATGGAAGTGTGAGACGCCAGCAGGAAATAGAAGATTAAAATATTCTACAAACTTTTTTCCTGCTGGGCGATTGTAACATCACGAAAAGGGATGGTTGTCACCGGTTACCGATGATACATTTGATGAAATTATTCTTCCGAACGGTCCAGAACATGTTCCGAAACAACCGGTTCTGCATCGTGTTCCAGAATATCCAGGTCGGCCTGAATGCGGGATTCGTCTCCCCAATCGTTCCAGTAGATGCCGTTCATCTGCAGCACACCGAGTTTATGCGGCACTTTTTCCAGCACAGAGCGGGAGAAATTTACCGAAGGGAGTTTCCGGAATACATCTTCCGTTACATCTGCCTCGAATGTTGTGCCGAGCGAACTCACGATTCGTTGCGACGCCACAAAAACGTCGCGCATGTGTTCTTCCAACAATTGCAAGAATGTTTCCGTTGTACCGATAAGGGTCATTGTATTCCAGAGGCATTTTTTCTCGTGAAGGTACTGCATCAGTCGGGCATCCGGTTTTTCCCAGAATTTTTTCACTGAGGAAATTTCCTCCGTCAGCATCCGCTCACCTTTTTCGATCCATCCGTACCCGAACTGCAGCGAGCTCGGAGCGATCCCCAGCATAACGATGGTGCCGGGATGTTCGGCCGCGAAGCCATACGCCTGGGTAACGAACGAACGATATTGTTCTTCCTGAAGGATGAAATGGTCGGCTGGAAATAATCCGACGATTCCTTTCGGGTCCGCACTGTGCACATGCAACAGCGGCAGAAGAATTCCCGGACCTGTTTCGCGGTTCATCGGCTGGATGACCACGGTGCCGGGAGGACGATCATGCAGATCGCCGAATGCCCAGGAAAGATGCTGCGCACTGATGGTTGTCAACAGGTGATCCAGGGAGAACAATCGCGATATGCGGTCGATGGTATGTCGCAGCATCGATCGTCTTCCGATAAGGGCGCAGTATTGTTTTGGCCGGAATTCACCGAACCGTGTTTTGACATACTGCTGAAGACGGGTTCCATTCCCTCCTGCAAGAATGATCCCCCAATGATGATCTGTCTGCGGATGCAGTGCTTCGAACCAGGATTTGTTTTTCATGCTCAGGCCCTCCTTCATTGTGGTAGAGAGACGGCTGTGTGACAGATAGCGCGGGACCGCTGAGCAAGTGCGGTGGAATGAATATGTGACAGCGGGGATGAATCGTCAAAAACTGATATACGGTCCCTTATCTAGGGGAAGTGTACCATTTGAGGAAACAAAAGTCAAATGCAGCGAGAGAATTTCCGGTGATTATTTTTTTACGTATTTCCAATTTCGGACTTTCCCCTCCGCCATCCACTCTACAGCGGCGGCAATGCGGTTTTCGCGGGTGAGTTCGGTCTTTGCGTCTCCGATCCATTGCACATATTTTTTTTATTGGAGTAACTGAACAGTGAGAATGTTGTCATCGCTTTTGCATTCCGTTTCAACGCGGACATCAAACCTTTTGGCACGATCAACTCTTTTTTCGCCGTCGGAACGGGGGACCGTTTGACCTTCACGCCGGCTTCATTCAGTTTTGCAGCCTCTTTGATATAGGCGGTCATTTTCTTGTCGGAAGGAAGATCGCGGAGCGACATGATTCTGCCGAGATGTCCCATGGAGGTCTCCGAGCGCGCATTTGCGGTCAACGATTTGTCTTTCATCAATGATGCTTTCCAGAATCCGAATGCACAATGCTCCTTGAACGATGCCATGCTGCACATCATCTCCCCCTGATAATCGAAATGCGGAAAACTCCATTTCATTGTCTCTTCCACATCAGGACACGCATTGTGAACCAGTGAGCGAATGTGTTTCAGAATTGGACGGGCAAACGGTTGCGCTTTTGCAATATAGGCATCGATGCGATGATCACGTTTCATTGTTTCTCCCTAAGGATGATAGAACATCGTTGGATAACGTTCTATAAAAGACATCTGAAAAACTCTAGAATGATGTCATTGCTCCAAAGGAGTCCCTTCGGGACGAGACGTTTTTTGTCGAAGTCCCGCTGTACGGGACTCCGTACAGCGGAGCAATCTTGTTTTTCGTTTGTTTTAAGCAGATTGTCCCGCTTTTTGGATTCCGCTCTTGCGGGATTCAAAAAATCGGAACTTCGTCACTTCGCTCCTCGCAATGACTTTTTCAGAAGTCTCTATAATACATTTCCTTCTACCAGATTTTTTATCGCTTTGAGAACATTCCCCCACGTCTGCTCGGAATGATTCCTGATCTCTTCCGAACGGATCCCTTCCTGCCGGATAGTGAGTGCAATAGCGTTTTGTTGCTGCTCCAGTTCGTATGAGACCACGGCATAATTCTCCGGTACATCCGCCGTGCCGGACATGGAACTCCAATATGAATACGAAATCAACCGACCGTGCTGGATGTCCAGAATCGTTCCTTTATCTTCGTATTTCGTTCCCTGCCATTCGCCGCGGAAATAAATCGGACTCCCTTTTTTCCAATCCGTATCGGTTTGTGTGCCGAATAAATATTGTTTGATTATTGCCGGATCGGTCAGCGCTTTCCAGACTGCCTCCGTGCTTGCGTTGATTGATATGGTCACTGTTGTGGTTAATGATGTTGTCATGAATATTCCATTTTTTTTGTATGATGCGCCGTTTTATCATCTGCGGAAAGATGATAATAAAAAAATCGGCAGGTCGAATCCGGCGTTGCATCGTACCGCCGGCGGACCTGCCGATTTAAAATACTTATTTACGAATATTAATCCAATAGCTCCCGCAGTACCCGAAGCATTTCGGCGCGGTCGTACGGTTTTTGAATGAATGCGTGAGCACCTCGCTTCATGAGATCGACTTTGATGTTCGGTTCGAAGAATCCGCTTGCAAAAATAACTTTTACATCGGGTTTTAGATTTTGCAGGGCGACAAAAACATCGTGTCCGGAGAGCTTCGGAAGCCCCATATCGGTGAGAACGACATCGATCTCATCCTTCTTTTCATGGAAGATGTTCACCGCTTCTTCACCGTCATGTGCTTCAATCACAGTATATCCTTCCGCTTCCAAAAGGATTCTGAGCATGGAGATAAGCATTTCTTCGTCCTCAACGACAAGTATTTTCTCCGACCCTCCAACAACGGTTTTCTGAACGGGAGAATCTTCCACAACCAGTCGCAGTTCTTCTTCATCAGCAAGCGGCAGGTAGAGTGTGAACTTCGTTCCAAAACCCAGTTCGCTTTCAACATCGATATACCCCTTGTGCGCCTCCACCACGCCATAGACAACCGACAAGCCGAGACCTGTTCCTTTCCCCAACTCTTTGGTGGTAAAGAACGGATCGAAGATCCTCAGCATTGTGTTCTCATCCATTCCTGATCCGGTATCGGTCACACTCAGGATAACACAGGGATGATTGAACAGTGCGCGAACTTTCTCCGGCAATTCGGATTTTTGCATCCGTCTGGCGGCGATTGTCAACAACCCTTCATTCGCCATAGCATCCCGCGCGTTCACGCAAAGATTCATCACCGCCTGATGGATTTTCGTACGGTCTGCATTGATATACGGCAGCCGCTCTTCGATATTGGTTCTGAGCTCGATGGTCTTTGGAAACGTTTCACGCAGCATGGAGACGATCTCGTCGATCAATTCGCCGACATCCATTGGACAAATGGTCGTCTCCGTTTTCCGGGCAAAGGTGAGAATTTGTTTCACGAGGTTCGCTCCCCGTTCCACTGCCGTCCGGATGGATTTAAGACTCTCGTCCATTTTTGTCGGATTGGACTGCGACCGCTCTAAAAATCCGGTGTATGCAAGAATGATTCCCAGTACGTTATTGAAATCATGCGCAATGCCCGATGCAAGCGTTCCGAGGCTTTCTATCTTCTGTACCTGCTCCACTTGTTCCTGCAGTTTCTTTTTTTCCGACACATCCTCTTTCACCCCGAGAAAATGCGTGATGACTCCTTGTTCATTCTTGATCGGAGAGATGGAGGCGTTCTCCCAGAAGACTTTGCCGCTTTTTTTCTTGTTCAGGAATTCTCCCCACCACTCACCGCCGGCGGAAATCGTTTTCCACATCCTCTCATATTCTTTTTGCGATGTGTGGCCGGTTTTGAGAATGTTCGGTTTTTTCCCAACAATCTCTTCGAACGTATATTCGGTATTCTGAAGAAATTTCGGATTCACATATTCTATGATGCCTTCGGTGTCCGTGATAACGATACTCACCGTACTTTGTTCAATGGCACGTGAAAAGATGTGCAATTTCTCTTCGGTTCGTTTGCGGTCCGTGATGTCGCGTGCTGTAGCATATGTCACTCCCGCCTGTTTGTCATAATTGGCGATCCACGACAGCCAGAGGTATGAACCATCCTTGCATAAATACCGGTTCTCAAAATCCAATGTGTAGCCCTGCTGCATCTGCCGGTTCATTTCATCGATCGTTTTTTGCCGGTCATCAGGATGGAGAAGTGAAACGAACGGTTTCAAAAAAAGCTCTTCTTCACTATAGCCAAGAAGCCGGATACACGACGGGTTTACTTTCAGAAAGCAGCCGTTCGGATCTGCAATCACCATGATATCCGTCGACGTTTTGAAGAATTTAAAATATTGTTCCCGTTCCTGTTCCACTCTCTTTTTTTCGGTAATATCGCGGAAGATGGTACTTGTCAGGAAGTGTCCGTCCTTCGTGGAAAAAATCACCGAAGAAACATCGCATGGGAATTTCACGCCGTCTTTCCGGACAAATATCAATTCTCCATTGAACCTCCCTGTTGCCGTCCGCTCCTGCAGCGCCATCGCCAGTCTCGGGTCCGACATATCCACCACTCCGGGGCGCCCCACGCGGCAGATCTCTTCCTCCGTCCTACCGAGTATATCGCACGCAGAGGGATTTGCTGATATAATCGTTCCGTCCGGAGTGGTGAGAAAGACACCATTCAAGTTGTTCTCATACAGGGACCGGAATTTCTCCTCGCTTTCTCTCAATGCACTTTCTGCCGCCTTCCGGTTGCGGTTCATCTCGAATGTCCGGATCGCAAAAGAAATATCTCCTGTCACTTCGGTGAGAAGAGAAACTTCTTCGTCCGTAAAATAGTTTTCCACTGTCGCGAAGATTACAAATGCGCCGATGGGTTCTCCGGAAAGAATGATCGGCAGCGCAATGGAAGAACGGTAATTCCGGGAAAGTGCCAGTTCCCGCCAGGGTTCCATATTCGGGTCGGTGGCGATATCGTTGCAACAGACGAACCGCTTTTCACGAATGCAGGTCCCCGTCGGTCCCTTCCCCCATTTTTCATCGACATTGGTTGAAAATTTTTCGGCAAACGTCAGGTAGCCTTCTTCCACTCCGGCCCATTGGACGGGAGCGACATTACCGGTTGTACGGTTCACCAAACCGATCCAGGCCATTTGGAATTTTCCGTACATCACAATAATTGTGCAGGCTCGCTTAAACACTTCCTCTTCATCCTTCGCCCGGACGATCATTTCGTTTATCTGACTGATCACCGCATACAACCGGTTCAGTTTTTGCAGTTTCTCTTCCGCGCGCTTGCGATCCGTAATGTTGCGGGCAACCGACAGCAGGCTTTCAATCTTACCATTCTGCATTATAGGACTGCTGCTCACTTCGATAGGAATAAGTTCCCCCCGGATATTAATTAATTCTATCTGCGTGAGCCTGTTACCGACGAAGCCTTCAGTCCGTTCCTGGATGTTCTTTTTCAATCCGGTATGGTATTTTTCCGGAATGAAGTCGAACAGGTTCCTTCCGCGGTAATTTTGTTCTGACAGACCGGTGGATTCCAATCCTACCGCATTGAGATACGTTATTTCCCCTCGCATATTGTAGACAATGATGATATCCTTCGCCGTCTCTGACAGCAGTCGGTATTTTTCCTCGCTATTACGGAGCTCCATGTTTTGGTGATCGAGTGCTTGCATGGCTTCGTTGAATGAAACACTCAATGTGCCGATCTCGTTGTCGGCAATAATCGGGATAGGTTCATCCAGTTGATGACTGCCGAGCCTCTTCGCCCCCTTCATCAACAGATGCAACTGCTGCAGGATGATCCGCGACAACGCTATCGCGAATAATGTACCAATGAGTATCGCCAACACAGTATAGAGCACACCGTGGCGTCCAACATATTCCACATGGACCTGATTGGCAGAAAGATCTGTGGCGATGCGAGCCCATCCGAGGAATGCAGTATTCTCCATTATGGGGGCAATAATCTCGATCCTCCGTTCAGAGGAATCGAGTTTCGCAATCTCCCGCGGTCCCGACAAGAACGCCAGACTGACGGAGTCCTGAAGGAATAATCCAAGTTTATCGGGTTCGGAATGGCTGAGAATCTTGCCGTCCGGCGCAATAATCATGGCATAACTGATTGACTGATAGTGCGCAAACGCATCTAAAACTTCCTGAAGTCCCACCAGGTCACGGGTGCGGAGATATTCCTTGCTGCTGGAGACGAGAGTTGTAATCTGAAATTCAGCTTCGCTGTTCGCCTTTTCAAAAAGGAAGAACTTTTGACGCTGCGTCAGGTCAAAGACAAAAATAGTCATCAGCACCAAATGCACTGCAGCAACGCCGGCGATCAATTGCCGGCGGATCGATCTGCCAATCAGCCAACGAAAGAGTCTCCGCATTATTTTTTTCCTCCTATACCGGGAAGAGATCCGAACGCATGTTCATATTTATCCAAAAAGACCGTCACCCGGTTCACATACTCTTGTTGTGTTATCGCCTCGAACCGTGAGAGGTTCATCCGTTCGAGAATCGTTTTCCCTTCGGGATTGGTGTGTAACGAGAAAAGGATTTCCGCAACGATCTTCTGATGTCGCAGCGGAACATCGCGACGGCAGACCAGGCCGTTATTGATGAGCGGTTCTGTCTGCCATCGGATCGTGACAGCATTCTTCACCTCAGGATGGTCCTGCATGAATAATTCCCACGGAGGAGGCCACGTGCATCCGGCGGCAGTAGTGCCGAGGTAAACGTTCATGATCGACGATTCCTGTGATCCCACGTACCGGCAGTCCGATTCTTTTTCAACATCCAATCCCTTCGTCTTCAAAAAATATTTGGGCATCATTGCTGCTGCTAGAGCGGTGGCGGAGGGGAAGCTGATCGCCTTTCCTCGCAGATCGCCGATGGAATTGACGGCACCGTCCTTTCGTACGACGATAATGCCGCGAAACTGATCGTCGTCTCCCATTTTTCCGAAGATAGTGTAACCGAAGTTGATCGCCTGCACACTTTGGTAAGGATTCGGTAATGCAAAATGAAACATCTCCTTTTGCAATTTTTCTTCGAAGTGTGCATAGTCCTTGGATGATTCCAGGCGAAGGGTGAATTCATCGGTCGTGCGGTTGATGTAATCGATCATCGGTTGAAAGACTTCGAAGTACCGGTGGGAGTTATGGAGCGGGTGGATGGCAAAGATATATTCAATATGTTCGGCGCTGCGCTCTGGTACGCTTCCATACTGAGGCAGCGGCGGATTATTTTGCTGTGCCGGTTTGTCGCATCCCGCAACGGAAATTACTTCACACACAACAGCGGAAAGCAGAATGAGCAATGCAGAGCGTTTCATCACAATCTCCTCTTTCAAAAGAGCGACGGGTTCGATGATTGTGTGCAGATTGGTCGTACTATGTTCTGCGGATATTTCGGCGGGCGAGGATCTGCTCAGCACGATTGGATTCCGCAGACATTCTAAGGTACTTAAATTGCAGTGAGAAATCCAAGCGATCGCGTACCGGGTAATAATTCGACATCATGCTCAGAACGGAAATTTTATTGT
>Ga0172379_10010925_pt1 | contig 10902 bp, 10 predicted proteins | sample GrowelOW334metaG_FD_119756 | JGI IMG/M metagenome (GOLD analysis project Ga0172379, IMG submission 119756) | Groundwater microbial communities from an aquifer near a municipal landfill in Southern Ontario, Canada - Groundwater well OW334 metaG | ecosystem: Environmental > Aquatic > Deep... | reverse complement strand
TTGCCGGCTTAATTTTTCCCATTTTTTATTAAGTTCTTTAATGTCAATATTATCAGAGCCGTAAACATCGGCTAAATTTTTAAAATAAGCGGGTAAATTTTTGTAGGTTTCAGGGATTTTACCTTCTTGTAAAAGTTGATCAGTTTTATCAGCCAAAACTTGAAATCTGCTTACTATTTTTGGCCATTCAAAAGGAAAAACATCGCAATATGGTTTTAAGTCAATACCTTTATCTTTTTTAGAATTATAGATATCGTAAACACGCTCGGCGCCATCAATGTTTTTTAATGAAGTTTCTTCTTTTCCGCCCGGCGCGTCAGCCAATTCTATTTGTTTAACATAAGCTTGGTCAAAATATTTTCCCAAGATTCCGGCTGCGTCAAGAAATAAATCCAACTCCGATTTGTTAATGCCCATTTTTGAAAAATTTTCATCAGTCAATTTTTTTGACCACTCTCTTGATAGAACAATGGCCGCTAATTGTTGTTCCGAAGAAGCTAATACCAGTGTCCGCCAAGCTTCAGGGATAATTTCTCTTAAAGGTTCAAGTATTTCAAATTGTTTTAAGGCTAAATTCTCATCAAGTTTGTCGGGGTCGGAAAGAATTTTTTTTATTTCCTTATATTCTTTGTTCTCGGGAATTTTATTCGCCCATTCGGCTGATTTATCTTGCAAGGCGGAAAAAACAAAATCTTTCCATCGTTCATTAACGGTATTTTTTGCCAGATCAAAAAATTTATCAATACTTTCAATATTTTTCGGACATTCGGGCCAACCATCTTTTTCAATTGATTCTTTCAATTTTAATCTAACCTCTCGGATGAAATCAATATATTCAGGCAAATCCTGATTTTTTAAAACATCCAAACGATTGGTGCTGTCAATTGGAAATTGTTCTCCGAATTTTGGTTTTCCCATATTTTTTTATCGGGCTGCTGGGAATCGAACCCAGTCTATCTGCTCCCAAAGCAGACGTACTACCGGTATACTACAGCCCGATTTTTAATATATTTTAGTCAAATCAATTCCGGTGTAATAATATTTTAAAATTTGAGAAAAATTTGCGCCTTGATTGGCGGCCACAATTGCGCTGCGTTGAGGCATGCCCACGCCATGGCCCAATAAAGTTTTTCCTTGACCGGGCGGATCTATTTTAGAAACTAAATAATCCACAGGTGCCGCGGTCATTACCGCTTCAACAGATGATCTGGTTCGTCCGTCGCTTTGAGCGAAATAATAAGCTGAAATTGGATTATTTTGATAAGTTGCCACTACGCCTTGAGTCGCGATTAAAGCGGTTAGAGTATTGGTCATTCTTAATTCGCGTTGATAACCTCGGTAAACTTGGTCAGCCTGAGTGGATCGCACGGTAAACAATGAATCTCCATCCGGTGTATTGGTATATTTAGGACTGATATATCTGGAGGTGGCATAAGTTCTGGCGGCAATTGCTTGAGCTTTTAAAAATTCTATCGGAGAAGAATCTCCCGCTTCGCCTAATCCTTTTAAATAATCTTCCATCGGTAATTGGTTAATTAACCAAAGCCGTTGAGTTGAGGCATTATATTGTATTTCCATGTTACCTCGAAATTCATTATCATTTTCTCCGCCATCCCAAAAAGGTCCGTTTTGCCAACTTTGAATTTTAAAAATCGTTGAATCATCTCCTTTAAATTTCACGAAAGAGTCCAGCATCATCAATCTTTTTCCTTTATCGTCAAGAATAAAATAGCGTTTAAGTTTAAAATCAAAATCCACTTCCATAATTCCGCCGTCACTGACGCGAATTAAAAGTTTATTATTTTGGTCAAGAAGTTGATAAACTTTTTTATTAAGAGTTGAAATTTTAAAAGGCAAATAATTCTTTTTTTCTTTTTCTTCTAAATAAAGCAAGCCGACTCTTATATCCGGCCCTTCAGATGCGCATTGAAAAAGAGGTTGAGTGGCAATGGTTATTTCCGGCGGAATACTTTGCCAGAAAGTTTTTGTTGTCGGAGTGGGAGTTGGCGTAGGCGTTGGTGTGGGCGTAGGAGTAGGAGTTGGCACGGGTGTCGGAGCAGGCGTTGAAGATGAAGGGATTACTTTTAAAGGAATTTCAATTTCTCCGCCGGGAATCAAGGTGTTGCCGGCAAAAAGATTAAATTTTTCCCAATATAAACCGGGTTGATCAGGCGCTAAAAGAGTAAAATTAAAAGTTATTTCTCCCTGAGGATCAACTGTTGAAATTGAGTTAATTCGATTTGGCGCGTTAAAGTCATACCAAGTCGGATAAGAAAACTTACTTTTCATTCCTGAAACAGTTCGCAAAGTTAAAAATTGCGTGCCGGTACCGCTCCAGTACATTTTGCCAATATTTTTAAATTTAACCCAATAATCTACGGTTCCGCTTGTGATTACTTCCGGTATGCCAACTGAACTTTGTTGTAATCTTTGAGCCTGATAATCTGATTGAGCGAAAGTTTGATTCGGAAAAGCCAAAGACAAGGCGGGCAACAGCCAGAAAATAAAAATAATTTTTGAATAAAAAATCTTTCGCATATCGTACATTCTAACAAAAAACTAAAATTAGTCAATCCCGCACCTGTTGTCAGCGAGTACGATTGCCAAATTGCTATTTTTTGATATAATTTAATTAAATATGCCAGGTAGTAGAAATTTGACCGTCCCGCCGAAGCGTGACTAAAATAAATATTAATAAATCAAATTCTTGCTATTCTGGTATCTACACTTAGATTTAAATAATATTAGATCATTTAAGCAGTCAAATTTTCACTACCTGATATGAGCTTAACCAGTTTGGTCAGTAAAAATACATTTGTCCATTTGGTCGGTAAAATAATCAGCCTTTTTTTGAGTCTGATTATTTTCAGCATGATTACTCACTATTTGGGCACAGAAGGATTTGGTCAATTCACGACCGTGACTTCATTTCTTCAAGTTTTTGCCATTTTTGCCAATCTTGGTTTATATTTGGTTTTTATTCAAATACTTTCCGCGCCCAAAACCGACGAAAAAAAAGTAATCAGCGATTTTTTCAGTTTTCGTTTAATTTCCAGTATTGTTCTTTTATTTATTGCTCCGTTGATTGCCTTATTGATTCCTCAATATTCCGGTTTGATAAAAATCGGAATATTCATTACTGTTTTTAGTTATATTTTCACTTCTTTAAGTCAGTTGTTGACCGGTTTTTTCCAGACCAAAATGCAAATTAAAAAAGTGGTTTTTGCGGAAATTGCCGGCCGTTTGGTTTTATTGATTTTAACTGAATCGGCTATTTTATTAAAAACTAATTTGATCGGAATTTTAGTCGCTCTCATTTTTTCCAGCTTGGTTGAATTTTATGTTCTTTACCGTTTTTTGGGCCAGCAAATTAAAATATCTTTATTGCCCGATTTTCATGCCCATTTTAATATTTTCAAAAAATCTTGGCCGGTCGCTCTTTCAATGATTTTGACAACAGTTTATTTCAAGGGCGATACGATTATTCTTTCTTTATTTCAATCACAGAATGATGTTGGCATTTACGGCGCGTCTTATCGGATTTTGGAAACTCTGATTTTATTCCCGCCGATTTTTGTCGGGTTGATTATGCCTTATTTAAGCCGTTCTTGGGCCGAGAAAAATCTTGAATCTTTTAAAATGATTTTTCAAAAATCTTTTGATTTTTTTATGGTTATTATTTGGCCGCTCATTATCGGAACAATGTGCTTGGCCGCGCCTTTAATGATGTTTGTCGCCGGCGCTGATTTTCTTGTTTCTGCGCCACCGCTCAGAATTTTAATTTGGGCCACGGGTTTGATTTTCTTGGGAACTTTGTCAACTTATGCCGTGGTTGCCATAGAAAAACAAAAATTAATGCTTCCTTTTTATTTTATTTCCGCTCTGGTGGGCTTGATTGGTTATCTTATTTTTATTCCCCAATATTCTTATTACGGCGCGGCGTATATGACGATTGTCGCCGAATTATTGACTACTGTCTTATCTTTCTGGATTATTTATAAAACGACCAAATTTTTACCAAATTTTAAAATCGGTTCAAAATCGCTTCTGGCCAGCTTGATTATGGGATTTTTTCTGTTGATTTTAAGCGGTCAAAATTTATTCTTTTTGATTTTCGTGGCAATAATAATATATTTTGCCGCGCTTTATTTTTTAAAAACAATTTCTTCTCAAACCATTAAAGAAATTGCGAATTTGAAATAATTTTTTATGTATATTTATTTTTTAGTTTTAATTTGTGCTGTTCTACCGGCTTATCAAATCAGATTTCAGATTTCCGGTTTGCCGATAACTTTATTGGAAGTAATGATTTTGATTTTATTTGTTGTTTGGCTGGTAGAAAAAATCAAAAATCAAAAATCAAAAATCAATCCGCCAGCTGGCGGACAAAATTTAAAATTAAACAGCTGGTTCTGGATAATTGCGATTTGGTTAATAGTAGCCACCATTTCCATGTTTATTGCTCCGAACTTGCGAGAGGCAGCTGGGATTTGGAAGGCGTATTTTGTTGAGCCGATTCTTTTATTAATAGTTTTCCTTGACTTGATAAAAACAAAAAAAGATTTGAATTTAATTTTAAATGCGCTGATTTTTTCCGCTTTTTATTGTTCTGTCTGGGCGATTTGCCAAAAGATTTTTCATTTCGGCGGCATGATGAGCACGGAAGTTTGGAGCGCGCCGAAAATTTGGCGGGCAACCGGTCTGTTTCCTCAATCAAATTTTTTAGGATTGTATTTGGGTCCGATTATTGTGCTGACTTTTGGACAAATAATCGCAAATCGCAAAAAATATTTATGGTTTATAGCTTATAGCTTGGTATTTGTATTATCACTCGCGGCGATAATTTTGGCGCGTTCTAATGGGGCGATTTTGGGAGTTTTAGTTGGACTGATTTTTATGGGACTTATTCATAAATCAAGCAGAAAATGGACAACCATTGCTTTAATTATTTTATTATTGATTATTAAATTATTACCGGTGGCGCGAAATTATGTTTGGCAAGAGGCGACTTTTCAGAATCTTTCCGGACAATTGCGGGTTAATATTTGGCAAGGCGCGATTTCTTTGATTAAAACCAATCCGATTTTAGGCGTGGGATTGGATGGCTATCAAAATTTAATTCCTCAATATCAAGCCAGATTTTACGATCCGATAACGCATCAATTAATTTCAGTGGAAACCCACCCTTATCCGCACAATTTATTTTTGGCTCTTTGGTGCGAATTAGGATTGGCAGGTTTAATTGTTTTTTTAATTATTATTTTTCAATTTTTTAAATTTGGATTTAGGGAATTGTTTAGAAATTTGAAATTAGAAATTAGAAATTCAGACTCGGGAAAAGATAACCAAATATTGATTCTATCACTTTTGGCTTCCATGGTAACAATACTAGTCCACGGAGCAGTTGACACTCCTTATTTTAAAAATGATTTGTCAATTTTATTTTGGTTGATTATTGGTTTAAATATAATTATTGACAAAAGCGATAAAATGAGATATAATATAAATATGGAAGATCAAAAGAATAATATGGATGAATTATTCAAAGACCTTGTTCAAAAGAGAAAATTAACCAAAATTATTTCTTCTTCGTCTCTTAATAAAAAAGATAAGGATTTTTGGATTAAGTTAATCAATCATTTAGATTCCGAACAAACGGATATTTTTATTAATTTGATTGAAAATAATTCCGATAATATTGATCTCTTGAATAAAAATTTAAAAGATAAAATGGAAATTATTTCTTCTAAGAATTTTAATTTATGGGAAAATATCTTAAAAGAAGAGGAGGAAATGATTAAAAAATTAATTTAATTAAATATGGAAAGATCTTACGAACAATTTATGGGGCAAGAGCCGGAAATCGAGAAAAAAGATCCGATAACAGAAATCAAAGATAAAGAAAATAATTTATTTTCAAAATTCAGATTTGGCGGCGTACCAAGACCGGTCAGAAATTTAATTTTTGGTTTGACTTTAATGACCAATTTTGCTACTGCTGAAGCATTTACTTTCCGTAAACACCAAGAATCGCAGCAACAGACAGCCCAAGAACAAGTAGGGCCGGCGGAAGAACAAGAAAATATGTCAGAAGAAGAAATCAAAATGCATCAAGAATACGCCCAAGAAGTAAAAGATCAATTTGATGCGGCTATTGATTCTATTACAGCAGGTAATAAATCTTTTTTTCGACAATTATATACTGTTACTTTTATGGAAGAAAGGGGTGTGGGAAAATTTATATGGGACCACCACCAACAACCGCTTTGGGAAAAGAGATTAAGACCGACTAAAATAAAATCACTTTCTGATGGTGAGAAAGTCCAATTTTGGGTTGATCAAAAAGGGTTTATCCAAAATGATTTACAGTTGAAAGGCTCTTCTGCAACCATAGAAAGCGGTATTATTGATTTAGATAAATTCGGTGAAATTATGAATAAGCGACATCCTGATATGAAAAAAAATTTAAAACCGGGCGAATCAGCCTGGATAGAAGACAAGGCTGATTTAGAAGGAATAATAGATCGCATTATTACTCATATGCAGGAATATAAAGATATGAGTAATAAAATAGAAAAGGAATATGCACGCACAAGCCTAATTGAAGGGGTAGAACAAATAAAAACAGAATACGGCTCGCAAATTTTTGATAAAAATTTTTTGCAAGAATATCAGGAAATTGTTAATGCTAAATAGAATTTATTGACGATTTGTCTAAAATCTGATATTATCAAAGATAATTAGAAAAAAGGAGGGGGACATGAAAGGCGAATGGTATCTGCATTATACAGATGATTGGGGGAATATAATTAAAATAGGGCTTAAATCCACGACGCAAGCCCGAGCATTTGAAGAAGCGAATAAAAAGTGGTGGGGAGTCAAAAAAGAGATGAAGAAAAAAAAGGGTCCATACACGTTGATTCCGTCTCATCCGAAGTTGGTGAAAGTCATATCATTAGACTTAAAATGAAGTAATATCAATTAGAGATTAAAAGGGGTCCTTGATTGAGAAGTCAAGGACCCTGTTTATTTTGACGAATAGGAAAAATAAGTATAAAATATAAGATAAGAATCTTGCAGATTAATTTATGTTTTTTGTTTATATTTTAAAAAGTTTTAAAGATAAATGGTTTTATATTGGGTCAACTTCAGATTTAAATAAAAGATTAGAGGAACATAATTTAGGGAAAGTTGTTTCTACTAATTTTTATCGACCATTGAAATTAATTTATTATGAAGCTTATTTTTCTGAAAAAGATGCAAGGCATCGCGAACATAATTTAAAGTTAAAATCTAGAGCTTTTGCTCAGTTAAAAAAGAGACTTGAGAGCACGTTAGAAAATACATAAAATTTAATTATCTTTAAGAGGCGTGCCTCCACACCAAACGGGAGTGGAAAAAATAAATAATATTTTAATGGCACAATTTATGAAGATAAATGTACGGGATGTAAATATAATATTCCCGTTTGGTGTGGAGGCGTGGCTGAGTGGTCGAAAGCGGCAGTTTCGAAAACTGCTATACCCGTAAGGGTATCAGAGGTTCGAATCCTCTCGCCTCCGTATTTACATATTTTATTTTTAATAAAATATGTAAATACACAGATAGATAAGATTCGAACCGCGGGCCGCAGCCCCCGACGAGGGGGCGAAGGTTTCGAGCCATAGCAATGGCGAGAAGCGAATCTTCCCTATTTGTCCAAGAGCGAAGCGATTGGCAACAAACAGCAATCCCGATAGTAAGAGGGATGCTGCCTCCTCCGTTTTATTTTTTTTATTAATTGATATAACTGTAATTTATGAATTATTTGAAATTTTGCTCCAAATGCAAAGATAATTGCTGCTGTTTGAAAGATGACGAAGAAGGCATTATTTTTATCGGCATTTTAGATGCCATAAAAATAAAGAAGAAAACAGGAAAAGATTTTTCAGAATTTTTGGATTTTTCAAAACTAACATCATCGGCCATTAAAAAAAATATTGAAAAAAGTTATCGAAAAATGTTATTGGATCACAGGCTTTTAAGAATGAAAAAGAAGAAAAATGGCGCTTGCGTATTTTTAAATAAATTAGGCGTTTGTTCGATTCACAACTTTAGGCCATTAATATGCCGTCTTTATCCTTTTGATTATTATCCAAAAAAAGGAGCCGGTTTTTTCAATGAAATTCCCGAGTGTCCCATTCAGGTCAAATACAAAGGAACAATGCCTTTATCAAAATCTGAAATAAACAGATTGAAGAAAATTAAGAGAGATATGAGAATTGATGATAATTTTTATATCAAGAATATTAAAAAATTTGCCAATGACAATAAATTATTGTCCAAATAGAGGAACTATGAAAATTAAAAAGAATGTCCAGCAAAAATATTTTGAGGCGATAATTGACGGCAGAAAAAGATTTGAAGTGAGATTGGCCGATTTTAAATGCAAATCAGGCGATACTATCGTTTTGGTTGAGCAAAAAGATAAAACAAAAAATATTACGGGCAGGAAAGTTGAATGCGAAGTTTTGTATAAACTAAACACTAAAGAACTTAATAAATTTTATAAAAAGAAAGATATTGAAAAATACGGCTTGTTGATTTTAGCCGTGCGTAAAAAATTTAAATTTAAATAAAAAATTGTTAAAATAAATTATGTTGCAATATTTAGTTTTCGTCGGAGCGGCGGTTCAATTATCAGGAGTATTTTCTTATATAAAAGAAACTTTAAAAGGAAATACCAAGCCGAATAAAGTTACTTGGCTGATGTGGTCTATTGCTCCATTAATAGCGACCTTTGCGGCGATTTCAAGCGGAGTAAGATGGTCTGTTTTACCCGTTTTTATGGCCGGATTTTGTCCTTTATTAATTTTTATCGCTTCTTTTGTAAATAAAAATTCTTATTGGAAATTGGAAAAATTTGATTATCTCTGCGGGCTTTGTTCAGCATTGGCGCTTATTCTTTGGGGTATAACCAAAGAACCGATTATCGCGATTGTGTTTGCAATAGCAAGTGATTTATTTGCAGGAATTCCCACTTTGGTAAAATCATGGAAATATCCGGAAACAGAAACTGTTACTGCTTACATTACTGGATTATTCAACGCGCTTACAAGTTTTGCAGCAATAAAAATTTGGAATTTTTCATCATGCGCTTTTCCTGTATATTTAGTAATTATATGTACTTCTCTGATTTTCTCCGTTTATCATCGCAAAATTTTTAAAAAATAAATTCATTTCAATTTTATTAATTAAACGTATTAAACATTATATTTTATGACTCAAAATTCACAGAGTACAGTTCAAAATTTTTCCGAACTCGGCATTGCTCCGGCGCTTTATAACAGTCTTTTAAAATTGCATATCACTATTCCGACTCCGATTCAGCAAAAAACCATTCCAACCGCTCTCGAAGGAAAAGATGTGGTCGGTATTGCTCAAACCGGAACAGGTAAAACATTTGCTTTCGGACTGCCGATGATTCAACGGCTTAACCAAATAAAAGGCTGTGGACTTATTGTTTTGCCGACTCGCGAACTTGCTTTGCAAGTTGATGAAGCGTTATATAAAGTAGGCGCAGCAGTGGGATTAAGAACAGCCGTGGTAATTGGCGGAGCGCCAATGGGTGCGCAAATTCGCGCCTTAAATAGAAATCCTCATATTATTATCGCCACACCCGGCCGTTTAAATGATCATCTTCAGCAAAGAACGGTTCGGCTTAATAATGTAGTTATCGCGGTTTTGGATGAAGCTGACCGAATGTTGGATATGGGATTCGCGCCGCAAATTAAAACCATATTTCAGGCAATTTCTCCGGAAAGACAGACAATGCTTTTTTCCGCCACCATGCCGGCCGAAATTTTAACCATGGCAAAAATGTACATGAAACTTCCGATACAAATTGAAGTCGCGCCGACCGGAACGACTGTGGAAAAAGTTACGCAAGAAATTTTTATTATTCCGCAGCAAGATAAATTTCCATTATTGGAAAAATTATTAACGCAATATAAAGGATCGGTACTTATTTTTACGCGAACAAAACACGGCGCGAAAAAATTAAACGAATCAATTCAATCTTTGGGATATACGGCAAATGAAATTCATTCAAACAGATCTCTTGGCCAGCGCAGAGAAGCGCTTGCCGGATTTAAAACCGGTAAATACAGAGTATTGGTTGCGACCGATGTCGCGTCTCGCGGAGTGGATGTTGTCGGCATTGAATTGGTTATCAATTATGATTTGCCGGAAAACAGCGAAGATTACGTGCATCGCATCGGCCGAACAGCGCGAGCCGGAGCGGTCGGGCACGCCATATCATTCGCCACTCCATATCAAAGAGGGGAATTGCGGGACATTGAACGTTTGGTTCGAAAAAATATTCCCATTTCAAAAACTCCGGAACTTCCTCCAATGAGAAAAGGATTAACGCAACAAAAAACAGAAATGCCGAGAAGACGGGAAAATACCGCTCCAAAAAACAGAGACGATTATCGATCATATAGATTTCATAAACCCCGAAGATATTAATTTTAATTTATGCAAGAAACCATAGAAATATTTGACGTGGCGGTTATCGGCGGCGGACCGGCGGGTATGATGGCAGCCGGAAGAGCGGCGGAATTGGGCGCCAGCGTGGTGCTTTTGGAAAAAAATAACAATCTCGGAAAAAAATTGCTTATGACCGGCAAAGGCAGATGCAATCTGACGCAAAATCAGCCTGACAATCGCGAATTCATAAAAAAAATCGGTGCGAACGGGAAATTTTTATTTTCATCTTTGGCTTGCTTTGGTCCGGAAGAAACAATGCAATTTTTTAAATCGCATAACTTGCCGCTTAAAACAGAAAGAGGAAAAAGAGTTTTTCCGACATCCGACCGCGCGGAAGATGTGTTGAAAGTTTTGCAAAGATATCTCAAAGAA
>Ga0172379_10010924_pt1 | contig 10903 bp, 7 predicted proteins | sample GrowelOW334metaG_FD_119756 | JGI IMG/M metagenome (GOLD analysis project Ga0172379, IMG submission 119756) | Groundwater microbial communities from an aquifer near a municipal landfill in Southern Ontario, Canada - Groundwater well OW334 metaG | ecosystem: Environmental > Aquatic > Deep... | reverse complement strand
TTTTCGCCATATAGACCGTCTAGTGGGACCGACAACGGCAGCACTGTTTTTGCGTCGGACTGAATGACCTGCATAATGCGCCGTGCAACAATGCCAATTGCATAGTACGTTGCCCCTTTTGCCTGAATAATGTTGTAAGCCGCCTGACGTGCCTGCGTATACGCGTCCTTGATAACTGCATCCGTCATCCCGTCAAACGACGTGAGTTTTTTCCCGCCAACTGTCGCATGTGCAAAAACGGGGAAAGATGAATCTCCATGTTCACCAAGGATATACGCGTGAACACTTTGCGGATCAACACCGAGTTTTTCTGAGAGATGGAAGCGGAAACGCGCTGTATCCAGCATTGTTCCAGATCCAAATATTCTCCCTTTTGCCTGCGGATACTGCTTATTTGCGTAGTAGGTCAGTATATCAACAGGATTTGCGATCATGAGCAGAACAGCATCGGGTGCATTTTTCATGATCTCCGGCAGAATTGTGCGCAGAATCGCAATATTCCGATCACAAAGATCAAGCCGCGTATCGCCCGGGCGCTGTGCAACGCCGGCTGTGTACACAACAAGATGTGATCCAGCAATATCCTTGTAGTCGTCGGTTGCCGTGATTTTCACATAATCCAAAAATGGGAGCGCATGCTCTAAATCCAGTTTTTCACCCCGCGCCTTTTTCAGATCGCGCGAGACAAGGACAATTTCCGTGGGGGTTCCGTCCAACATCATGGCGTATGCGGCAGTGACACCCACATTTCCGCAGCCAATAATAGAAACCTTCAGTTCATGCGATTGTGTTTTTTTCATACTGTCATCATATACAGCAGAAGGGGAAAAAGGCAAGGAGACGTGTGATATGAGTTGTATTCATAAGTTCAAGATTATGAAAAGTTGAAGGCAACGATATGTTTGTTAGAAGGCAAAAAGGTGTATACTCTAGAGAGCTGTGAATGAAATCATAGATGGGTGCAGAAAAGGTTTTGACAATTGAGATATCATGTAATTAATTAAGGAGTTTTATGGGTTCGGATGAGAAATACTCATTTAAGCGTTTATTTTTGAAAACTCTGTTCTTCATTTCTTTTTTTCCTTTTGTAATAACATACTTTATTCTTGTTCATGAGAATTGGATTCCTCGAAAAAAAATTGAATTAATTATAAGTTTGTGGGTTTTATTATTACTCTTGATTGGTGTTTCAGGTTTTATTAGATCTCAAAAGATCAGTACGGTATCGAAATCGACTGAAGTCTATAATACTGTGTCTGTAGTCCAACCTTCAGATATACCGATAGAAATTTCGGTGAAAGAAACACAAGAGATAAATAAAGAACCTAACTCCTCTCCACAACTTTTGCAGCAGGCAACCCCGCTTGAAAAAATCAATACTATTGTTTTGGACATCGCTAATGTTACGCCAACAGTATATAGCGAAGATAATTTTGCTAATGAAATGAACGCACCATACAATATTGTTGTAAATCTACCATATGATCATTCCATTTCAAGTTGTGCAATGGCGAAAAATTTGAGTGTGGAAGTTGTTAAATCATTATTTGGAGATATTGAAGTACGAAACAAAATTGATAGAGTTATTGTTACAGTCCCATATTATTTACGAATGAGCTTGGGATCCGATGATGGAATACCAATGGCAGAGAATGATGCGTTTGGTGGACCATCTTTGTATTGGGAAACACTTGAAAAAATTGGATTAGGTGAACGTGAGGTTGACAACTTTAGAATGAGAACATGGGGTGTTTATTTAGATGGATGTAACTGAATTCCCACTTTCCGACACCACTTTGCAACAGGACAACTGTCACATTTTGGGTTGATTGGCCGGCATGTTTCCTGTCCGTGGCGGACAAATATCCGGTTCATATCCGTCCACCATTTTTTCGGGATGATGCTGTCTAAAGCAGTCTGACTTTCTTCAACTGAAGTTGTTGTTATCCATCCCAGCCGATTCGGAATCCGATGGACATGTATGTCAACGGCGATGTGTGGGTTGTGGAAACACACCGTTAACAGAACATGTGCAGTTTTTGGTCCAACACCAGGCAATGAAATAAGATCACTTTTTGTTTGAGGCACCTTTCCCGCATGTTTTTGTATGAGTATTGCTGCCAGCTCATGAAGATGACGTGCTTTTTGCCGGAAGAATCCAATCGGACGGATGATTTCTTCTAAAGTCTGAATTGGAAGACTCAATACCTGCTGAACTGTTGGTACACGCTGAAAAAGTGCCTTGGCAACCTCAATAGTTTTTATATCGGTTGCGCGCTGGGAAAGAATGACGGCAATAAGCATTTGAAAGGGGTCATGTGCAAATGCATCATGCATGGGATGCGTTGGGTAGAGTCTGCACAAAACAGAAAAAACATGATCAATATCTGCTGTTTTCACAGGATGTTGCGCTTTTGGTGAGAACATGGCACAATTCTACCGCATTATGAGGACGATAACGAACGGAACACGAGCTGATAAACCGACACTAGTTGTCGCAACAACCAGTACGGGAAAAAAGAACGAGTTTTCACTGCTCTTGGCAGATGAAAACTGGACCGTTTCTTTTGTGGATGCATTTATTCCGGATGGATCAAGCTTTACCCCTCCAGAGGAAACAGGTGCATCATATCGTGAGAATGCTCAGATAAAGGCTCGAGCGTTGGCCTCACTCCTCCCAAAAACGGGTGAGTACTTTGCATTGGCAGATGATTCAGGTATAGAGGTTGAAGCACTGCCACATATGTTTGGTGTAAGATCCTCTCGGCAATACGATGGAAGTACAAGAGAGAAAAATGAATTCCTTCTCCGCGATTTGCAGAATAAAAATAATAGAACAGCACGGTACATGTGTGCACTTTGTTTAATTGAAGTGCAGTCTGGTGAAGAGTGGATGTTTTATGGTTCGCTGGATGGCAAAATTGCGGAAGCATTGTCGGGTGATGAAGGATTTGGATTTGACCCGCTGCTTATTCCGGACGGTCACACACGAACATTTGCTCAGCTTGGCTCTGACATTAAAAATGAGATAAGTCATCGTGCAAAAGCAGTAAAGGAAATGAAAACGTTTCTACAAACATATATAAAGAAAGGGAAAAATGATTGATCCGCGGAATACACAGCTCGCCGAAATACTTGCACTTCATTCAATTAAAGTGAAATCTGATGATAAAGTGCTCATTAAGGCAACATCTCAGCTTGCGCTGCCGCTCGCGCGTGAGGTATACAAACAAGTATTAAAACTTGGCGGTTTTCCGCATTTGGTCATTGGGGATGAGCCGCTCTCAAAATTTTTCTACGATCATGCACAGAAAAAACATTTGGACGACAAGCCGGTTATTGACGAATACTTGGCAAATTGGTCTGATAAATCGGTCATAATTGTTGGAGAAAACAATACGCGGGAACTGGCAGAGGCAGATAACAAAAAACTGACACAGCGTGCAAAAGCAACAAAAACCATTCGGGATAAAATGCTGGAGAAGCCATGGATTCTTACCTATGTTCCAACGCCCGCCATGGCACAGGATGCGAACATGAGCACAGACGACCTCGAAGATTTTTACTTTAACGCATGTATTTTGGACTGGTCAAAACAGTATGCATCAATGAAGAAGTTAGCAGACTCACTTACCAATGCAAAAAAGATTGAAGTTGTTGGCGACCGAACGCATCTCACCTTGTCAGCAAAAGGACGAATCTTTATTCCATGTGCAGGGGAGTTCAACATGCCGGATGGAGAAGTGTTTACCGCACCAGTGGATGATTCTGTTGAGGGGTATGTGTACTTTAACTATCCGCTGCTGAGGCAGGGAAAAATGATCCGCGACATCCAGCTTTATTTTGAAAAGGGAGTTGTTGTGCGTGCACAGGCAAGTGAGAATCAGGACTTTTTGGAAGAGATTCTAAACACCGATGCGGGCGCTCGCCGGCTTGGCGAGTTTGCAATTGGGCTGAACCCTGGCGTAAAGCGGTACATGTACAACATTCTTTTTGACGAAAAAATGAGCAATTCTATCCACATGGCGCTAGGTGCCGCATATAAAGAGTGTAACGGAAAGAATGAATCGGCGATTCACATGGATATCGTTAAAGACATGCGGCCTGAGGGGAGCACGATAACAGTCGATGGAAAAGTACTGAATCCTTGGGGAAACTAGTGACCTACGAGCTCATTAAATTCCTCATCAGATAATTTGAGTAATGTCATGTCCTTGCCTAAGGGTGAATTTGTAATTTCAGCACCAAACCAATCCGGTGGTTGAAATCGGAGAGCGTCTTCATCTGTATTAAAAAACACTTCACAGCGGTTTAGTCCTTCAAAACGATCCTTATAGATTCGTAGGATTATTTTTGGATTATCCGAAACGATGTAACTATCTCTAACGATATGAAAACTGGCGTATTTTGCCAATTGTTCAAACTCTTCTTTCGCCAACGGTATTACTTCTTCCTCTCTCACAGTTTTACTGATATCAGTTTTCTTTTCAAGCTCATAAATGTCATTTTTTAATTCAACACGAATAACAGAACTTTCTCCTATGTATAAATAATGCCTCTCATTATGTTGTGGCGTTACATGGGAAAGATCAGGGATGTGAAGCGATATGTATTTTCGGGTAATTGTTTGTTTCATATCTTTAACTTTTGAAAAAATTCTTTGCTTTTTCAAGCGTGAGTGCTTTGTCCTCTGTATACTCTCCAACCCTGGTTCGACGCAGCGCAGTAACGTATCCGCGTGTTCCCAGTTTTTCTCCAAGATCGCGTGCGAGTGATCGAATGTAGACACCGGACTTGCATGCAACAGAAAACTCAATATAAGGATATTTGTATGAGATCAGTTTAATAGCATCAATTGTTATTGTTTTTTCTGCGATTTCAACCTTTTTTCCGTCACGTGCATGCTCATATGCTGGTTTACCGCCGATTTTTACCGCACTGTAGGCGGGCGGCCGCTGCTGAATCGTTCCGACAAAATGCTGCAGTGCAAACTCAACCTCATCAAGAGATGGTTTTTGTGCAGCATCTACAATATGAATAGGACCCTCGGCATCATCGGACTCCGACCAAGCACCCAGCTCAACGGTTGTAACATATTCCTTGTCTGTACCAAGTAAAAAAGTTGAAAGCTGTTTTGTTGCCTTGCCAATGCCAATGACCAGGATGCCGCTAGCCAGTGGATCCAGCGTTCCGCCATGTCCAATTTTCGTTTTTGGCGGCAGAACGTGCTTGAGTTCCCGAATCACATCATATGAACTTATACCAACCGGCTTATCAATCGCGCCAATCCAGGAAAGTGGTTTTTGTGTATCTGTCATGTGCGTAGTATACGCGAAGATAGAGAACAATCTTATGCAGTTTAACTTTTATCTCTCCTTAAACGCATATGCCACTGGTTCATACAGATCAAATAAAAATGCTTTTGGATCAGCCTTTTCATCCCCAGAGAAGATTTCTAAATGAAGATGTGGGCCGGACGATCGCCCCGTTGAGCCAACTCGCCCAATTGGTTTTGTCACTGGTACAAACTCACCAACGGAAACATCTGCTATTGATAAATGCGCATAAAGTGACCGAATGCCATATTCATGTTCGATAATAATAAACCTGCCGTACCCGTACGATTCATATCCAACCTCTGCAACATGTCCAGAAGCTACAGGGTAAACAAACGAGCCGTATTCTGTGGCCATATCATAGCCGGGGTGATACCAGGAAAATTCCTGTGTGATACGGTAACTTCCGGCCAGTAATGGGAGTTTGTATACTGGGGCGGTAAATGTGCGGACTGATGCTGAAATATGTGAAATTTGTTGTGTATATGCAAAACAAAAAATGAAAACTGATAAATAGGTGATTACTGCGATGCATACGTGTGATTGTCGCGCTTTCATGAGATGAACTATATCACAAAGTTTGTATAAATCTAGTTATAGGTTATCATAAAAAGTGACATAATAATATATGTCCTGTGCGATCAGTGTGTATGAATACAGGATATCCTCATTTTTCCCCGTCCAGAGTAAATTAACGCTTTACAAAGCAGATATAAGTATGTGTATAATGCATGAAATCGCGGACGCAGCACCGAAGAGGCTGTGTTGTACCTTGAAAGGGGAACTATGATGCTCGGAGCTACTATTCGAAAAAAGATGATGTCATGGTTGATGATTACATCACTTTTTATACAGAACCTCGCTCCAGCAATAGCATTTTTCCCCGTCCAGTTTGCACAAGCTGCCACAGAGCCAACCGTGGAGTTTACCTACACAGATCTCAACCAGACATTTCATACAACAGTAACGGATGCGACACATACATCACTTTCACTCCTGTATCTGAATGGTGATGGTGTCCAGGATAATGCAACCGCGGTTGGAGACGGTACGCCGTTTACATCTGATATGTTTGCAGGTACATGTTCAACAGACGGATGTACATCAAATGATCCCAAAAGCGGTATTCTTTACGTTGATACAACATATGGCGATCTTCAAACGTACCGCCGATACATTTCATTCAGAATCGTAAATGGTGAACTTCAGATTATTGAAGATATCTGTAATGGGTATTTAACAGCAGTGACGCATGATCAGGAAGTGCTTCGTGTCGATACAACAACTGGAAATCTTGAAGTTGTTGGTTCTCTGCCTTTTGCATCAGCCGCGAGTGCTGGTCTTCGTGACGGTACGATCACTTGGTATATTGAATCATCAGGAAATGATGACAGGCTTGCATATTATGATCACTCAACAAACACCTCCACAATTGTTGGAGCACTGAACATCCCAAGTCATTTTTCTATGCTTGCATTTGATATGAATGGAACATTGTATGGTATTTCTGACACCCGCATGCTCTATACCATCAACACGACAACCCCTTCTGCAACACTCTTAGGTGAAATTGACCGTCTTCCTAACGGAGTAATTGGAAACGGCGGAGATATTATCTTTACACCGGTTGGTGCTTTTCTTATGGACTGGGCGGGTATTCTTTACTCACTCGATGTAACAAACCTCACAGCAACAGAGATTATTGATTATGGGAACGGTCAGGATGGATTAAACAACATTTCTGGAATGGAATATCAAAACGGGAAACTGTATGTTGCAACAGATAGCGGCCGCGTGTATTCCATAGACTTGTTCAATAACTATGCACTTTTAGCAATGCCAGAGCATGACAACGCACTTATTCGTGACTTGAGTCCGTGCCGGCCATATGTTCCAAATCCGTCACCAACTCCTTCACCAGTGCCATCACCGACTCCGTCACCCACACCATCTCCATCTCCAAGTCCGACACCAGTTGCAACATCTTCAGCAGTAACCGTCTGTAAACAAGATACCCTTCAGAACCCCGTTTCTGGATGGCAGTTTTCGTTATACAACCCAACTGCGGTAGACTCAGTGACTGTTCTTCCGTCCAACGCGGCAAAAAATGGGAATGAGGTTGTTACTTCCTCAGTTTTGCCCGCAGCAGACTACATTTTGCGCGCCGACGGTATGTATCATTATAGAAATACGACAAATGCTGAAAATACTGACGCAACCTTTTCACAGCGTGCGCCTTCTGACCCTGTGTACAACAGTACCTATGGCGGGTGGGTAAACGTCACAACATTCCCGGCACCACACACAGGCTGGCTTGGTATCATGGTTGATGGAGCATCCACAAACTGGGCGGATGTGTACAACCCAGAACACACATATGTGCTCAGTAAAGCAGGATATGCCGGCGGTCAGTTCTCATTCACAATTCTTGACGACTTTTACGGTGACAACACAGGAAACATCCCAGTCGGAATCTATCAGGGGTGGACACAAACGACCGATGCTACAGGATGTACAACCTTTGCAGATGTTCCGTTTGGTACGTATTCACTCGAAGAATTGATGCAGTACAACTGGGAACTTGTGACAGATCCAACAAATACTGGTTCCGTCACAATTAATGATCCTGAAGAGACATTTACATTTGTTAATCGCCGTACAGATGTAAACTCAACCGTTGTTACAGGTATGAAGTACCATGATCTCGATCAGTCCGGTACAAAGGACATTGATGAGCCAGGATTGGAAGGATGGCAGATTGTTGCAGCAAAGCATCTTGAACAGCTTACTGTTCAAGCAGAAAACGCACCTGTTTCAACAACAGTAAACACACTGCAGACAGGGAAACAGTATCTTGTCCGAGCTGAAGGAACATATGAAGCGGGAGACTCAATTACTGCTGATGCAAAGTTCTCGGTCCGCTCACCAAACACAGAATGGACAGATCTCGTACAAAATTATGAAGGGTATGGGCCAGCATTGCTTGACCTCCAGTACTCCTTGGGTGCGCCCATGGTATCTCCAAATTGGGGATCATACAACGGCAGCCACGTGTACTGGACCCTGCTTGATGGAAATGATTCCGCTCTTTCGCTCCAGCTCAATGACTTTTATGCAAGTAACGATACTGGATACCTGACGGTCGACCTGTATGAAGTTGTTGCGTCAACCGTAACCGATGCTGACGGCAACTACACATTAGACATAACAGATAATCTTGACGATCTCATCATCGCCGAGATCCAGCAGGATGGATACATTCAAACAGCCCCGGCACCAGCACAGGGCGGGTACTGCACAGTTGAGGCTCAGCAGGAGGCAGTATGTGACTTCGGAAACTACAGTCTCAGCCAAGAACCAGCCTTTGACATTGTTGTCTGTAAAGAGGATGCATCCGAAACACGATTGAATGATTGGGACATGACACTTACTGATGTCGTGCAGAATGCCACAACCCAGGCAACAGGTGACGGACGTGTTCAGGGATGTACAACCTTTACCGATCTCTCAGCGGGAACATATACACTTGCTGAATCAATGAAGGAAGGGTGGCAGCGTCTGCCCGATGCATCAAACGACACAGTTCCTGAAAGCGGTTTGATTACAGTTGGTGACAATGAACAGTCAACCTTTACCTTTGTGAACGGTCTCCTTCCAGCTGAGATTGGCGGAATGAAGTTCCACGATCGAAGCGGGAATGCCCTGCGTGATGAAGGTGACGAGGGTTTGGAAGGATGGACCATTTTCATTGATGAAAATGAAAACCAGCTTCTTGATGACGAGGAAACGTTCACGACAACCGATGCGACCGGTTCATATCAGTTTACTGGATTGGTTGCGGGCGAATACACTGTCTGTGAAGAGCAGCAGGACGGTTACGAGCAGACCTACCCAGGTACCCCAGCCTGCCATACCGTAAACGTTAAAGCAGGTGAACAGGCAACGGGAGTAGATTTTGGAAACCACATGGTAGATCCAGAATTAACACTCTTGAAGTCAAATGATGCAGTGGGAGACAAAGCACCTGGACAGTCTGTGACCTATACACTTACTGTTCTTGCAGAGGAGAATCCTGTACTTGGCACATCGGTTGTTGACCTTCCGCCAGGTGGGTTTAAGTATCGCGTCGGCAGCTGGACCGCTCAGTCGTCTGTCCGCGGTGATCTCAAGACTCTTGGTGTTACAACTGAACCTACCTATGCCTCTCCAGGTACATGGCAGCTTGGTGACATGGAAAATGGTGAAGTTGTCACATTAACGTATGTTGCTGACATCAGCAATGAACAGCAGTACGGCTTGTATCCTGATCTCGCATGGGCGCAGGGACAGTCAATCGGTGGCGACGAGGTTATGGCGAATGCTGATACAGGCTTGTTTGTCGGAACAGAAGTGCCGGTGATTGCATACGCACAGGAAGTTGCATCGGTTGATGTTCATTCAGAAGAATCACGCACAGAGGAGCGCACAGGCTCAGTTTTGGGTGCCTCTACAACGCTTCCTGCTACCGGAGCCTCAACTGCAGCAACAGTTGCTGCTTTGTTTGCAGTGGCGGCTGGCGCAGTCCTCTTATTGACTGGTAAGAAAAAGAAGCAGATGAGTGTGGTACTTGCTGCGGTTGCGGTTTTTATGCTCTTGCCTTCAGTTGTGTCTGCTGCAGGACTTTCGATCCGTATGCACGCGCCAAAATCGCCAGGATATCTGCAGAGTCTGCAGATAGGCATTGTTGCACTTGATGTGCAGGACCGCGCAATTTCGGTTCAGTGTATGAAAAAGGGCCCTTCTGATGCTGAATATTCACAGTTTGGTGCGACCAAGCTCCTCAAATCGGGTGGTAACAGCGACTACTGTCAGGCAGATTCCAGTATTATCAGCACAAAAGGAACCTACTACTTCCGTGCAATTGCAACAGCGGGTGAAGACTTTGCCGAAAGCAACGTCGTGACATACGATTACGATTCAGATGGTCCTGGAACACCAAGCAACTTTGGAAAATCAAAGTCGGGAAGCTGTACATACGAAGTTCGTTTTAAAACAGCTGATGATGGCGGGAAAACAAACAAAGTTGAGCTGTACAGGTCAGAAAACAAATCATTTACTGCAGATGCGGGAACACGTGTTGGTTCTACAGGCATTGGATCAAATCAGAATGGACAGATCAACGACACACCATCTGACTGCGGAAAGACCTACTACTATGTGATCCGCGCCTTCGACGGAATTGGCAATGGTTCTGGTTTGATCGGTGACAGAGATGTGACCTATAACACAACCTATGTGACAACGGGATCGACAACCACAACACTCACAACAGAACAGGGTGCATTGCTTGCGGCCGCTGGTACGAATTTGTCAGGCCGGTCAGCAGCGGGTACTGTTACCACAGGCGGAAATGCTGAAGAAGCTCAGGAAACCGAGGAATCTCCAGCACCGCAATCGTCTCCTTCCATTGGCGGCGGTGCCACGCAGGAAGAAGAAGGTAAAGTTTTGGGTGCACAGACCAATACATTTGGCGAGTTTGCACAAAACGCAGCCAAAAAGATCTTCAGTCCGATTGGTATTGCCGTTGT
>Ga0172379_10010923_pt1 | contig 10903 bp, 12 predicted proteins | sample GrowelOW334metaG_FD_119756 | JGI IMG/M metagenome (GOLD analysis project Ga0172379, IMG submission 119756) | Groundwater microbial communities from an aquifer near a municipal landfill in Southern Ontario, Canada - Groundwater well OW334 metaG | ecosystem: Environmental > Aquatic > Deep... | reverse complement strand
TGGACAAAAAGTATTGGTTGCAGCAAAAGGGATTGAAGCTTCATCCGGAAGATTTTTAAATGAGATTTATGCACAGTATATTCCGGAAGAAAATCTCAGCTTTTTATCGGGCCCTTCGTTTGCGTCAGAGGTCATTCGTTCATTGCCGACGGCGTTGGTGATTAACTCGCGCTCTACACAAACTGCCCATGAATTTGCGGCATTGTTTCCGAAATTTATTCGTACGTATATCAGTGATGACGTGATGGGTGCAGAGATTGCAGGTGCTTATAAAAATGTTATTGCGATTGCTGCTGGTATTTGTGAAGGATTAGCTTTAGGACATAATGCGGCGGCTTCTCTTATATCCAGAGGGTTAGTTGAGATGCAACGCTTTGGCAAGGTCTATGGTGCGCATGACGATACATTTTTAGGTCTTAGCGGGGCAGGGGATTTGTTTTTAACCGCCAGTTCTTCCATGTCACGTAATTACCGTGTTGGTTTGGGATTGGCAGCTGGAAAAACCAAAGAATCGGTATGCAGTGAAATTGGCGAAGTGAGTGAGGGGATCGGTACGGCGTATGCTCTTCATGAGATTGCTCAAACCAAAGAGATCTATCTTCCGATTGCTGCAGAAGTATATGCTATTTTAGAGGGTAAATCTCCGAAACAAAGTTTAAAAGATTTGATAGAAAGGTAGAAAAATGTTAGTACACATCGTTATGTTTCAATTTAAAGAGGAAAATAAAGAGGTTAATTTGCTGCACGTTAAAGCAATGCTTGACGCACTTCCTTCTAAAATAGATACACTTAAAAGTATGGAAGTTGGCATGGATATAAGCCGTAGTGAACGATCATTTGACTTGGTTTTGACCTCCACGTTTGAAGATCAGATAGGGCTAAATGAATACGCTGTTCATCCAGCTCATTTGGAAGTTGTGAATGTTATCAAAGAGGTAACAAGTCTTGCAAAAGTAGTTGATTACGTGCAGTAAAAGAATTGCTAACACTTTGCTAATAATCTTGGTGTATAATAATATATATCGATTAAAGGGGTTACTATGAAAATGTTACTTACTCTCGTGTCGGCTTCGGCTATTTTAGCAACGTTGGCGTTTGCTGAAACACCTGTACAAAATCAAGAACAGGTTCAAAATAAAGTGCAAAACGAAGTTCAAAATCGTTTTAAAAATATGAAAACAGATGAGCTTTTAGAAAAGCGTGGGACGATGACGTCTCAACAAGAGCGTGAACAGCTTCATAATGAACTGATGACGCGTGAGCAAAAAATGACGAAAGAACAAAAAGAAAAGTTCAATAAGCGCCCTCCGGAAAATCGCATTCCTAAAGGGATGGGTCAAGGCGGTGGCATGGGCGGAGGTAATGGAGGGCGTTAATCGTCCTGCTTTTACCTTAACGAGGCACGGTTAATTATTTTTTAAGTGCCTCTATTTCTTCTGCTTTTTCCTCGATTGTCAGTAACTCTTCTACTTTTTCTTCATAAAGCGTTTTGGTTTTTTCGAGTTCATCCGCTAAAGTACGAATTCCCTTTTCTTCATAACACTTTGGATTGGCTAAACATGCGTTAAGTTCATCCATTTTAGCTTCAATTAACTCAATTTCTTTGGGTAAAGTCTCCAAAGCTCGAGTTTCATTGTAGGTGAGTTTGAATACTTTTGGTTTTTCAACGATGCTTTGTACTGTGGCAGTTTTAGAAAATTCCAGCGCCATAGCATCCATCTCTTGAAGCTCTTTTTCATCGTCGAGATATTCACTGTAAGGCTTAAGACTCTCTTCGATTGTCCCATCACCCTTGAAAATAAAGAGTTTTTTAGCAATTTTATCGACAAAATAGCGGTCATGGCTTACCAATATGACAGCACCGGGGAAGTTTTGGAGTTTCTCTTCTAAGATATTGATCGTTGGGATATCGAGATCATTGGTCGGTTCATCGAGGATGAGACAATCCACTTTTTTGGTGAAAAGTAAAGCGAGTGCAACACGGTTTTTTTCTCCGCCGCTGAGTGAGCCTATTTTTTTATCCAAAAATTCTCGAGGGAAGAGAAAGTTTTTAAGATAGCCATAGACGTGATAATCTGTCCCTTGTGCATCGACGCGATCACCGCCGTGAGGACAAAACGTCTCAATGAGGTTGAGTGAATCATCGAGCATTTCGCGGTGTTGATCGAAATAACCAATACTTAGTTCCCCTTGCTTGATAATGCCGCTTGTGGGTTTAAGTCGTCCTAGCAGGGCTTTGAGGAGAGTTGATTTTCCGCTTCCGTTGGGTCCTACGACGGCGATGACATCTTTTTGCAAAATCCGCGTTGAGAAATCTTTGATGAGAAGTTTATCCCCCAGTGTCAGACCTAAATGCTCCAATTCAAAGAGCATCTTTTGACGATTTACCCCTTCTCCTCGGTTAAAATGTTTGGCTTCGCGTTCCAGTTCGAGACGCATCTTATGGATTTTAGTCGGATTGTTTTTGGCATCTTCACGTAGAGCCAATACACGCTCTTTGCGTCCTTCGTTACGTTTTAGACGTGCTTTTACCCCACGTGAGAGCCACTCATTTTCGGTTTTAAGCAGTTTGAGGAGGTTGTCGTGCTGTTGTGCCATCGTGCGCAAGAGTTCTTGTTTTTGTACGAGGTAGTTGCTATATCCGCCGGTGAATTCACGCAAAGTACAATCTTCAACTTCGATGGTTTTTGTGGCAATTTGATCGATAAAATAACGGTCATGAGAGATAAAAAGAAGAGTGAACTTTTCTTTTAAAATCAGTTCTTCGAGAAACTCTACCATGTAAACGTCGAGGTGATTGGTGGGTTCATCCAGCAATAAAATATCGGGCTTAAGAAGCAGCAGTGATGCAAGAGCAACGCGACGTTGTTCTCCGCCGCTTAGGAGATCGACATTTTTATTTTCATACTCAGTAAGCATAAAGTGATGCATAATACGCACAATTTTATCGTCCAAATTCCAAGCGTTATGATGATCGAGAAAGTTGCTTAAACGTGCTTGCTCATCCAACAAGGCAGTATTTTCATATTCGGTTGCGAGAAGGGCAGAAATCTCATCAAAACGGACTTTGGACGTTCGAAGCTCTCCCAACCCTGCTTCGACTGCCTCTCGAACGGTGTGAGACGGGTCAAATTTCGGAACTTGAGAGAGCATTTTGATCTCAATGCCCTGTCGTGTCATGCGCTCGCCCTCATCGGCATCAAGTGAACCGTGGACGATTTTCATCAGAGTTGATTTGCCGCTGCCGTTTTTACCGACAATAACAACACGCTCACCCTCATCAATGTGAAAGTTGATGTTTTCTAAAATTTTCTGCGCTTCGTAGTGTTTGCTAACACCGAGTAGATCGACTAATGCCATAAATTATTCCTAAGTTCTTTGGTGCCAATAAAATGGTTTTTGATTTTGATGCATAACGGCGATAATAGTAATATGGTCGTTTGCATGCTGATACACAAGCCCAAAGGGAAAACGATTGCATAAACAACGTCGTGTACTTTTAGTCATTGATTGCCATGCATTGGGAAAATCGATAATGCGTAATATAGTTGCATAAACTTCTTGTGCGAATTCTAATCCTAATCCTATTTGTTGTTCTTCATAATAATCAATAGCATGATTGAACTCTAATTCAGCATCAGGGAAAAAACTAAAATTCATTTGCTAAGGCGATTTTTGATTTTTTGAAAGACTTCTTTTCCATTTATTGGGGTAATTGTTCCTGAATCGAGTATTTGAACACGTTTTTCAATCTCTTGTTTCCATAACTCTTCAACAATCTCTGAGTGAGGGTTTAAACTTGACAATAATTTTTCAATCAATTTTGTTTTGAGATCAATAGGCATAAAATCCACTTGTGATAAGAGCTGGTTTGTGTCTAGTGCTACCATGATATACGCCCTTTTAATGAAATACTTATTCTACGGACATTATAGCTAAAACAGGAGAATTCAAAATACGATTTCTTTAAAAAGCGTGCGAATTTTATCCATTTCAGCGTTTGTGATTCGCGAGCCAAATATCCCCTTTCGAGACTGTCATGGAGTGTCTCGTTGTATCATTAAAGCAGGATCAACACAAAGCGTGTTGTTACAATAGGGAATTATCGGGGAACTAAGGCGCATTAATATCCCATTTATGAATATAAGGCTAAAAACAATATAATAACATGATATTGAATCAACAAGCATTTTATTCCGAAAGAAGCTTCATGAAAACAGCCTTTCTGCTTATTTTTATTTTATTCGTCAGTCATATAATCATCTTTGCTGAAAATAACGCAAAAATTTCTACTAAAGCAAAACAAATTATGGAAAACCATATTATGAAAATAAAAGGGATTGGTGAGGCGGATCATGTATATAAAAATGGAAATAATGAAATTATAGTTTATACAGCAACAGGTCCATGTTTTAATGATAAAAGTGCACGACCAGGGGGTTGTGGTAATAATTACCTAACATACATGTTGGCAATAATAGATGGAAAAATATTTCTACCTATTCAAGTCGGAGGAAAAGGATACGCTGATATTAGTGCAGTTGATTTTAAAAACAATACAATTTTACTTGATGCTTCAACCTATCAAGTGAATGACCCAATGTGTTGTCCAAGTGGATCAAGTGTAATTGAATACAAAATTCAGAATTCAAAACTTGTAAAGTTTAATCAGTCATCAAAAACAGTTCAGTACTCTATTTTTCCTGATGATGTACAATTGGTTAATCAAAATCGTAAAATATACAATCAATATGAAACAACTGAAATTGCACGAATTATCTCTAGTGAATTGGCAAAAAATTTACCGCAACAGATTAATCGATACATGACATTTTACAGTGTGTATTATTTTGGTAATGAAATATTTTTGAAGATGTCATTTGATGAAAAACAATTTGAAGATCCTACTATTTTACAATCTCCCGATTTTAGGGAATCTCTAACAAATTTAGCAAAACCAATATTTAAACAAAATGTTTGTACTAATGCTGACATATTTGCCGCACTTGAAAAAGGAGTGGTGCTTAAATATAAATATTCTTTTAGCCATGATTCGAATGAATTAACTTTTACAGTTTCCATTGAAGATTGTAGATAAAAGAATTGAACAAATCCAAAAAAAATATTAAGTAATGGCTCATGCATTTTACTGGTGGATGTGTTATCATTAGCATTGATTTATATAAGTTTAATGGGCAAATCTTATAGAAAATCGATAATAAACTTTTCCTTGTGATGGATACTAGGGTTAAGATAGAAGAGGAAGAGTATCGTTTCCGTATAAGTCGTAGTCAAACTCTTATAAAAATTCGAGTATAAAAGAAGTCTAAAATTAATCATTCACTAAAAGAGGTTTAGTTATGTTAAAAAAAATAATTTTTATGTGTATTTTTTCAACAATTTTATTTGCAAAACCGATAGATTTAGAATGTAAATTATCGAAAACCATGTTTGGTAAAGAATATAAAACACCACTTAACTTTCTAATGGATTTTACTATCGATTCAGACAAAAAGACAGTTTTAGCCGAAGGTATGATGGGAGATATAGATAATGTAGAGTTTTTGCCCTCTAAAATAATAATCATGAGTAGTTTGAATTTTGAATATAGTTCTAGAACTGTTTATACTAAAGTTTGGATTGATAGAAATACATTAAAAATTACTACAATTACTGGGGTATTGAAAAACGAAGTCGACAGGGTTGAAGACACAAGATGGTTTGAAGCTATTGGTACATGTAAAATTCGATCAATCAAAAATAAAATTTGAAAACGTTCAGAATTTCGTATCAGCTTCCAAGCTCAATAAGTCAAAATAAATGCAGGTTCTAAATCAATCCCAGACGAAATAAAAAGCTTAGAAAAATCTTCCAAATGATCCTTTCCACAAATAATAAGTACAGGCCAAATATTGAGATTTTCGATTCTTTTTATCCATTCACCTTCTCTTTGTCGATAAGTGGTTTGAACTCTATTTGCGTAATCGTCATATGGTTCTGAAGGCCAATTTTGAGAACTTGGTTCAGTTGACAAATTCTCAGTACTATACTTCATTGTTAATTCATAAACAATATCATTTTCACGCTCTATGTGTAAGTTTCGACGCTCATCGGGTGTTGGTTCAACAATTGCGTATTTAATACCCAGCTTATCAGATAAAATAGCTGCAATTGATTTAGATTTATTATCAATTTCTTCAGCTATCGCACAAATATTATGTTCATTACACAATTCTTCAATGTAAGATCCAAATGCACGATCATTTCTTTGAATCGAATGACTTGTGCCGATCAATACAGCTTTTTTCATCACTTTTGAACCATCTAAATGCAGTGTTCAGGAAACTTTTCTACAAATGGTTTCAATACATTCATGTCAATTGAACTTTTGAACCAAAATTCTTCCTCACCATTTCTCAAAATTTTTAACGTTTCTTGATCAAAGCTTTTTCCACATGCAACTATTAAGCATTTCTCATTTTTTTCTGTCTTTATTTCTATAGGTGGAACTAATTCAAGGGTTATTACAAACATCAATTTTGGCTCCCATTAAATTTATTTCACTTCTAACATTTATCACTTTCCTACTCTCCTGAGTTGAAGCATTTTCACTTTCTGAATTCATTAAAGGTTGATTGCAATTAATAACCTATTAATATCTCAGGAAAATATTGCTGATAGAACTCTTTCAAGCCTTTTAGTGCTGTCATTGGTATAACTAACTTTACTCTAGTATCTGTATCTTTTAAAAATGCTTTACCTTCAAGTTGTTTAAGTCCGAAATGACTTGTATAATCAACTAAAAATTTTCTCTCTCCATATACAAAAACTGTATCGATATTAGTCATTCAAATTCCTATTAAAAAGTGTTATTTTTTATATAATACATCAAATATAATACTCTGGAAAATCTTTTATAGGTGTCGTTTCTATATATCCTAGCTTGAACACAACAGGTAATTTCATGTCAAAATTGTATTGTCTATCTATATTGAAAGCACTAAAGACCAATTCATTTCCTCTTTTCGTAATATAGCCAGCTATTTTATTTTTGGAATAAGGGTGTTCAATCATAAAAGCATCCCCTTCTTTTACATTTGTACCATTAAGTATCATTGTCTACGACTAAAATGTATTATCTGCCTGATCATCACATAAAACCTACTTCTAGCGACTTGGTTCTAAATATTTTTCCCCAACCATCATGTCCACAATCGCTTTAAATACTGGCACTGCTGTTGTGGATGGAAAGTAGGAAGCTTGTGGATCGATAACTGTAATGCCTATTGTATAGGCATGTTTATCATCATTGACAAATCCGACAAACGAAGTATTGTAGCCTCCATCGGTAGATTTACCATCTTTGAAAATATGTACCGATCCAGTTTTACCACCTATTTCAAGTCCATTAGTCTGTGCAACTTTTCCAGTACCCTCATTGACCACTTTAATCAGAATTTGTTTCATCTGCTTTGCAGTATCGGGTGAGATCACTTGGGTCGATTCGATTTTATTGGATTGATTGATTTTTGGAGTGATCATACGACCATTGTTATTGAAAGCATTATAGGCTTTTACCATCTGCATAGGATTGGAACTCACTCCATAGCCATAAGAGACGATTGCTTTGTAGAGATAATTGTCAAGCTGTTCAGAAGTGGGGATGCTTCCGTTTCGCTCATTATGTAGATCGATACCGCTAAAATGAGAAAATCCAAATTTATTCAGACCTTCTACAAACTCTTTGCCACTCATACGTTGTGCCAACTGAACCATTCCGATATTAGATGAGTATACAATAACATCTTCGGCACTTAGCGACTTAAATTTTTGTTCATCGAGTATGGTTTTTACACCTAATGTGTAGTTTCCATCATGGCAATCTATCATTTCATTCGGATTGACCAGACCTTTTTCGAGAAGTAATGAAAAAACGATGGGTTTAATAACCGATCCCGGTTCGTGACTGTATTCAATGGCTTTGTTTTCTGGATGTGCACTGTTTGGATCAAAACGGTTTGAGCTTGTTATAGAGAGAACTTTACCTGATGTCGATTCCATGACAACAGCGATGATTTCGTCGGCTTGAAGTTGCTTTTTGATATCGGTGAGAATCGTTTCAACTTTCGTATTAAGAGGCATTTGGATGTTGGCTTTTACGTCTATATCATCTGTATCACTCACCGTTTGAGTACTTGCATAGGCAAATGTAAAAAGCGTTGTTAGTGTAATAGCGAGGAGAGCTGTTTTTTTATTCATATTTTTATGTTCCTACATGACACAACTCACACTTGAAAGTATTTGTTGATGCCGATTATATGTATCACATCTTAGTTGTTTTTCAATGAAATGTAACTGAATGTGGTATGTTCCTTGAGGCAATGAAATTCTTTTAAATCTTGTGATTACGCTTGATCTTAAAATACGAGGCGTTAAATGTTAATTCACTATAGAAAATAATTGATAATTTGTTCTTTTGTCATGGTATTGTATTAGCATAAGGCGGATGATTTTAATGATAAAGCTTATTCTTCGGAGATGGTAAAACAGGTATTACGTGAGAGATACCATGTCGCGATGGCATAATCTGTATATGGGTATTCACTCTGGGATGGAGGTATGGAATCATGGAGCAGTTTGGAACGAATGATCCCAAAAATGATAAAGCCCAACAGCAATGAGCCAATAGCGATAAACCAATCGCTTTTCCACCATACTAAAAGGGCTAATGCGTAATTTCCATAGCTCAAAGCCCATCCCAAACAACGTGCCATAAATCGACACCTGCGTGTCGGAAGGGTAGGGGTTGGGTCAATGTGGAAGGTAAAAGGTTCATTATTCATAGGGCGAATTATAGCGAAATAGTCATATCCTTTTTGTACTTAGGGTGACTTGTGCAGATTTTAAAGCACTTTGAAATGAAAAAGGGTCGTTAATGGTGGGGACTAACGTATTTATCGGAGCTTTCGGATAGCCAAAAGGGGCAAAGAGATGGCGTGAGGCGAGTTCTCCAAAACGAATAGGAAGTTCAAGCTGTCCAAGTTCATTGGAAACTATAACGCTGTCACCTTCATTTAGATTCATCGCAAGCGCTTCGGAAGCATTCATAAGCAGATATGGATTTTCTTCGTCTTTTAGGAGTTCATCGACCAATCCTGTTCGGGTCATGGTGTGCCATTGTTTTTTAGTTCTCCCTGTAATGAGGACATAGTGTTCATCAGTAAAGGTTAAAGTAGATGAAATGATGGGGTGAAACTGTACTTTGCCCGATGTTGTTGGAAATATCTCATCGGTATAAAGGCGTTCTCCTCCCCATTGATAGGAGAGGGTGTCATACTCTTGTGTACTTTGGTCGCATAATCGTTTTGCAGTTAGGGCTTTGTACTCATCGTACACGTCTTGGGTATTAGGGTACTCAAATCCGCTCAATCCTAGTTTTTTGGCAATATCACAAATAATATCAAGATCACTTTTTGCTCCCGATGGCGGCGCTTTAAACGGTCGTACGCGTTTGATGAAACGCTCTGAGTTGGTCATGCTCCCCTCTTTTTCGCCCCATCCGAAAGTTGGCAATACCAAGTTTGCTAAAGCAGCTGTTTCGCTTAGTACACAATCTTGAACGACTAAAAAAAGGTCAGGAGATTCAAGTGCGCGTTTGGTTTTTGCGACATCGGGGAGGCTTAGGAGAGGATTGGTGCAAGCGACCCATAAAAATTTTATTTTATCGCAGAGTATGGAATCTACGGCTTCGGTAATGGTGATTCCTACCTCTGGTGAGATGGCATTTTTTGGAAGATTCCAGTGAGTTTCACAGGCGATTCGGTCATGGCTATTTCGAACATCACGGTATCCTGGTAGGGCATTGGAGAGATAGCCTGTCTCTCGCCCTCCCATGGCATTGGGCTGACCTGTCAGAGATAAAGGTGAGCCTTTGGCAGCATTTAGCCTGCCTGTTGCTAAAAAGAGATTGATAAAACCGATGTTGCGCATCACGCCATCTTGTGCTTGGTTGAGTCCTTGACACCACAGACCAAGTATTTTTTTATCCGATCCCAGTGCTTGAAGGAGTTGTTCGGAGGCTTCTATAGCTATACCGCAGGATTTGATGGCATCGTGATAGGGAGTTTTAAGAGCTTCGACCAGAGTGTTTTCGAATCCTTGCGAAGAACGTTGGATGAAATCGATATCACACTCATTTCGTCGGTAGAGTTCACCTAAGAGGGCATTGTAAAGGAGGGTATCACTTCCGCTGTGCAGACCAATCCAAAGGTCGCTTTTTTGCGCCGTTTCGGTACGGATGGGATCAATGGTGATGATGAGTGTATCGGGGTGAGACTTTTTACGTGCCAAGATGCGTCGAAACACAATCGGATGCGCCCATGCAGGGTTCGAACCGCTGATGAGTATCACATCGGCATTATCAATATCTTGGTAATTACCTACGGGACCGTCGCTTCCAAAAACCATTTTGTGGGCTGTCACGGCGCTTGCCATACATAGCCGTGAGTTGGCATCGACGTTGTTGGTTCCTAAATGCCCTTTAATCAGTTTAGTAAAAAGATAGCTCTCTTCGGTAAGAAGCTGTCCTGAGAGGTAAAAATAGAGCTCTTCTTTGGAGCGAGAAGTGATATTTTGAGCAACAAGATCAATGGCTTTTTCCCAAGAAATCTCTTGAAACGGTTTATTCTTATCTTCTCGGTATAACGGTGTATGTAAGCGTTCTATATCAAGCGCTTTTGCCATTTGAATCGGTTTAAAACATAAATCTCCTAAGGTGGAAGGATTGCTTTTGTCCCCTTTGACTCGGACACCTTTATCGCTGCATTCTACATTTAAAGCACACCCTGTACCGCAAAATGGGCATCCTGTAGAGATTGGCTGTAATGTTTCCATTTTATTCACC
>Ga0172379_10010922_pt1 | contig 10903 bp, 9 predicted proteins | sample GrowelOW334metaG_FD_119756 | JGI IMG/M metagenome (GOLD analysis project Ga0172379, IMG submission 119756) | Groundwater microbial communities from an aquifer near a municipal landfill in Southern Ontario, Canada - Groundwater well OW334 metaG | ecosystem: Environmental > Aquatic > Deep... | reverse complement strand
TGCAGTTGTTGGTGGAATAGTTCTCTCATTGTCTGCCAACTCGGCAAAAAGAGGGGGAACATGGCGCCCCCAAGTACTTTTTCATATTGGACGACTTGTAGGATTTTTTGTTTTAGGGGGAATAATTGGACTTATTGGTAGCACATTTCATTTTAGTATTATAGCTAACATTGTTCTTGGTATTATTGTTGGGATAGTGATGCTTATTTTGGGAATAAACCTTTTGGATGTTTTTAGCCCTATAAGAAAGTTTCAGGTGCGATTACCTAAATGTTTTTCACGATATGTATTGAATATAAGTGAGCGAAATTATTATTTTACTCCAGCATTATTTGGAGCTGGGACTTTCTTTTTGCCGTGTGGTTTTACTCAATCGATGCAGGTATATGTTTTAACAGCAGGTGGTTTTATTGAGGGAGCTATTACCATGTTTGTTTTTGCCCTAGGGACATTTCCAGTACTAGCATTGCTTTCGTTCGGCTCTCTCAATATTGCTAACAGTTCTTGGAGGGGGACATTCTTTAAAATAGCCGGTATTTTAGTTATTGCTCTTGCCCTCCTTAATATCACCAATTCTCTAGTAGTAGCTGGGGTTATCGCTCCAATTTTCAACTTATAAATATTATGAATAAACAAATAATTTTGTCTCTACTGATAACTGTGGCACTGATTGGAGGAGCCGTCTTTTTTACAAGAGATAATTCTAGAGAGAGTGACCTTGGTGAAATCGCTTCGATTGAAATGGTTGATGGGAAGCAAATTATAAATATGTCTGCAAAGGGTGGCTACTCGCCAAGAATCGTCAACGCGAAAGCTGGGGTTGATACCATTATTAAAATGAAAACCGAAGGCACTTTTGACTGTTCAGCAAGTTTGGTTATTCCAGAAATTTCCTACCAGAAGCTTCTTTCGCCAACTGGTGTTGAAGAAATATTGATTTCTAAGGATAAAGCAAAAGGGACAATGCAAGGCTTATGCTCAATGGGAATGTATAATTTTCAAATAAGGTTTAATTAGTCGCGACTTTGAAGTCTTTGCTTTTTGTTTTTCCTGCTTGTAGAATTCTTTAGATGAAAAAAACCACTCTAAAAATATGGGTACTTACTATTTTTGTGGCCACGATAGGTGCTTTTGGTGCAAGTGTAAACGCTGCAACTATTCCAACAACCGAAACTCTTGTTAATGATGGCGCCTCGCAGATTTATGTTGACCGCAATGGGCACGCGGTTATTGGTGGAATTAAGGTGATGCAAGTTGCTGGTAGCACCTACTTTTCTCGTTTAATTTGGGGTGAAAGTTTTGTCAGAATTACAGTGAAGGCTAATAGTAAAACTAAGTTTGCGAATAAATATGGAGAGCCTATGTTGGCGAAGGAAATTGCAGAAGGCGATATTCTAGTGGTGGAGGGCGAACTAGAATCCGCTTCTCAAACGATTACGGTTATTCCAAGTGTTATTCGTGATATTTCAAATCAAACTCAAAATAACGAATTTTCTGGAACAGTCAGTAATATACGCCTCGATTCAGACACGTTTACTCTTACAACAAAAACAAAAGGGGCGATTACAATTTCGGTAAACAATGGAACTTCTACTCAAATTAGAAAAGGTAGCCGTATTATCAATCTTTCCTCGCTACGTAACGGGGATAAAGTTACAAAGGTTGACGGTGTTTTGAATCATGCGACAAATCAAATGATTGCTCGTAGTGTTGTGGTTTATGTAGACATGAAGACCTTTAAGCCAAGAAATTTTGAAGGTAAGATTAAGGAAATTTCTGGAACAACACTCCCGCTCATTTTTACGGCAACAGTTGGTGGGGTTGATTACTCTGTTAAGTTAAATGAAGCTACTGTTGTTTTGAATAATCTTAGAAAATCAGTTAAGCTTTCGCGCTTTGAGGCGGGGGACAAGGTTAGGTTTTATGGAGAAATAGAAGAAGCCGACTCTCCAATTATTGGTAAGGTGGAAATAATTCGAAACTTAGATTTATAAAAGAAATCACAGTTTTGGGGCATGAAAATATGCTACAATTTGCGCAATGCAGAATGTAGCTAGTGGTAAAATTAAGAATTTTAAAGAACTCGCGATAAATGACTCGCGTCGGGTTGCTCTTGAAATAGCTGAAGCTGGTCTTTGTGCCATTGATACTGGTAAGGTTGTTAGAAAGTTTATTTCAAAGGACGAAGGTAGGATTGTTTTTGGTGCTGGTTTAACGGTTGAGCCTCTTAGTAACGACAAGAGGATTTTTTTTATTGGTGTTGGTAAGTGTGCCTATGACGCAGCTGTTGTGGTTGAAGAAATATTGGGAGAAAAATTAACAGGTGGTATTGTTTTTGATGTAAATATTCCCGAGGAAAATGTTTTGAAACGGGTCAGAAGTTTTGCCGGTACACACCCATTTCCATCAGAAACAAATGTTGCCGTTTCAAAAGAAATTGTCTTTTTACTTTCAGATTTAACCGAAAATGATCTTGTGATTATGGCAATTTCTGGTGGCGGTTCGACTCTACTTTGTTTGCCAGATAGAAGCCAAACTTGTCTTGATGAAAAATTTATAATTGAAGGACTTTTTGAGTCAGGAGCAACGATTCAGGAGATTAACACAGTTAGAAAACATCTCTCCACAGCGCGCGGTGGTTTTTTGGCGAAACACGCATACCCAGCGAGAGTTGTTTCGTTAATTTTTTCGGATGTTCCTGGAAATGACTTAGGCTTTATTTCTTCCGGCCCAACAGTTGAAGACAAAACTACAGTAGAAGAAGCTAAGGTGATTCTTGATAAGTACAACGTCGTAAACTTAACAGGGTCGCCAGTAATTTTGATTGAGACACCAAAAGAAGATCAATATTTTAAAAACGTTTATAATGTGATTGTTGTTTCAAATGAAATTGCCCTTAAGGCGATGGAAAGAAGAGCGCGAGAACTTTTATTTGAAGCAAAAATTGTAACCGATACGCTTTCTGGTGAAGCTAGAGAGGTTGGTTTGTTGGTGGCGGAATCATTACGTAACGTGCACAAAAGATCGGTTTTGCTCTATGGCGGAGAAACAACCGTTAAGGTTAAAGGGTCAGGACTTGGTGGAAGAAATCAAGAATTGGCACTAAGTGCGCTTTCTCACCTTGGGTTTGGCGAGCTTGTAGTTTCTTTTGCTACCGACGGTAGGGATAATGGAGACTACATGGGGGCGATAGTTGATAATGTTTTAAAAAAAGAAGCCGAAAAACTACTACTAGAGCCGAAGGAGTTTTTGGAAAAAAACGACAGCTCTTCGTTTTTTAAGAAAACAGGAGGTTTGCTCAAATCGGGGTATACTGGGTCAAACGTTTCTGATTTAATTATAGGGATAAAATTTTAACAAGATAAAAATGAACGAGATGAATGAAAATAAATACGTTGTCTGGATGGAGGATGTCGGAATCGAAGATGTTGGAACGGTTGGTGGGAAAAACGCTTCCTTAGGGGAAATGATAAAAAATTTAGGAGAAAAAGGGGTTGCAGTACCTTCTGGATTTGTTATTACAGCAGACGGATATCGTTATTTCATGAAAGAGACGGGAATGGAACAGTTTGTTAAAAAAGCACTTAATGGGCTCGACACTAAAAACCTAAAAGATTTGTCAAAACGTGGAAAGTTGGTTCGCGAAAGTATTATTGCAACAAAAGTACCCGTAGAGCTTGATCGTCAAATTGCACTTTGTTATGAGATGATGGAAAAGAGATATGGTAAAAATATCGACGTCGCTGTTCGTTCCTCTGCAACAGCGGAAGATTTACCAGGTGCATCGTTCGCAGGAGAACACGAAACGTACTTAGGAATTCGTGGAGCAAAGGATGTGACACAAGCAACAAAGGCGGCTTTTGCCTCGCTTTTCACCAACAGGGCTATTTCGTATCGTGTTGATAAGGGTTTTGATCATTTCACAATTGCTCTTTCCGTGGGTGTCCAGAGGATGGTCCGTTCAGATAAAGGGGTTTCAGGAGTTATGTTTACGGTTGATACCGAATCTGGATTTAGAGACACCGTTGTTATAAACGGCTCCTACGGATTAGGAGAAATGGTTGTTCAAGGGCAAGTAACACCCGACGAATTTTTTGTTTTTAAAAATACAATTGATACTGCCCCAAAAGCAATTATTTCAAAAACACTTGGTGAAAAAGCCGACAAGATGATTTATTCAGCAGGGGCCAAAGGAATTCGCCCTGTGAAAATTATCAAGACAACGCCAGCCGAGCGAAATAAATTTTGTCTTTCCGACGAAGAAGTTTTAAAACTTGCTAGATGGGGGATGATTATTGAAAAACATTACTCAGATAAAAGTGGAAAATGGACACCAATGGATATGGAGTGGGCAAAAGACGGCAATACTGGAGAGCTTTTTATCGTACAGGCGAGACCAGAGACAGTGCAGGCACTTCGCGATTTCTCTAAGGTGAAGGAATATATCCGCAAGGAAGAAGGGAAGGTATTAACTGCTGGTGTGTCAGTTGGTAGTTCTATTGCCGTTGGTAAAGCGCGCATCATCATGGACGCCAAAAAGATTGGGGAATTTAAGCACGGTGAAGTTCTTGTTACTGACATGACAGACCCAGACTGGGAGCCGATTATGAAAATTGCTTCTGCGATTATTACAGATAAAGGGGGGCGAACATCTCACGCAGCAATTGTTGCTAGAGAGCTTGGGATTCCAGCAGTTGTTGGTTCGAGTGATGCAACTCGAAAAATTAAAACGGGAATGACAGTGACTGTGGACACAACCGGTTCGGACGGGGTTGTTATGGCCGGAGCACTTAAGTTTGATATTGTGACCCATGATTTGGCTTCAATACCAAAAACAAAAACAAAGATTTCTCTAAATATTGCAACACCTGATACTGCTTTTGAAAAATCATTTTTGCCAGCTGATGGAGTTGGTCTTGCTCGAGAAGAATTTATTATTGCTTCAGAAATCGGCATTCACCCGCTAGCGCTTTTAAATTATAAAAAACTGTCGGGGGCACTTAAGAAAAAAATTGATGCAAAAACTGTTGGCTATACTGACAAAACACAGTTTTATGTTGATCGACTTGCTTATGGAATTGGAAAAATTGCGGCAGCCTTTCACCCACGCGAGACAATCGTGCGTTTCTCTGATTTCAAGACAAATGAATACAGAACTCTTTTGGGTGGCGAGGCTTATGAGCCGTCGGAAGAAAACCCAATGATTGGTTGGCGCGGGGCATCTCGTTACTATGACCCTAAATTTAAAGAAGCTTTTAAGTTTGAGTGTTTAGCAATAAAAAAAGTTAGAGAAGAAATGGGTCTTGATAATGTTACTCCAATGGTTCCGTTTTGTAGAACAGTTGAAGAAGGAAAACAGACCCTTGAAATTATGGCGGAGGCAGGACTTGTGGCAAAATCTTTGGCAAAAGAGGGGCAAAAAAGTGTTCCTGTTTATGTAATGTGTGAGATTCCATCGAACGTTATGCTCGCCGATGACTTTCTGGATATTTTCGATGGTATGTCCATTGGGTCAAATGATCTTGCGCAACTAACCCTCGGCTTAGATAGAGATTCTGGAATTGTCAGTCATGTGGCAAACGAAAACAACGAAGCCGTAAAGAAGATGATTAGCGAAGCGATAAAAAAATGTAGAGCTCGCAATAAATACGTCGGTATTTGTGGACAAGCACCATCAGATTATCCAGAGTTTGCGGCATTTTTAGTGGAAGCAGGAATTGAGAGTATGTCGCTTAATCCAGATACAATAATAAAAACACGTGGCGTGGTCGCGGAAAAGGAAAAAGAGTTGGGTATTAATTAATGTAGTACAATATAAACATGACAAAAGTTTCATTTTTCGGTGTGAAGCAATGGGAAGAGGAATATCTCAAAGAGAAAATGTCGCAATCTGTGCCCGGAGTGGAGATGTCTTTCTCTACGGAAATACTAGATAAAAGCCATACTCCAGCTGACGCAGGTGCGGATATTGTTTCAATCTTCGTCGATTCTACCGTCGACAGTGAGGTTATTAGCAAGTTTCCAAATTTGAAATTTATTCCAACTCGTTCTACTGGATATGACCACGTCGACCTAGCAACATGTAAAGAAAAAGGAATTACAGTTTCCTCAGTTCCGTCTTATGGCGAAAATACTGTCGCGGAATTTGCTTTCGCGCTAATACTATCACTGTCACGTAAAATTTTTGAAGGATATGACAGAATAAAAGAGAAAGGTAGTTTTAGTTTTGACGGTCTTCAAGGTTTTGACTTAAGAGGAAAAACAATTGGCGTTGTTGGGACAGGTCATATTGGGCGCTTTTCCATAAATATCGCAAAAGGGTTTGGTATGAATATTGTGGCCTATGATCCATACCCAAATGAACAATTAGCAAAAGAGCTGGGGTTTGAATATAAATCTTTTGACGACCTACTTTCAGCGAGCGATGTTGTGACTATTCACGTGCCGTATCTTCCAACAACTCACCACATGTTCAATGAGCAAAAATTCTCATTGATGAAAAAAACTGCAATTCTTGTTAACACAAGTCGTGGACCAATTATTGATACGCAAGCTTTGGTAAAAGCACTTAAAGATGGAACAATTGCTGGTGCAGGGCTCGATGTTCTTGAGGAGGAAGCGGTAATCAAGGACGAGATGGAGTTTTTGAAAAAAGGAAGCGGAGAGGGTCATGATTTAAAAACAATTGTTGCTAATCATGTGCTTATAGATTTGCCAAACGTTGTAATGACCCCACACAACGCTTTCAATACTGGAGAAGCTCTTCGCCGTATTTTGGACACAACCGTAGAAAACATAAAAAATTATTTGGCTGGCACCCCATCAAACGTAGTTAAATAAAAGCATGTACGAGATAGACGACATAAAAGCTGAAATTATTAAGGATTCTCGCGGGGAAGAAACGGTTCAAGCAACGGTTACTCTTACGGGCGGAATAACTGCTTCTGCTTCTGTTCCACAAGGAAAAAGTCGCGGGGCTGGAGAAGCCCACTATGTTTCTCCAGATTATGCAGTGATAAATATTCAAGAAATTATTTCACCTGCATTGAAGAACTCGATGAGTATTATGCAAAAAGAGATTGATGCTAGGCTTAAGGCGCTCGATGGAACACCAACAAAAGAAAAACTTGGAGCAAACGCCATTCTCGCTGTTTCAATCGCCGTTGCCCGCGCAGCATCTGTCGCGCGTAACATACCACTGTGGGCACATCTTAGAGAGATGACAGGTATTCCAATTTTGGATAATTCTCGTCCGCGACTTTTTGTTAATTTAATAAACGGCGGTGAACACGCAAAAAACAACCTCGCTTTTCAGGAGTATCTGGCAATTATTGATGGAGCAAATTTCGCAGAAATGATTGAGGTCCAGGCGTCTCTTTGGAGTAATCTTAAAAAAATGTTTAACGATAAGTTTGGAGATGCTTTACCTCTTGGCGATGAAGGTGGTTTTGCCCCAGAGGCAATGAGCGATAACCTCGAGCCCTTTCGCCTAATCAAATCTGCAGCAGGGGAACTTATCGAGGATGGTTTTGTTACGTTGGGTACAGACGTAGCAGGAGCGAATGCAAAACTATCACTAGAAGAGAGGGGTATTCTTTTTGAGACGGCAATAAAAGATTACCAGCTCACTTACATTGAGGATCCATACGGAGAAGAAGACTTCACTTCTTTTTCCAAAATGACTGCAACATATGGGGATAAGATGATAATTGCAGGGGACGATCTTACTGTGACAAACTCTGAATTGATGCGAATGGCTAACCAGAAAAAAAGTATAAACGGGGTCATAATAAAGCCAAATCAAATTGGCACGATTACAGAAGCCTTGGATGCTGTGCGTACAGCGAATAGTTTTGGTTGGAAGGTTGTTGCTTCACATCGAAGCGGGGAGACCGAGGATACTTTTATTGCAGATTTTGCTTATGCAATTGGTGCCTTTGGCCTGAAATTGGGTGTGCCAACTCAAGTTGCTAGACATACAAAATATGATAGGTTGCTTGAGATAGACAGGGAGATTTAAAGGTGGGTTTGTAATTCGGGGTATAGTATACCGGTAGTACGCATGTTTCGGGTGCGTGAAGACAGGGTTCGATTCCCTGTACCCCGACTAATGTTTTAATGAGAACCCTATTTATATGCTTAGCAAGTTAATTAATTTTACAAAACTTTTAAATAAATTTCGCTCTGTTGAGCGGGTTCTTTTGGTTAACGAAGAGGAGAGAAACGAAAATGACGTAGAACATAGTTACTATTTGGCTATGCTTGCGTGGTATGTGATTTCTACTAACAAACTAGACCTAAACCTTGATTTGGTAATCAAGTACGCATTGGTACATGATTTTGTCGAAGTTTACGCTGGCGATACTTATATTTATTCTTTAGATAAAACACATACAGGCAGTAAGATGCAAAGGGAAAAAGAAGCGGCAGAACAGTTAGAGAAAAATTTCCCTGAATTTCAGGACATGCACCAGCTGATTGAAAAGTATGAAAAAAGAGAAGACAAAGAGAGTCGCTTTGTTTATGCTTTGGACAAAATTCAGCCAGTATTAAATATCTATACGGACAAGGGGCGAACCTGGAAATTACATAAAGTTGGACTACAAATGCTTATTGAACACAAAAAAGACAAGGTTGCCGTTTCTGGTGAAGTCGAGGAATACTTTAAGGCGTTGGTCGAGCTTCTTAGGAAGGAGGAAAAAGACCTATTTAATGATTAATGCTCGCGTGTTAATATAACTATTATGTCAGCTATTATTTTTATTTTTCTTACACTAATTTCCTCTTTTTTTGGAGGTCTTCTTGCTTTTAGGTATCGTGACCACTTACACATAGTTTTGGGGTTTACTGCAGGTATTCTTCTTTCTGTTGTCGCTTTTGATTTGATGCCAGAAATTATGGAAATGACTCAAGAGCTCGCGGTCGATCCAATGGTTCCAATGGTTGCTCTTATAGCTGGGTTTTTCCTTTTCCACATTCTTGAGAAGGCTGTTTTAGTACATCACGCAAACGAAGATCAATACGGACCACACACTCATCCAACAGTTGGAGTTGTTTCGGCCTTAGCTCTCGCGGCACACTCATTTTTAGACGGTGTTGGTATTGGACTAGGCTTTCAGGTCTCTCCGGAATTAGGCATGCTCGTTTCCCTTGGTGTGATCTCTCATGCATTTTCTGATGGTTTAAATACTGTGACAATCATGCTTCAAAATCACAACCCCGCAAAGAAAATTATGTTGTTTTTGTCTATTGTCGCGGTTGCCCCTGTCTTAGGTGGTATCTCAACATTGTTTTTTAGTGTTCCACAAGAAATCCTTCTTATTTATCTCGGGTTTTTTGCTGGATTCTTTCTTTATATTGGAGCATCAGAAGTTTTACCTGAGGCACACAGTCAAAGACCGTCTGGTCGTGCAGTCTTAGCAACGATTGTTGGAGTTCTTTTTATGTTTTCTGCGACAATATTTGCACATTAAAAATAAAATTTAATATGTATAGTAAAAAAACATATATCTTAGCCACAATTATTGGGTTAGCTTTGTTTGCTTTTACGCCAACGATTTCTTTGGCAGTAGACGCCGTTGTTAAGAATGCTGGTTTTGCCCCTGGTAATATTTGGTTTTCAAAAAATGATTTTGCTCCAGGAGATGTTGTAAAAATTTATACAATTCTTTGGAATGGAGGGAAAGAAACAATTACTGGTGAGGTTGTTTTTTATGATAATGATTTAGTGTTGGATAAGGTCGCGTTCTCTCTTTCGACTGGTAGTACAAAAATTGCATCGGCTGATTGGAGTGTTGCTGAGGGTTATCACAAGGTTTATGCAGTTGTTGGAACGTCCAAGATTGGAAGCAGTGGAGCAACTCTTGAATACTCAAAAACAGAAGAAAGTGAGCATTTTATTGGAGCTCCAATAAAAACAACTAGCCCAACTAGTACAGCCCAGCAAATTGTTGAACAAAAAATTAATTTTGCAAAAGAGTATGCAACTGAAAATTTTCCAGCTCCAGTTGTTGAGACAACAAGCTCTATTACGAGTGTCGTTGAATCGGCGCGAAAAGATGTAAAGATTTGGAGTGATAGCAAATCAGCGCAAGTGCAAAAAAACATAGAAGCGATAGGCGCGAAGATTGCCAAGAATGATGCAGGGTCCGATACATGGTCTGCTGTTAAGCGCCCACTAAATTACGTGTATTCTTTTTTACTAACGTTAGTTGGTTATATTTTTGGTAACCAGTTTATTTTCTATGGGATTATTGCCGTAATTTTGTTTTTATTTTTGAGATTTATTAAAAGACGTTTTATCTTTTGACCTAATCGTAAAATTTTGGCAAAGTGCATAGGCTAAACAAATGAAGCCGATTAAATTTACTATTGATAAAAAGTTACCAAATGCTTTGGGTAGGGCTGGGGTAATTGAGACTCCCCACGGAACACTCGAAACTCCGTCTTTTATTGTTGTTGGGACTAAAGGGAGTGTTAAGTCTCTTACAACTGAGCAGGTGTTAGCCTTAGGGGGACAGGCTGTTTTGGCGAATACATATCATCTTTATCTTGAGCCAGGAGACAGACTTGTAAAAGATTCTGGTGGTTTGGGAAAGTTTATGAATTGGAGCGGACCGACATTTACTGATTCTGGTGGTTTCCAAGTTTTCTCTCTCGGGGCTGCTATGGGGAAAAGTGTTGGTAAAATTGCCACAGGAGAAGAGATTGCAGAATACACAGACGAGGGAAATTTTGGCGGGAAGCTCGCGCAAATAGATGAAGAGGGTGTAACCTTCAGGTCTTTTATGGATGGCAGTGAGCATCGTTTTACTCCAGAACGTTCTATGGAGATACAGCAAAATTTGGGAGCCGATATTATTTTTGCTTTTGATGAATGCACTTCGCCGATGGCTCCGAGAGA
>Ga0172379_10010921_pt1 | contig 10905 bp, 9 predicted proteins | sample GrowelOW334metaG_FD_119756 | JGI IMG/M metagenome (GOLD analysis project Ga0172379, IMG submission 119756) | Groundwater microbial communities from an aquifer near a municipal landfill in Southern Ontario, Canada - Groundwater well OW334 metaG | ecosystem: Environmental > Aquatic > Deep... | reverse complement strand
TTTTTGCAGTGGATTCCATTCCAGCAGTTTTCGCTATTTCTCAGCATTGGTTTATCGTTTTTACCTCAAATATTTTGGCAGTCATGGGTTTGCGGGCATTGTTTTTTCTTATAGAAAATATATTGCATAAATTTCACCATTTACAAAAAGGCTTGTCCTTTATCTTGTTTTTTATTGGTGCAAAAATGCTTTCGGGAATTTTTGATATTCATATTTCCTCGCTTTTGTCGTTTGGAATTATAATTTTTGCTTTAGCAGCTTCCATGGTGTTGTCGGTAATTTTCCCGAAGAAAATATAGGGATGAAATAAAATTTAAAAACAGTAGAGACGAGGCAATGCCTCGTCTCTACTGTTTTATTTGCTTGCAGGGCGTAGCATTAGCGAAGCCCTGTGCCCAGAGCGGGAATCGGTTTCACCTCTTACTCGCTTCCGCTCGTTCGGGTTAGCCACCGCCTCCCGGCCTCGCTCGCCAGCATGCTCGCTCGGCATCGGTCCGGCGTTCGATTCCCTAGTGCAACCAAAAAAATAATGACCCACGCAGGTGGATCATTATTTTTTGTGCCCAGAGCGGGAATCGAACCCGCACGGTATTACTACCGCAGGATTTTAAGTCCTGTGCGTCTACCAGTTCCGCCATCCGGGCTAAACTAGGTAAAAATATATCATATTTATTTTTATTTTGCAAGAGTTTTGACTGAAGTGTCAGGTTATGGTACTTTATATTTATATAAAATGATAATTATGATCTACACAGGAGATGGTGTTGAACATACCGAAAGACCTAAAGAAAGGTATTATGGTATAGTGTCAGAAGCTAGACCAGCAGGTTTGGGGCACGACCCGCGTGCTGGTTTTGAGGTTTCTATGTTTGAACGAGGTCCAACAATGACACAGATTGTGGAGAGGATACGTGCAGCTAAGAGAGGTAAGAGATCTGTTGGTTTTATAGAACAAGAAGAAAGGGAATTCACTCCTAAAGATTGGTTTATCGCTTTTTTTCGTGAGCCAATCGTCAGAGATATTTTAGAAAATAGTCAGTCTGAACGCAGAATGTTGGATGATTTTTTAACAAGGCACGGACTTGATTCAGAAGTCAAATTAGACGCTTTACTAAAGAGAGTTGGTCAGGAATATGGCGAAATAGTTAGAATGCTTGATGCTGGCACAACTGAAGTTGCGGATTTCACACTTGAAGATGGCTATTATGAGGATTTATTTAAATATGAAATATTAAATTTGCCAGAAGCTTTAGGTGTATCTTCCAGATTGGTTCCACCAGAACCATATTTTTCTTTTTCTTTTGAATTCAAAAAATTAAGAAAAGGTTTTAAAAAAGCTTTAGCTCTTGATTCATTTTCTGAGGAAGAAAAAAATGAAATAAAAAATTTTTGGGCGAAAATAACAAAAAATCAAGTTCCTTTAGAATAATATGACCATCGAAACCGAACAATCAGAAGCTTTAAGAAGATCACGTGAATCGCAGGAATCTAAAACTGAATCAAAAGAAGGAGAAGTGAGTGAAGAATTAAAAGCTGGGGCTGCTATGGAGCGAGCTGATATTATTGTTAAAGAAGTTAAGCAAAGTAAAAAACAAATGCAAAATATTGTGGTGCATATGCAAACGGTTTTAGCGACCATCCGTCAACTTCGTCAACAATTGCAATTGGTACAAAACACTGACGACCCAGAATCAATTAAACTGGATAAAAAAAGAGTAGAGGAATTAACCAAAAAAATTAGAGTTTATGGCGACGAATTAGAGAAAATGAAAACAGATTTGATACGGGAGCAGATGGAAGAGTTAAAAAATGGCGTGGGAGTAGGGATGTCGACAGATGAATTGGCGAGAAAAGCGGGGGAGATGGTGGAGGAGATGATTGCTCAAGTTAAAAGTTCATAAAGTTATCCGCCAGAGGACGGATCCCCCGAGGGGGATAAAGTTTATAAAGTTAAAAAGGGTAAAATTATGTAGAAATTTAAAAATCCGCTTGAGAGGCGGATTTTGTTGTGTAATTTAATATTGTCCTTTTTTTATGCTCTATTATTTACTTACCTCCTGCCCCTCCCGTCCGGGAGGGGGCCAAATAAAATCATTTCAAATTACTCCACAGCAATTTCCAAATCGACATCATGGTTTGGGTAATGGCTTTGTCTTCAATAATTAAGCCCACGTAAGGTGGTTTAAAACTATAAATACCAACTTTGTCGCCATAAATATCAACTTCTGTATCAAAGCTAACATCATTAACAATTTTTGTAGTGCGAATATGTTCTTTGTTTTTAGCAGTTAATATTTTGGTCCATTTATCACGCTTCATTATAACATAATAATCAATTCCCAATTCCACCCTGCGCTTGGCATAATTCCACATGTATTCCTCGCCCATGGCTTCAAACATTTTTTCAGGATGAATAAAACCATATAAAGTTTGTTTGGGTACTAAAGTACTTTCATAAATTTTCTTCAAACCTTCAACTCCTTCATAGTAACTGATTTTAGGTTTGTTTCCTGGTAAATTAAATATGCTCATTAATTCTGGCACTACTTCGGTTAAACTTTTGGCGACCTGCTCGGCTTTTAATTTTAAATTATTAGGATTTTCTGGAATTAAAATTACTTTTCTTCCGCGTCGTATATCCGAGACTAAACCTTTGGCTTTCATTTCATCCAAAAAATTATAGATACTAGTGCGTTTTATTCCAGATTTTTTGGCAAGTTCTTGAATTGTTGCTTGCCCTAATTCCAAACAAGCTAAATATACTTTAGCTTGTTTTTCGTCGATTCCAGCTTCGAATAATGTGGGTAAGATATTTTTCATATTTTCTTAGTATGTCCCTCCCCCTGCCAAGGGGGAGGATAGGTAGGGGTTTCGTCAATTCGATTAAAATTTTTCTGTCTTGGTCTGGAAATTGTCTAATTTTTTGTGGCGGAATTTTGAATGGTTTTGGAAATTACTGATTAATATATTAATGAAGACTCTATTTATTACATTGCCGAAACCCCCTCCTGACCTCCCCCTTGGCAGGGGGAGGGACGTGCTAAATAGGTTCTCTCCCCTGCCAAGGGGAGAGATAGAGAGGAATTTCGGTGGATAACGTGACACAATTTTAAGTTGAATTTTATATTGTCTATATTTTAGACAATATCATATTTTTTAAATCACGTCAATTTTAGCTTATTTTAGCAACAATTTATCAATTTAATAATTTACTAATTCTATTTATGATTGATTTACAAACATTTTTAAATATTACATAATTAATTGTTCGGGAAACCGAATGGCGTTCTTTGAACATCAACAACCGAGATGAGACTCGGAAGGAGGTGTGGGATGTGGCTCATTTACGAAGTTGAAAAGGAAGGGATGCGATGGGAAGAAATTCTCAAGGACCTGGAGAGGCTCGGTCTGGAGATACATGTTTTCTACCCTGGCACGGGTGTTTTTTTCGGAAGACACACGCTGTCCATCCCTCCTGTCGGTGATTCAAACATGGTTCCTGATGTATTCGACATGCTCTCTTACAAAGTGGAAGGTGAAGGGGAGACCATTAAGGGGTACGTATCCCCTAGCACGAATTTTAAAAGGGGTCGTCGATTCTCTGTCGGGTTCAAGAAGCCTGAGAATCCGAGCTGACGCTCAGAAGGAGGGAACCATGCTCAGAGTGATTTGTGCGATTCTCGAGGTTGACATCCAGTTGCCGGATGGTGTGCCGATCGAACGGGAGGCAATGAGAGCATTCGATGTGAATCAGTATGGGGCAGAGCTTCACAGGCGAATCTACCAGGCTGCCGGGGAGCGCTGGTTGGAAGTGGCGGCTTTGGCAGCAATCGCTGTTAAACAGTCCGTCGACTGGCAGCGCAAAACCGCTCTGGGTCCGTCCATGCCAACAAATGGCAGGTGGTAGTAGTAGTTCATTTGCTAGCGGTTTGGTAGTGTCCGTCACAAAAACTACCAGAGGTATTCTTGGCATCAAAAAATATTTGGCGCTAAGAATATTTTTAAAGTTTACAAAACCGCCTGGTAGGGCGGTCTTGTTGAAATTTATTATGGTGATTACTCACCCCTTACCCCTCTCTCTGCGGAGAGAGGGGAACTTGAAAAGTTAATTCCTCTCCAATTCTGTCTTATAATGTTCGTCGTAAATAGAAATAATTGCCAAGAACAAGGCGCAGAGAACTGGACCAATCACTATTCCCGAGGCGCCGAAAATTAGAATTCCGCCCAAGGTTGAAAAGAGAACTAAGAGGGGATGCATTTCAATATCTTTACCGACTAAAATTGGCTTTAAGAAATTATCAATTGTGCTTACTATTAAAAATCCTCCAAGTAAAATTACTAAACCTTGCCAAACATTTCCCAAAGCCAACATGATTATTCCTGCGGGAAACCACACAATAAAAGTACCTAAGGCAGGGATAATAGAAACTGCTGCCATAATTACAGCCCAAACTAACACGCGTTGTACTCCAGCAATCCAAAATAAAATTCCGCCCACTGTGCCTTGAATTAGACCCATTAGAACCGTGCCTTTTAAAGTTGCTCTGGCAGTAGAAGTGAATCTTTGAAAAAGCATTTCTTCATATTTGTCTCCGAGTGGGGACAGATGCATTAAGCGCTTAAGCATTCGTGGTCCGTCTTTAAGAAAATAATATAAAGAATAAAACATGATGAAAAGCATGAATAAAAATTGCAAAGAAATGCCAGTAATGTTTTTCAAATTATCAAATAGAAATAAAGAAATGGTTTTGGTGGCGGTTTGAGCATAATCTGCCCAATTGGTGCGTATATATTCGATATAAGGAGCCAGTGTTGAGCCTTGAAGCCATTGTCCGATGTCTTTAACTTTAACTAATAAATTACCTTCTGAAGCTAATTGATAAAGCATTACTGATTGGTTGATGATCAAGGTGGTCAAAAGAACTAGGGGAAGAAATATCACAGTAAAAACAACAACCAGAGTAATAAATGAGCTTAAACCTTTTGATTTAAGATACTTGTGGAGAAGTTGATAAAGTGGATAAAACATGATTGCAATAATGGCGGCCCAAAAAATTGGGTAAAAGAAAGGTCGGAAAAGATAAACAATGGCGAGACCAAAAATAAAAATTAAAGTGTAGAAAAAAATTGTGCGCATTTTTTGAAAATCGGTTGAGGAGGATTTGAGAGGCATAGTAGATGGGTTAATTGATAGTATATATAGTATAGCAGAAATTGAGTTTTTGGGACAATAATATGTGTTAGGTAAGTTATTAATTTTAAATTTTGAATTTTCAATTTTAAAACAATTTTAAATAACTTAATTTTAAATGTGCTACTGGATTAATTTTTAAATTATAAATTGATTCATTGTTTTAAAATTGAAAATTTAAAATTATAAATTCTTTCTAGTGGTTATTGACAATTATTAAAAAAAATGATAAAAGATAAACATCTCGATAGGGGAAAACCCACATGGCCGATGAGAAGACCGAGTTCGAGTTCGGGACCTTCACCCACATCAGCATGTCGGTGCCAGTAGCTTGCGTCTTCGAGTATTCGAAGGCAACTGGTGGTGTCGATGCTGTGGGGTGCGACAAGACCATGTACTGGTGGTGGAAACCGGGGTCTGATCAGACCGTGGGGACGATCATGATCCAGAAGGACCTCGACGAGACGGGCTTTGAGGCCTGGCTCATCAAGAGGTTTCCCACCATCATCGAGTTGACCCCCGTGCCGCCGACCAAATTCGGGTACCTAGCCCTGCGGGTCGACTCGATCTCCGTGTGACCTGCCAGCGAGGCAACTGGCTTCGCGCTGTGGGAGTACTAACGTACACGCAAGACCACCCGATGCCAATTAAGTTTCTTTGTTTAAAGGAAATTTAATTGGAGGAAACGGGTGGTCTTTGGTTTTAATTCTGTACAATTAAAATTAGGTTATTTAAAATTATAAATTCGACTGTGGTTCTTGACAAATTAATCAGTCTAATGTACTATATCGCCATTATTAATCACCCATTTCCGCACAAAATTTCCTCTTCTTAAATCATGTCTCGTGGTTTAAGAGGTACGCGGGAAGAGGTTAAAGGAAACATATATATGAAAACACCAAGTATATTGGAGATGCTCCAATCAGGTGTCCATTTTGGACATCAAATTTCACGTTGGCACCCAAAAATGAAGCCATATATCTATACAGATCGTGGCGGGGTGCATGTAATTGATTTGGAAAAAACCCAAGTTAAGTTACAAGAAACTTTAGAAGCAGCTAGAAAACTTGCCAGTGAAGGCAAGGTAATTTTGTTTGCTACTACCAAAGCTCAAGCTCGAGAAATTGTTAAACAAGCTGCAATCGACGCTGGTATGCCATATTTAGTAGAACGTTGGTTAGGTGGCATGTTGACCAATTTTACAGAAATTAAAAAAATGATTAAACGTTACAACGAGCAAAAAGCCATGCAAGGTACTCCAGAATTTGAAAAGTATACTAAAAAAGAACAAACCAAAATTTCTAAAGACTTAGTTAAAATGGATAAATATATGGAAGGTTTGGTAGCTTTGGAAAGAATGCCGGATGTAATTTTTGTGCCTTCACTACAAGCAGAAAAAACTGCGGTTACTGAAGCCAACAGAATGCATGTACAGGTAATTGGTATTGCTGATACTAATGCCAACCCAGACAAAGCTACTTATTTTGTGCCTGCCAATGATGATGCAGTAAATTCTATTAAAATGATGGTGGGTTTAATTGCTGAAGCCATTAAAGAAGGAAAGAAAGAATTTGAAAAGAATAAGGCTGCCCAGGTAAATACTGCCAATAGTATGGCAAATAGAAGAATGGTATAACTTGTTTGATTGTTAAATTGTTAGCGCTCGCCCTTTGGGCTCGCTAACTATTAAATTGTTAACCATTTAACAATTTAATCATTTAGCCATTTATTTTTTATGTCTATTTCATCTTCTGATATCGCTAAATTACGTGCGCAAACTGGTGCGGGTATGATGGATTGTAAAAATGCTTTGGAAGAAACAGCTGGTGATTTTGAAAAGGCCATTGATTTATTGCGCACCAAAGGAATTTTGAAAGCCGCTAAACGTGCAGACAAAATTGCTGCTGAAGGCATGGTTTATGCTTATATCCACAGTGCTGGCAAAATTGGTGTTTTGGTAGAAGTGAACTGTGAAACTGATTTTGTAGCTAAGACTGATGGTTTTAAAGCACTTTGCAATGATATTGGTATGCACATTGCTGCTGCTAATCCTAAATATCTTTCTCGTGAAGAAGTGTCAACGACAGATTTAGAAAGAGAGAAGGCAATTTATCGTGAACAATTAGCTGTCGAAGGTAAACCAGCAGAAATGTTGGAGAAAATTTTAGAAGGCAAGATGAGTAAATATTACAGTGAATTTTGTTTATTGGAACAGCCTTTTATCAAGAACGAAGACGTAACAATAGAAAAAATGTTACAAGCCAAAACTGGTGAAATGGGAGAAAAATTAAGCATCCGCAGATTTTCTAGATTTCAGCTTGGAGAAGGTATACAAAAACAAGTTCATGATTTGGCAGCGGAAGTTGAGGAACAGCTAAAATAATTATCACCCACCCCTCGCCCCTCCCTACTTTAGGGAGGGGTTTTGTTTCCCCTCTCTATTGTAGAGAGGGATTAGGGGTGAGTGAAAACACTGCCTGAAGAGGGAGGTGTTTTAAAACTTGAAAAATGATGGAAAAAGCTGTATGCTAACAATATTATGCAGAAAGAAAATTGGAGTTTAGGTAGTTTTATTTTGGGCCTTTTGCTCGGAGTAATTTTTTCGCTTGTCTTTTTTTATTTCTTTCCGGTTAAAATAATTGGAAATTTGATAAATTTAAACGCAAAAATTGATGAACAAATGGATGTAAGCTGTACTATCCAACAGTGTCATCCAACACCGGCTGATGCTTCTTGTGGTGAATTCAGAGATATGGATTGTACTTTTAGCTTGACTCCCGGAAATTTGTGTTCACATAAAATAAAATGCCAAAAACGGTTTTTTTCCTGTACCACAAATGGAGTTGATGAGTTTAAGAAATGTTATAATTGTCTTTCTACTTGCAAACCGGATCTAAATTCAGATGAATGCATAAAAAAATGCCAACAATAATATGATCTCATTTATCACAGGCAAAATAATTCAGAAAGACAAAAATAAACTAACGGTCTTAACTGTTAGTGGAGTGGGGTATGAAGTGAATGTGCCACCATTTTTGTTTTTGGAATTAAAAAATGGTCAGGAAGTGGAATTGAATGTTTATTTGGCGGTGCGGGAAAATAGTTTGGATTTGTTTGGGTTTAAAGATTTATTTCAGAAAGAGTTGTTTTTGAAATTTTTAGATGTTTCGGGAATTGGTCCAAAATCTGCTTTGCATTTATTATCTTTAGGAACTGTTACAGAAATTTCTTCGGCCATTGCTCGGGGTGATGTGGATTATTTAACCAAAGTTAGTGGCGTCGGAAAAAAGACAGCAGAGAGAATAGTGGTGGAGTTGAAAAGTAAGATGGGAGAACGAGGAACAGAGAATGGGGGACAAGAATCAGGACAGCTTGGCGAAGTGGTTGATGCTTTGGTTAGTTTAGGTTATTCCAAAGATGAAGCTCGGCAGGTTATTAAAAGTTTGAAAGGTGAAGGAAAGACTAGTGAAAATTTATTACGTGAAGCATTGAGATTATTAAGTAAATAAAATATTATGTCCATTCTAATTTCCGGTTCGCTTGCCTACGACTATATCATGGATTTTCCTGATAGTTTTAAGAATCATATTTTGCCAGAACAAATTCATATTTTGAATGTTTGCTTTGTAGTTGATCAATTAAATAAAAATTACGGTGGGTGTGCGGGGAATATTGCTTATTCAATGAAATTATTTGGTGAAGAGCCAATTATATTTGCCCCACTTGGCAAAGATGCTAGTGATTATTTAGAATATTTCAAAAAACTTGGTTTAAACACAAATTACATACCAGTTTCTAAAGAAAAAATGACTTCCTCTGCACACATTACAACTGACCGTGATGATAACCAAATTATTGCTTATTACAATGGTGCAGCGGATGAAGCAATTAATTTAAATGTAAATGAAGTAAAAGAAAAAATTGATTTGGCAATTATTGCCCCTACGAAAAAAGAAGCCATGATTAAACATGCTAAAGAATGTTATGATAAAAAAATTCCTTTTGTTTTTGATCCCTCGCATCAACTAACTGCTTTTACGTCTCAGGAATTAATGATGGTGATTGGTCAATCTACATTTTATATTGGCAATGATTATGAATTAAAATTAACAGAAGAAAAAACTGGTTGGGATATTAATGAATTACTTAATCACGTAGGGACTGTGATAATTACCAAAGGGGAACAAGGTTCTGTCGTGTTAACAAAAGATAAAAAAATAGAAGTAGGAGTTTGCCCAGCACAATCAGTAGATGATCCCACTGGAGCAGGGGATGCCTATCGTGCTGGCTTTTTTTCTGCCTATGCCAAAGGAATGGATTTAAAAACTTGTGCGCAAGTTGGCGCGGTGGCTTCGACTTACACAGTGGAGGCTTATGGAACACAGACGCATCAGTTTACGATTGAAGAATTTAAGAATAGGTTTGAGAAGGCGTTTGGGAGTGAATTAAAATGGTGAGAAGATCGGAAGATCAAAAGATCGAAAGATTAGTATAAATGATCTTCTGATCTTTTGATCTTAAAATCTTAAACATAATTTATGAAACAAGACTACAAAATAAAAGATATATCGTTGGCCGAATTGGGAAGAAAAGAATTAGACATTGCAGAAAAAGAAATGCCGGGTTTGATGTCGATTCGAAAAAAATATGCTGGCAAGAAACCACTGCAGGGGGTAAAAATTACCGGGTCATTGCACATGACAATTCAGACTGCGGTACAAATTGAAACCTTGGTAGCGCTTGGAGCTAAGGTGCGTTGGGCTTCGTGTAATATTTTTTCTACTCAAGACCAGGCTGCAGCCGCGATTGTTAAAGCAGGTGTACCGGTTTTTGCCTGGAAAGGGGAGTCTTTGTCGGATTATTGGTGGTGTACCGAACAAGCGTTAAATTTTGGTAACGGTGCTGGTCCGGATTTAATAGTTGATGATGGCGGGGATGCAACTTTAATGATTCATAAAGGAGTAGAAATTGAAAATGATCCAAAAATTTTGAATAAAAATTACCAAAAAGAAGGTGAAGATTTTCAAGAACTAATTAAATTATTAAAGAAAGAATACAAAAATAATCCTGACAGATGGAATAAAGTAGCTAAAAAAATTAAAGGTGTATCCGAAGAAACTACCACTGGTGTGCATCGTTTGTACCAGATGGAAGCAGCAGGAAAATTGTTGTTTCCTGCGATAAATGTAAATGATTCAGTGACCAAATCTGGCTTTGATAATACTTATGGTTGCCGTCATTCAGTGATTGATGGTTTGAACCGGGCGATGGATGTTATGATTGGTGGCAAGGTGGCAGTAGTGTGTGGCTATGGTGATGTTGGTAAGGGTTGTGCTCAGGCCTTGCGTGGTCAGGGGGCACGGGTAATTGTAACGGAAGTAGATCCGATTTGTGCGTTGCAAGCGGCGATGGAAGGATACGAAGTGAAAACAATCGAAGATACTTTAGGCGTTGCTGATATTTATGTTACCGCAACTGGAAATTATCATGTGATTACTCTAAAACAAATGGCGAAGATGAAAGATCAAGCGATTGTGTCGAATATTGGGCATTTTGATAATGAGATAGAAGTTGAACAATTGAATAAAGCCAAAGGGGTGAAACGAATAAATATTAAACCTCAAGTAGATAAGTATATTTTTCCAGACAAACATGAAATATATATGTTGGCGGAAGGACGGTTGATGAATTTGGGTTGTGCGACTGGACATCCA